>Ga0099364_10012244_pt1 | contig 11596 bp, 5 predicted proteins | sample TergutTh196P3_FD_73070 | JGI IMG/M metagenome (GOLD analysis project Ga0099364, IMG submission 73070) | Microcerotermes parvus P3 segment gut microbial communities from Pointe-Noire, Republic of the Congo - Th196 P3 | ecosystem: Host-associated > Arthropoda: Insects > Digestive system > Gut ...
CTCAAAAATCGAGTTTGTCGGATTGTTGAGCCGCGTGTAAATAAACGGCGATTTTCCTTCCTTAAAATCAAGGTTAAACAAATCGGCGGCATGTTCCGAGTTGTCGAAAGTGTAGGTGGTTGGTGGGTAAATAGGCGCCATACGCGCTTTGGTGTGGTCGGGCGAATAACCTGCATGCACTTGCAAAGTTTCGAAATGTAGTTTTCTTTCTTCCATAAATAAATTAATAATAAATTCAACAGCAAAGATACATGAAATTTACGATATGCGAATTTTTAATAAAAATTTAACAGAAAAAATAATCAAAAAACATTTTTAATGTTGTAATTTTGGCACGATATTTTCGGTAGTTTATTTTAAAAATTTAAACATAATGAGAACAACTATTTTATTGAAAAATATATTGCTCGTTGTCGGGATGATGATGGGGAGTATGAGTGTATGGGGTGCAAATCTTATTTTTGCAGAAGGATTTGAAACAGGATTGCCAACAGCTTATAACGCGACATTGTCTAATGCCGCATTATCTTCCGGCACATGGCAAGTAGCAGATGTGATGAGAGGCACAACCGGTGTCAACACCGGCGCTTATAGTTGTCAAATACGAAGTGCAGTGGGAGCGCAAATTATTTCTCCAAATATTACCGATGGTGTTTCGACGGTCACATTTTATGTTACATCAAGTACTGCAAGTGGAGCGCTTCAAGTAAATTATTCAACAAATGGAGGAACAACTTGGACGCCTGCAATGGAGTCGCCTTTTACTGGTTTGGGGATGGCAAAAGTTTCAAAAACAGCAACAATTAATAGTGTTGAGCCAAATATTTTAATTCAATTTTTACGAACAGGTGCTACTATTTATTTAGATGATATACATGTTTATGATAATGCTGAATCTGACTGTGAAATTGCAACCCTTCCTTTAACCATAAGCGCACTTTCAAGTACAGCAGGCGCTGTTAATGGAACAGGTACTGATTGTTGGACGATAAATGTACATAACGCAACAGCCTATTGGGGGTTACAACCAAACGACAACCTCGTATCTCCTGCTATTGATTTTTCTGCTTGGGAAAATGTTGAAGTACTGTTGAAGATAGGAACTTTCGGTAGTACTTCGGCTACAACAACCACTGTTTTTGTTTACGCTGCTGATGACATCAACGGAACGGGCGCTACTTTTATAGGCAGTGCTAAAGGAGTAGCAGCTAACAGTAATGATTATTATATTTATGTTCCTTCAACAATCACAGGCGTCAAGTATTTAATAATGAGTTGTGATAATGCAACAAGCGCTCAATATGCTCGTTTTTATGGCGCTACTATCAGCGGCGACGCGTTGACCACTTCTTGCACTGCCCCCATTCTTGATATAACTACGCCGGATAATGAAACTCAAAGCACTGTAAATCTTGAATCGGAAATGACTAATTTTAATTCGTATGACTGTAATATTACTGAATACGGTTTTGTATATAGCACAGACGAAAATCCAACTATAGATGCTGATGCAACGGAAGAAAGCAACGATTTGAACAATGGTCTTTTCTCCGCAACTTTGACCGGATTAAGTTGCAATACACAATACCATGTGCGCTCGTATGCCAAATACGATACGGACAATGTAGTTTATGGCGCAGGCACAACCTTTTCAACAACTGCTTGCTCATCTTACACCGTATCATTCAACTACGGAACAGGAGTTAATGTAGACGGCATATCATCGGAGACAGGCTCTGTAATCACCCTGCCAAATGCCTTGCCTTCGCCGGCATGCGTAGCCAGCGGGTATGTATTTGCAGGCTGGTCGGACACAAAAGCGACAGGAACTCTTCCCGCAAACCTATATACAAACACCTATACTCCGGGCAGTTCTATAACCCTGTATGCCGTATACCAAAAAGGAGGCAACTACGAATTAGTAAAATCAACACCGTTGGACTGGGCGGGCGAATATGTGTTTGTATCCAATTTGGCGGCGTATGCTTTGTCGAACGAACTGCAAACATCGCCAATACAGGGAGGAGGAACAGAATTGAAAGGCGAAGCCGTTACGATTGTAAACGAAATTATTTCCAACCCCGACCCTAAAATTGTGTGGACGGTAGAACCCGATGGCTTGGGCACAGGGAACTACTATATCCATAATAGCGCCGGATATTTGAAAATAGGCTCTACCACAACCAGCGCAGCCATAACACCCACCGGCGAAGATGTATTTCATTTTACACTTGCTTCAAAAAAGAATGTGTATAAAGTAATTTCAACGGATCATGACAGATGCTTCAGGTTTGTACGCACTTCCACAGGTTTTCGCACCTATTCTACTTCTTCAAGCACTAACAACACAGGCTATTGCTACAAGCTCACGACCCCTGTTTACGAAACAGAGCCGTCTTGTGCCGCTCCTGTAATCAATGTATCTGCATCGATACTCTCGGATTTTACTTATGTGTATGGAAACGGACCATCGGCAGAACAATCGTTTACGGTAACAGGATTTAATTTAACAGATAATATTACCATCACCGCGCCTGTCGAATATGAAATTTCTACAGGAACAGGAGGAAGTTTTGCCGCTGCAAGTCCGATAACCCTTGCCAAACAAAGCGATGGGTCTATAGTCTCTACTACTATTTATGTCCGTTTGAAAGTCGGATTAAATATAGGCGAGCACAACGAAGGCGAAATTCACATTGTGTCCACCCTTGACGCTATCGAAAAAGTAGTATCCTGCAACGGCGATGTAACCTGTGCTACTCCTGTACTGTCATTTGCCACAAGCCCTCCGGCAACTAAAGATGTGGGCAATGCTAACTTTACAGTAACGGCAAGCGCTTCCATTGGCAGCAGTGCAAATATCGCTTATAGCAGTAATTATCCGGCAATAGCCTCTGTAGACCCATCTACAGGCGAAGTAACTATCCATGCTGCCGGAACGGTGAAAATAACCGCTTCGTTAGCTGCCGACGGAAATTATTGCGCAGCAACTTCGATTGACTATACATTCGAAATAAGCAATCCGCCTTTCGCCGTAACATATAATGCCGGTAGCGGCGAGTGCGATATAACTTCCGATACGGAAACTTCGGCAGGCTCCGGAATTACATTACCGATAGCCACTCCATCAGAGGTTTGTATAGCAAACGGTTGGATTTTTGCCGGATGGGCAGAAGAAGAAATTGAGCCGGAAACACCAACCGAACCAACAACGCTTTTAGAGGCGGGTAGTCTTTATTATCCTAATGGAAATGTGCCGTTGTATGCAGTGTATAAAATAACAAAAGGTGGCGCAATAGAACTCACAAGTGAGGATATAAAAAATCTAACAACTAATATGACAGGAACTTATCCTGTTGCTTCCGCCTCACCTGAATATTATGATAATGAATATGGTACATGGGAAGCTAAAGGAATATCTAGCGGAAGTAAAGATTTTATTCAAATTAGATCAACAACAAGCAGTAATCCTGCATATATAAAATTACCTGCATTATCCGAAAATATTAATACAATAAAATTAGATGTCAGTAATGGAAGTGATGGCAACTATAACGCAAGTTTATTTTTGAGAAGCAGCATTGATGGCAGTAATATCGGTTTGGTAACAGTAAATGCACGAACAGCTACTATTACTGTTTCAAGCGGCAGTTACACAACAGGTTATATACAGAGTTCAGCTGCATGCCGCATTCGTTCAATAATCATCAATGAAGACGGCACCGCCACCTACCACACTTCTCCGCTCTGCGAATACAAATATTTCAAAATAAATCAGGACGACAGTTTCGCCGATGATGTGTGGAGCGTAAGCGCCGATGGCTCTACTAATTGGACTGATAATGTTTCTATCCCGCAAAACGATAATTCGATACTCAAAATTACCATTGAAGCAGGCACGACAACTATTCCTTCCGGCGCCTACAAAACCAAAGACATGGAAATTGGCAACGCCGGCAAACTCGAAGTCGAAGCAGGAACACTGAATGTAACTAACGATTTGATATTCGTTTCGACAGACTATGCTGCCGGACAATTGCAAATTACCGGAGGCACATTAACTGCCGGTAATGTGAAAGTAAAAAAACATTTTAAAGCCGCCACTTGGTATATGCTTTCTTTCCCATTCGACATTATAAGGGTAGAAAAAGAAAATGGCGATGTAATATCTGTTTTTAATGACGATACAGAAAAAGTCTATGCATCTACTTACGATACCGACGAGCGTGCTACAAGAGATTATATGCACTACGAAAGTACCGCATGGAAAGACTTTAACGGCGCAACACTGTCTGCCAATACGGCGTATTTGTTTGGGCACGATTTGGGGGCAGACCAGCCGCTTATTTTCGTAGCCTCATCACTGAATAATGCCGCCACGGCAGAAAACAAAAATTACGCCACCACCATTACTGCCACCGACAAAGGCGCGGTAAATCAAAGTTGGAATTTGATAGGCAGTCCATACACAATAGGCTATAATACAAGTGGTTTGGGTATTCCTACTTATGTGTACGACCCTGCTACCGAAGGATATAGCTACGAGTATATAGAAGATTTCGGCGACCTTGAGCCATTCAAAGCATTTTTTATACAAGCGCCGAGCAATCCGTTTACATTTACGGCGGGAGGCGTAATACCATTCAAGGGCGCAAACCTGCCGGCTTACGACCAGATAAAACTGGGCATATTCAAAGATGCTTCATTTACCGACTGGTTCCGTATTCGTTTGAGCGATGACCCTCGCGTTACTGCCGGTTACGATTTCAATATCGACGCAGTAAAATTCCTCAGTAACAAAGCGCCTCAACTTTATGGAAAAGGAAGTGTTGCCGATTATGCCATTAGCGTGATACCTCGTGCGGAAAGTGCGAACGGCATAATTCCAATCGCTTACACAACACCTTCGGCAGGAATTTATACTATCAAAACGGCAAATGATTTACCCGAAAATATCAACAAATTGTTGTTGATTGATAAAGACGAAAACATCACCACCGATTTGCTGCAAACTCCGTTTTATGAGTTTGAGACCAACAGCGTGCAAACCGGCATCGCTCGTTTTGAACTGCGTTTCGAATTTGACGGCGAAGCCACCAAAGCGCCTTGCGTTACTGCTACAGACAATAAAATGAAAATAATTGCGGCAAATAAACAACTGATTTTACAAGGATTGAACGCATTAGCAACCGTAACGTTATACGACATTACGGGTAAAAAAATCGACACATTTACAAATGTGGACAACGACCAGCCTGTTCCACTCAACAACCCGACAGGTTTGTATGTGGTAAAGGTTGAAAACGACAGCCAAACAGGAACAGCAAAAATAACCTTAAAATAAGACGATTATGAGACGATTTCTTTTTATAATAGCATTTTCATTTGTTCTATGCGGCAGTGGAATTGCATTCGATGCGACATCATTTCAAGGAGAAGAATACAATGTCTACGAAACCGTTGACGGAAATTTTGCATCGGTTGAAAATCTGTTAGCTGTGCAAGATGATGAGGAAGATGAAATTTTTGAAATAATGTTGAGAGCAATGCCGGAAAAACCCGGCGACCCTCCCGGTGTTCCGGTTGATGATGCCTATGGATTTTTGTTGGCGGCAATGTTGCTGTATGGGCTGAAACGTATGTACAAAAGAAAAACGGCAAAAGTTTTATCCGATAATTTCCCCGCTACCGAGACATAACTGCGAATTGAAATCGTACACTACGCCGAATTGTCCGGGAGCAATGCCCTGTATTTTTTTCTCGGAACGAATGCGGTAAATATCGCCTGTTCGCTGCAATGTACCTTTTGTAAATTCGGGCGTGTGGCGTATTTTGAAGGTAACGGGTGTTTCGTCCTGTAATTCGCCAAGCCTGTTTTTGCCGATAAAACCGAAGCCGCCGAGATTTACGGTTTTTCCGTATTGAGTTTCGGGGTCGTATCCGCATGAAACGAAAAGCGTGTTTTCATCAATGTCTTTTTTCACCACAAACCATGGACCGCCGCTCAACCCAAGCCCTTTTCGTTGCCCGATGGTATGAAACCAAATTCCCTTGTGAACGCCGAGAATTTTACCGGTTTCGAGTTCGATTATTTTGCCCTGTTTTTCGCCTAAATAACGACGAATAAAATCGTTGTAATTTATTTTTCCGAGAAAGCAAATCCCTTGACTGTCTTTCCTGTCGGCGCTGGGAAGATGTGCTTTGCACGCAATTTCGCGTACTTCGCTTTTAAGCAAATTACCGATTGGAAACAGGAGTTTCGAGGCTTGGCGGTTGTTTATTTGTCCAAGAAAATAAGTTTGGTCTTTTATTTTGTCTTTTGCCGTAGAGAGATAAATTTCTCCATCAATTTCGGTAGTTGAGGCATAATGTCCTGTGGAAATTTTGTCGAATTCGTGTCCCCATTTTTGTTCGAAAAAACCAAATTTTATCAACTTGTTGCACATCATATCGGGGTTTGGCGTAAGCCCTTGTTTTACTTTGTCGATAGTGTATTGCACCACATTTTCCCAATATTCTTCGTGCAGCGAAACCATTTCTACAGGAAGATTGTATTTTTTCCCCAGCCAGTTTACGATAGTCATATCGTCTTCGGCGGGACAGTCGATATAACCGTGTTCGTCTTGCATTCCTATTTTTATATAGAAAATACGGGGATTGTAACCCTGCTCTTTCAACAAATGCACGGTTACCGAACTATCCACTCCGCCTGATACTAATGCTGCTATTTTCATACACATCAAATTGCCCTGCAAAGGTATATTTTTTTTATTTACTTGAAAATAATTTTTTATTAACGCAAAGGCGCAAAGTTTTTTTAATATTGAAACCAATCCTCCAAGAGATAAATGAATTTACCTTCCGCACATTTTCCTGAAATCGCAATATGTGCAATTTGCGGGAACGGTTGTTTGCGAAAAAGGAACTTCGGGATTGAATAATTCTTCTAATTTTTTCGCAAATGCGGCGTCAAATTCTGCTTTTATGTCGTTGAAATCGGTGATAGTTTCCTTATTTATTCGAATTTCGGACGAATAATCGTCTGCGTAAGCTCGTTGAATGTAAAACAAAGAAGGCACAATTTTGTCCGCAGATGTTTCGGCGAGGATAGACGAATATAAAAATGTTTGGAAAATATTTCCGGCACGTTTGTCTTTTTGGATAAACAAATCGTCTATCGCTTTCAATTCATTCGTGCCTTTTCCGCCTCCTGTTTTATAGTCCAACACACGCAAAACGTTGTTTTTTTGGTCAATCCGGTCAACTATTCCACCTATTCGCAAAATGACGCCGCCCACTTGTATTTCTCTGTATTTTTCGATTTCTAATGCTACAATTGAAAATGGCGCATGTTCTTTGTCCAATTTCAAAAGTCGTTTGATGAATAATTTAGCGATATTGAAGAAAATCAATTGTTCGCCGTTATAACTTTCGCGCGTAATGCCGCGATTGCCGAAAAACTCCAAATCGAAAGCTTTTTCGATAATTTTTTCAATCCTTGCGGGTGATTTTTGCAAGAGTTCTATTTGTTCTTTTGATACCGTAAATGCCGGAAAATCTTTTTCGTTGAGCGGTAATTTGCCTATTTCTCTGTAAATCAATTCGGAAGAACGGTGAAATAATTTCCCAAAAACAGAATTATCCAACTCGTCCGACAGTTCATTTGGTGGTCGAATGCCCTCAATGTATTGAAAATAAAAACGCAAAGAACAGTCGATGAAAGTATTAAATGCCGACGGCGAAAGAGCCCCCCGTACTTCCCTCTCCTGTGGCGAAGGGTCGGGGGCGAGTTGGTATTTATCCTTTATTTTCCGTATCAATTCGGGCGTTTTTTGTATATCAATCTGCACTTCGGGCGAAGGTTGCAAATCGGTTTGCAAATTAATTCGCTTGATTTGTTTTGCAAACGGATATTCAGTCAGAAGTTGCAACAGGAAACGGCTCATTTCCGATTTTCCTGTCTGCGAATTGGCGGTGTTGTAACACAACACAATGTTTTCGGCGCGTTGCAACAAGCGGTAAAAATAATAGGCATACAAGGCATCTTGATGTTCAACAGTGGTCATTCTGAAAAATTTTCTGATAAAATGTGGAATAAATGAGGCATCGCTGCCTGTTCTTGGCAAAACGCTTTCGTTTACGCTCATCATTATCAGGTTGCGAAAATCCATATTCCGGGTTTCGAGCATTCCCATTATTTGCAATCCTCGCGCCGGCTCGCCGTGAAATGGAACAGAAACACCCGACAACAAGCGTTTCAACAAACCGGTAAATGTGGCGGTTTTCAGTTCCAACTCGCCTGTTTTGAGCAAGTCGAACAAGCGGTTTATTTGTTGATAAGTTTGAAATAATGCTTCACTGTACAGCTCGGTAAAATCAGGTAACTGTTGATTTGAATTTTCTGAAAACCGAAAACCGGAAGCTGAAAATTCTTTCGCCAACAACTGCACAATTTCCAATAAATATTCGGCAAATTCGACCGCATTTTCGCCTGCAAAACGAAACAGAAAGTCGTTTTTCAGTTCATTTTGTTTTGGAGAAAAATTGTGATTATCGGTCATTTCCTTTTTCACTTTTTGCGCTTCGGGAAATAATAAATATGTGTAAAAATGATTTAAAACAGGTAAAATGTAGTTGTAACGAAACTGTTTTTTTGACAAATCGGCGCCTTTTGTTTGCAAATCAATCAATGCGGCAATAAAGCCGAACACCGGCGTTTGCGTAAGCGGAAAACCCATTGTGATATTTGCCGTAACACACTCGCCGTCAGCAGCATGAGAAGGTATAGCGTACATCACGCTTTGCAAATTCTGTTCGTTGCACAATACAATGGCTGTGTCGGGCAGGCTGTCGTGTTGCAAATAACCTGTGTCGGCAAGCCAGCGGCGGATATAACCCGCTTGCGCGCTTTCGGAAGGCGAGGCAATCAAGGTAATATTTTTAGGAATGGTCGTAAAAGAATTGAAAACCTCCTCCTGCTTCCTTCCACAGGAGAGGGAGGCATGCAGTTCGTTTCCAAATTGTTCAATGTTTTTTTTGATAAAATGCCCGGCTTCTTGAGTATCGTTCATGTAATATTCGTCGAAATCCCAATAAAAAGATGCTTTTCCGTTTTGTTTCAATATTTTAAATAACTTCTTCTCACACTCGGTTAACACATTAAATCCTGCAAAAACATATTTTTCCTGTGGAAAATCAATAACGCTTTCCCGTTCCATTTTTTCTACTACCGAGCGAAACAGCATGCCTTCGTAAGCGATATTTTCCGATAAAAGTTTTTCTTTAAATCGCTCGTACACAAGTCCAAGTATATTCCAAATAGACAAAAACGCCTCTTTCAGTTGAGAGCGATTTTCGGTAATATCTTTAAAAAAACGCGTTATGGTAGCCCATTGTTCGGGTTCGAGATGCGAAAAATCGTCTTTCAGCTCGTCCAATTCCGCCAAATTGGAAAACAACGCCAAAGAGTTTACCAAATTTTTATCCACATCATCAAAATCGTTTAGTAAAATTTCGCCAAAATGAAAAAAATCATCAAAAGTTTCGACTACGGCAGTTTCGCGATTTACATTGTAAATCTCAATATACACCTTATAAAGTTCGGCAAGCAATTTCAGACTATCGGCAATTTGGAGGGAAGAAGCCTGCACAAACAACTCGTTCAAACCTGCATACTGCGGCGACCAAACGGGTTTATCGGCGGCTTGGCACAGGTATTCGTTAAAAAACAACCGCGCCCGTTTGTTTGGAAAAACAACAGTGATGCGTGATAAATCGTTTCCGAATTTTTGCACAAGGTCGTTGGCGACTTGCGCCAAAAAAGGTGTTTCCGGATTGAACATTTTGGTTTTGAAAATTTGAAAAACAAAGATACTATATTTTTTCAAACAAAAACGTCGAAGTTTCCTGATATTAATGAAAAAAGCTCACCCATGCCTGTGTATTCTTCTTCTCTTTGTGTCTATCTCCAGGCAGTCTTAAAAGTCAATTCATTGTCAGAGGAAGTTATAAATAGATAGTTCGGGTGCGTAGCGCCCTACTATTTGTAGCCCGAAAGATAGAATAGAAGATTACTACAAATATTTACGATGCTACGCATCTTTGCTTAATAACTTACAAATTACAACTGTTTGAAAATCGTTTTGTCTTTTAGAACAGCCCCTAAAAAATACTCATAGTTTTTCAATAAATCGAATGGCGGGTTAAAATGTGCCGTTAGGCACTAAATGTGGGTAGAAAGATGTTGTTTCCGCCTGCCTGCGTGCCGTTAGGTACGCAATGTGCCTCACATTACGTCCCTAACGGAACTTGGTGTATACGGACACCCATTTTTCTACCCACATTCTGTCCCTAACGGGACACCCAACCCCCGCGCTTGCATGGCGTTAAGATGAAAACCTGAAAGCTACGCGACTGTTGTAAAAGTTCCTCTCCTCTCTTTCCCCTTTTTGTCCCCCCTCTCCCTTTTGGAGAGGGGAAGACAATCGGAAATAAATGCACCACATACAGGCGTGGGGTGAGGTTACTCCGCTACGCAGCGCACACTAAACCCGTACGTCCGGTAGGTGGCGTTGGTGGCGTTAACGTTACTGCTATCGATGGCGAAGTAGTACGAGTGGGTACTGAGAATCGTACTGCTCCAGTAGTAGCCGTTCGAGCCCACGAAGTAGAGCGCACTAAGGCTGTGGCTGCGGTTCCCTGCTGCAGGCAAGAAAAGCGTGGCATTCGCAGTAGTAACAGCAGTAGCAGCGCCGGTGCGCGGCTTGAACAACCAACCGGGGATGCCGGTGGCAAAACCGGAGTTGGCAAAAGTGCCGGTGGCAGTCCGGTCGTTAAGAGCCAAATCAGCCACATAACCCCATTCGGCAGTTGTAGGAACGCGCCAACCTTGAGGACAGGGGTCGTTAGCAGTTTTTATACGACTTGTACCCAAACCGCTATTGCCGTCCCAAAGAGTATTCAATTGTGTGGCGCGCCAGTCGTAATTGCCGGTATTTTGTTTGATAAACTTACCGTAAGCAGCGTGAGCAGGGTAATCGGGAGGTCCTTGAACCTGTCCGTTACCATCAAGAGCAGTATTAGCAAGCTGGCTGGCTTGTGAAGTGGTGCCATCAGTTAAATAACTTTGGCTCGAACGCAATTGGTGTCCGTCGCCTTTACGTCCCCACTGGTACAAGTCGCCGTGTACGTTAGCAGCGTCAGTTGCCGCTGCACCGCTTCCGGCAACGCCGGTTTCCCTGCGGGAAGTGTAAGCCACTTGAGCGGCAATGCTCATGTCGGAGCGTGCGCCAAGGTTATAACACATAAAGGTAATCCACTCGGTAGCCGATTTCCTCAATGGGCAACCGCAAGAGCAGTCCTGTACGGTAATGTCCATTTTCATTTTTACATCTGTCGATGTCGAACTATTATGATAGAACTCATTTAAACTTTTTTATTTATACGAAAATAATTTATTTGGCTAATAATCAGTCAGTTATAGTTCTTATTAAAAACATTAGAAAAGTTCAAATTAGTTTTTTAAATAAACCAATAACACTGTTGTCCCATTAAAATCTAAAAAAGTTCTTTGAAATATTTGAAATTTAGTTAGTTA
>Ga0099364_10012245_pt1 | contig 11595 bp, 10 predicted proteins | sample TergutTh196P3_FD_73070 | JGI IMG/M metagenome (GOLD analysis project Ga0099364, IMG submission 73070) | Microcerotermes parvus P3 segment gut microbial communities from Pointe-Noire, Republic of the Congo - Th196 P3 | ecosystem: Host-associated > Arthropoda: Insects > Digestive system > Gut ...
TCCTGTTTTTCGTGTTGCTGATGGACCGGAAAAACCTTCGTCTCTCTCCCGGGCGAAAGGAAGGTTTTGGAATTTTGCGCCCCAAGTCTGTGAGTGCGGAAGTAGTCGCGCTAAAAGCCTTGCGACCATTCCTGACAGTTTCTTCAACTGCATCTCCATCCGGCATAAAACATGGCAAATCCGGTATTGTTACAAGAAGTCTCCCTCCATCATCTTCTGAAAGAGGGCTGATTATGTGAAAATACGCTTCCAATGTCTAACGCGCCCGATCTTTTTCACACTCATTTTTCAGTCTCCTCCACCACCTCGCCGGATGTCTTCGCAGTCTATGCAGCAATTCAAAAAACGACAATTCTGCAAAATATTGATGTGTGTGATCAATATGCATGCAGTGAACCGCCAGGTTGCCTGCCATTTTTTCAGAAAGGCTGGTTTTTAAACACAACTATTCATTCCAGCTCAAATCAGCCGGAACAAAAAAGAAAACGCTTGACCACCAGCCGAATCACTGCGCGATTGTGGATGGAACACTGCTACATATTTTGGAACAGCACGCGAGCGCGCCTTTATTCTATTTCCAAAGTCCCTTCGCGATGCACTGTCCCTTGACTGCAGGATTCTCATTCTTCTGCACTGCCTCAATGCGCTTTGCTCTGGTGCATTCCCAGGCATCTGGCGGATACATCCTGTCCCAGGCATCCATCAGCTGCTGCTGCGGCCGCCCCATCCGGTACCGTGAATACGCACCCTGCATGTACTTGTAGGTTCTGGCTATCATGCCCCGTGCTGCAACAGGAGGCTCTGCCTGCCTTCCCTGGATTTTCATGGCACAGGATCCGAAGGTATTTGGCGCGTCGGGGAGCAAAGCAAAGTTGTAGTTGCTGCGCAGTGCGTTTACCGCACCAATGGCAGGAGCCAGATTGTGCATGTCAGCATGCATGTAACGAAAATCCATGCTGGCCTTCACGGCACACTTTCTGCCTTTGAACGCCCTGCCCCTGCTGTCAATGCACTCCGGATGGCCTTCGCGCCATTCGGCAAATGCCCGGCCAAAGTTTTCAGCAGGCACTATGTGCTCCCACTCCATTCTCTCCGCCCTTTTGTGATGGCTTGGCGTGACAAACCCTGACAGCGGAAGGATATTGCCACGCGCATCAAAACTGGCTCCGCAATACAGGGTTATCCGGTGATCAGCGTAAATCTGCCTGAGCTGGCTTTTCGCTTTGTTGAAAGAATCGTTTGAAACATTCCCGGCAACTCCTGCCGTTGAAACAAAGGCCAGAAGAACTGCCAGTACAGCAGTTGAAAACCGTGTCAGCATGGTCGCTCCATTTATGTTTTTGCACTGGTAGTCTGGCAGCTGCTTTTTCATGCAAGACGAGGCACCGCCAGGTGAGAAGTCCGTTTCAGGCAGATGAGACAGTCCAACTGCCGAAGCCAGGGTGACAGTCGCCTGCGAGGCGACGAAAAACACTACGACAGGTGGGGCCTGGGATAGGAAACTTCCAGAACAAGCAGCTCTTCCGTACCGCCAGGTGTATTCAGGACAACCGTATCGCCTTCGCGGGCTTTTGTGAGGGTACGGGCAACCGGTGATATCCAGCTGATTTTTCCATCAAAAGGGTCAATTTCGTCAACACCGACTATCGTTACCGTATTTTCCTCGCCGTTTTCGCGCTCATACGTTACTGTCGCACCAAAAAATATCTGGTCATTGCCATAATGCAGACTCGGATCGACTTCATTGGCGATTTCGATGCGCTTGATCAAAAAGCGGATGCGGCGATCTATTTCACGCAGACGGCGCTTTCCGTAGATATAGTCGGCATTTTCCGACCGGTCTCCATTTGATGCAGCCCAGGAAACAACCCGCACAACTTCAGGCCGCTCTCCATCAATCAGATGAAGCAGTTCGTCCTTGAGCACCTGAAGACCTGTCGGCGTAATATAGTTTTTAAAACCGGCAGGAAGTGCCGCCAGTGCCTGCTGGTCGTCATCATCATCAGACCCGATTTCCCTGACAGATTCCTTGCTCATGCCAACAATCAAAAAAACAAAGGGTTTAAAAAACGCTCAGCAGAGTCCCAGGACAGCCTTTTGGCACTCAGACCCGCTTCTTTGGGCTGTCCGGCCATCTTCACTTTTCAGTCATCAAGTGCCAAAAACAGCTGCAGCTGGGATTGAACGATATCTTCAAGTTCAATCGGGCGGTTAGTGCGCTCTCTTTCCAGACGTTCGAGATAGGCCGGTGTGACATCACCTGTGATGTAATTGCCGTCAAAGCAGGATGCTTCAAAGCTCTGAATATCCGGATTGACGTCCTGAATGGCCTGCTTTAATGCATCCAGGTCCTGATAGATCAGGGAATCTGCTGCCAGCGCAATGCGTACTTCATCATCCGTCCTGCCATGAGCAACAAGTTCGCCACGTGTAGGCATGTCAATGCCGTAAACATTCGGAAATTTAACGGGCGGGGCTGCAGATGCAAAAATAACCCGTGCAGCACCCGCTTCGCGCGCCATCTGGACGATTTCATAGCCGGTTGTACCGCGCACGATGGAATCATCAACCAGGAGGATGCTTTTTCCGGTGAACTCGGAATTGATCGTATTCAGTTTCTGTTTGACAGTACGCTGCCTTACTTCCTGGCCTGGCATGATAAAGGTGCGGCCAATGTAGCGGTTTTTGATGAGGCCTTCCCGGTATTCGACATTGAGTTTCAATGCAAGCTGCAAAGCAGTCGGTCGCGAAGAATCGGGAACAGGCATGACAACATCAATATCGCCCGTCTGAATCTCACGCTTTATCTTTTCTGCCAGGTGTTCGCCCATTTTAAGACGACAGGCATAAACAGAAGCACCATCAATGAGCGAGTCCGGGCGTGCAAGATAGACATATTCAAAAATGCAGGGATTCAGACTGGGGTTTTCAGCACATTGCTGGCTGTACAGAGTGCCATCATGATCAATGAAGACAGCTTCACCTGGCATGACATCACGTAAAAAGCGAAAGCCGATTCCTTCAAAAGCCACCGACTCGCTGGCTATCATGTATTCTGCACCCTTGTCCGTTTCGGAATAACCGATGCAAAGCGGGCGTATCCCGTAGGGGTCACGAAACGCCAGCACCCCTGCGTCTATAATGTGCGCAATAGCTGCATAGGCCCCGCGTGCACGCTTGTGAACAATGGAAACTGCCCGAAAGAGGGCTGCCGGATCAAGAGAATAACTTGTTGCACTCTCTTCAATCGCATGTGCGAGCACATTGAGCAGCACTTCAGAATCTGAATTGGTGTTGATGTGGCGCCGGTCGTTCTTGAACATTTCGACTTTAAGCTGGGCGCAGTTGGTTAAATTGCCATTGTGGGCAAATGTCATGCCAAAGGGTGCGTTCACATAAAACGGCTGCGCCTCTTCTTCATTCAGGGATGTGCCCTGCGCCGCCGGATAGCGAACGTGACCGATTCCCGCATTGCCCGGCAGCGCACGCATATTTCGTGTGCGAAAGACATCTCTTACCAGTCCGTTGGCCTTGAACATGGTAAATTTATTGCTGGCAGTCGTTGCTATACCGGCAGCATCCTGACCTCTGTGCTGCAAAAGTAACAAACCATCATAAATCAACTGATTTACAGGCGAGTGCGAAATCACACCTACTATGCCACCCATATTTTAACTCCTTGCCTAAAACCGGCCACATAAAATCAAAGATTTCAAGTGCCTAATTACTGCTTTTTCGCTGCTCGCACCGTTTTCAGATCCTGAAAAAAAACACATGCCTCGCAGCGACGCTCACTTTTACCCCACAAAAAAACTTTCTCAATAGTTTATGCTTTTTGCAATGCCCTCCGGCAAATAGGCCATAACCTTCACTGCAGCCTCTTCCGCATAGGGGCTGAATCTGGCATTCTTCCAGAATGGCTCCTGCGGAATGGACGTCATGCCACACAGCAGGACCAGAACAAGAGCCAGCAAAACGCCGCGCGCCAGCCCGAAAAGGGATCCAAGCATGCGATTGAGTCCCGAGAGTCCTCCCGCGCCGATCAGTACATCTGTTGTCCTGATCAAAAGCATCACTGCTATTCTGACTGCAATCAGGAGTATGATAAAAGCAGCAATCAGGCGCAGGTACTCCGCTCCCAGGGCTTCTGGCAGCATCAGAGCCAGTTCTTTTGCATACATATTGGCAACAAAGAAAGCAGCTGCCCAGCTGCCCAGGGAAAGCACTTCCCTGACAACGCCCCGCTTTGTTCCAAGAATAACCGAACAGCCCAGGAGGAACAGCAATGCATAATCAAACGCCGTCAAACCATTCCCAATCGTCTTTAGTTAACCAGAGTACACGGCAGCTTAAGCTGGCTTAATCTGGCACACGTATTATCGAGTTCCTTTTTGCTCGCCATGGGGCCAATCCGTACCCGGATACGCTCACTTCCATCGTTGAGTGTTACTTTCTGCGTGTAGGAAGTCAAGCCTGCTTTCTTCAGTCTGTCCTGTAATTCCTTTGCCTTGTCTGCTGCCGAGACTGCTGCTACCTGGACGACGAACCTGTTCTGTTTTTCGTTTTCTTTTGTACTTGTGGTTTTCTCAATGAGCTGTCCTATTGGATCGTCATCAGCTTTTTCAGCCTGCGGCTTTGCTGCTGTCTGCGGCTTTGCTGCTGCCTGGGTTTCCTTTGCAGCAGGAGGGGGTGTCCCAGCCTTTTTGGCATCACTGGCAGCAGGAGCTTCACTGCTTTTTCCAGGAGCTTCACTGCTTTTTTCAGTGCTCTTTGGCGCAGCAGAGGGTGTTTTCTGCTCCGGTTTATTTGCTTTTTCACCCGCTGCCGCCACAGGGGTGCTGTCGCGGGATGGAATATCAATCAGCAGATTCTGCGCATCGGTCGGCGGCTCGGAATCAAACAGCATGGGCAGCACAATAAAGGCCGTCAGTGTGATGGCAATGGCACCAACGAGCCGTCTTCTTGCCCGTTTTTTTTCTGGCAGGATGGGATCGGACTCATCATCATTTTTGTCCTTTCGCACTCTGCCTGGAGCAGTCTGCGCGTACTGACTTTCCCGGACTTCGGGCAAATCCGCTTCCCTGGAATCCTTTTTGCGGCGAAATATGGAAAACCGGCTCATAAAAATTCAATCAGATAATGGAAAAAACTTTAGCACAACATTCTGGCTGTCTTTTGCAATGCCCGTTCAGACCGGACCAGCCCATTTCAAAAAACACACATGGCTCCGGGACATCCAGCGGAAACTGATGCTTTGACCCAGCTTCCAGGATCACCGGCAAAAAACTGAATCAGAAATCCAGAGGCTATGCAATGCCGGTTACTATCCAGAATGTTCCGAATGCGATTATTTTATCATTTTTCTGCGCTTTGATCTTTGCAGCTTCCATAGCCTTTGCAGGCTCATCAAAAAGCCGGATTTTATTTTCGTCAATTGCTGCTGCAACCAGCTTTTCCTTCAGCATCCGGGCAGTTGCCGCTCTTTGTATGGGCAAATCCGTCAGATACCAGTAATCAACACTGCTTTGGACCGCTGCAATTACGCCATCAATGTCCTTGTCCGCCATGGCTCCATAAACAGCATGCGTTAGATCCGAATCACCCGTGCTCCGCAGGTTTTCTGCCAGCACGGCTGCCGCGTGCGGGTTATGTGCAGCATCAAGAATAACCAGCGGTTCATCTTCAAGAATCTGAAACCGCCCTGGAAGAAACGCATGCGCCAGACCCGCACGCACCGCTCTTTCGTCTACTGGCAGCACATGTGCCATGGCTTCAAGTGCCATCAGAGCAATGGTTGCATTTTTTATCTGGTTTTTTCCGTGCAAGGCCGGCGGATCAAGCTCGGCAAAATGCATCGTCTGGCCTGTATAGCTCCAGTTATTGCCCCTGCAGACTGAACTGTACCCCTGCCCCAGAATTCTGAGTTCTGCTCCAACATTGCGTGCACACTGAACCAGCGACTGCGGGGGATCATAATCACCATATATGGCAACTTTGCCCTGGCGAAAAATCCCCGCTTTTTCAAATCCGATCAGCTCGCGCGTGTGCCCCAGATAATCAACATGGTCAATGTCTACATTGGTTACGACGGCTACATTTGCATCAATCAGATTGACTGCATCAAGTCTCCCGCCGAGACCCACTTCCAGAATGGCCACATCCAGATTCTGTTTTGCCAGAATCTGCAGAACAACGAGTGTTGTGAATTCAAAAAAGGTCAGCTGTATGTCACCGCGTGCTTTTTCAACCTTGTTGAAATAGTGAACAAAGGTTTCTTCAGGGACGGATTGTCCGTCAATTGTCAGACGTTCTTCGAAATTGTGTATATGAGGCGAGGTATACAGGCCGACGCGATATCCCGCTTTTTGCAATATGGCCTGCATCATCATGCAGGTTGAGCCTTTTCCGTTCGTCCCGCCCACTGTAATGACCGGGCAGTCAAAGTCAGTTTTCAGCCGCTGCCTGACGATCCGGACCCTGTCAAGGCCCATCTCGATATTTTTGGGATGCAGGTGCAGGACCCTTTCCAGCCACTGTGCCAGGCTGCCAGAATGGTAGTTGCTCACAGAAGTCCTTTCGCACCGCAATATCTCCACTGAAGGCTTTTGACGCCAAAGAGGAGACTTGCCACAGACTTCTGTTCTGGCTTCCTGACTAGAAGGGCATTCATCATATCGAGGTGGGGGAAAGTTTTTCTTTCATGAAAGTGTTTTCGCAAAAATCTCCGTAACTCCTGCGCACAATGGCTCTGTGCTGCCAAGACTGAATGCGCCTGCGTGCGCCTTGCCGTTCCAATGTGCCGGGTAACAGACACGAGGATTCCGGCTTGTGTCTTTGTGACAGCAGTGCCGGGCAATCAGAACAGCACCTTCAGTTTCCGGTTCTGTAAAATCGACAGCAGGCGTGCGAGTTCCGAGCGCATGTTTCGTCTGTCCACAATCATGTCTATGGCTCCCTTCTGCATGAGAAATTCTGCGCGCTGGAAGCCTTCGGGAAGTTTTTCCCGGACCGTATTTTCGATTACGCGGGCACCAGCAAAACCAATGAGTGCATTGGGTTCGGCAATGACGATATCTCCCACAAAAGCAAATGACGCTGACACCCCTCCCATGGTTGGATCGGTCAGAACGGCTATATAGGGGAGCTGTTCCTGTGCCAGTTTTGTCAGAACTGCATTTGTTTTTGCCATCTGCATCAGTGAGAGCAGGCCTTCCTGCATGCGTGCCCCGCCGCTTGCAGTTATACAGATGAAAGGAAGGTTCAGGTCGATAGCTGTTTGCACACCTCTGACAAAACGCTCTCCGACAACGGAACCCATGGAACCTCCCATGAATTCGAATTCAAAGCAGGCAACGACTACCGGCACCAGCATGATGGTCCCGCGTACGACGATCAGGGCATCGGTTTCGCCGGTTGCATCGAGTGCATCTTTCAGGCGCTGCGGGTACTTTTTGCTGTCTTTGAATTTTAAGGGATCCGCCGGGAGCGCGAGGTGCCCGATTTCATGGCGACCGTCACCATCAAGCAGCGCATCAAGCCTGTCGCGTGCACGAATGCGCATATGATGGCTGCATTCCGGGCAGACCTGTGTATTGGTTTCCAGATCTGTCCTGTACAGGACGGCCTCACATGACGGACATCTCACCCACAGGCCTTCGGGCACTGTCTTGCGAGTGGTTGTTGCATGTGGCTGAATACGTGGCGGCAGCAATTTGTCCAGCCAACTCATAAACTCTCCTTTCGAACCGAATAGATCATCAAAGCTTCGCAAAAAAAATCCATGATTTCAGACATGGGGAATGACTGGGCCACATCGAAAGACATGTGAAATTCTCCTTATGACAAGGCCCGGTTTGGCGTCGCCCGGTTTCCCCAATTTTACCTGATATTTGCCAAAGTTGCCTCATCTGACTCTGCTCTATTTTGAGTTGGCAATCTGATCTACATCAAGTTTCCCTGCTTCCAGACAGATCATGTTTTTGAAGTTATTTGTGTCACAAAAAACAGGCTGCCTTTTCTGGAGACAAGCGAAGATACCGTCGGCTAACCTGCAGATTAACCTGAACTTTTTGGGATAGCCTGCTTCGCAAACTGCGGGGATAAACTGATGGCATACATGGCCTCCCCCAGCATTACCCAAAATAAATCACATTATCATCGTCTTTTTCAGAAAAAAAGCAGCACAGCTTTAAATTGGTCAAATAGCGTTCTGGTCAGAAAAATTCAGCCCTACCCACTCAAAACAGCGGAAATCCCAAACGGCAATATTCAATGGCGATTAATTACACTTGTGCAGGAATCATTCCAATTTTTTCGCCCTGCTTTCCTGCTCTTTCAACTTCAAATGAAAAGCGCGACCGGATCATCTCATTTATTTGCTGAGTGGACGATGTAAAGCGCAAAAGCTCCTTTATTTTATCGAAGCTGAATGTATCAAGTAGCTGAATGAAAGCAGCGTTTACAAATGATGACGGCAAGGAGTCAATTCCATCAAAGGAAACAAACACAACTTCGTTGCGCTGCATATACGGCAAAACCTGGTCATAAACCATTTGCCCGTCAGTGCTATTGTATGCATGGTCAACATGATCAAGAACTCTGACAACTACCATAAGAAATCCTCCTCGTTAATATCGCTAGGCACAAACTTTTGTGTTTCGATTGTAATGTATACAACTGTACCTGGATAGTTGGATGGGGCAGGTTTGCCAGTGCCGAGATTTCCCAGACCTGGCAAACAATCGTAAACACCCTCCCCAGAATAGATACTAACACGACCTGAATTCCTAACGACGATATTTCTTATCAATGTTGTAAGCCCAGCCCCCATGTTTCGTGGCGTCGACTTTGTCGTGAACCCTTCCTGACACGCCTTTTCTATAGCGGCATGATCTGATCCTACCTCAATTTTTTCTCTTACTTTGGCTGGAATTCCAACTCCAAAATCAGCAATGCAAATAAGGACTTTATTTTGACCTCTCACATAGTGGGCGCAACTACATCCAATAGTTACGGTTGAGTGATCTTTGATGTTGTTGAAAATCTCTTCAAAGCCAACTTTAACTGACGCAAGTGCCCTTGGATCGCATTTTAATACAGTCGCAAGCCAGGGTGTAAGAGTATTGTTAATGTATGAAAAGCTGCGATCGTACCGAACAAGAGACAGCTTTAAAAAATCTGGGTCTTCTTTAAGTTGGGAGTTCTCAATGCTGGTATAAGTTTCTGTGAACCCACTGCAAAGCAAGAAATTGCTTGCACCACATTTATCGACATTCATGCAAAGAACATTAAAGCCTTTGAACTTAATATATTCTATTACATTACTGAGAGCTGTGATTCCACCTACCTCAATGCTTTCAAGAAGCAAAAAATCGATAAATACAGTTTTATCCGGCGATTCTATCAATTCATGCATTGAACGAACGACATCATAGAATGTATCGATAGTGAATATTCTTGGAAGTCTTAGCACTCGCATCTTTCCCACGGAAATCCCCCCTCCTAACCACGGAAAACGGGTTATCAGACAATGTCATTTCAAACTGCGCTGAACCGTTTCGTGAACTATACCATAAAGAATTTAAATGCACGCGAGCAGGAGCAATGTTTAACGAAATGGTCTCTTTGCGAAATCGAAATGTTTATGACCAGCAACTCTGAAACGATATTTATTACCACTGCATGCCTCATTCAGTTTGTATTCAGGCAACTTCCAGTCAGCGCGTCAATCAGCCTGATCCTGCCCATCAGAAAACACCTTGCTCACTCTGTTTCATCCATCCGTTTGCGGATGCCCAGAGCAAAAGCTTCCAGATCGTTTTTTACCGCATTTTTTTCAGCACTGTTGATAACCTGTATGAGCCGGGATCCGATCACAACACCATCAGAGAGCATTCCGACTGCTCTGGCTGTATCGCCATCGCGAATTCCAAATCCAACGCAAACGGGAACCGATACATGTTTTTTTACAGCCGACATGACCTGCCCTACCTCTTCGAGATTGAGCGTACTCGCCCCGGTTACCCCTCTTAGTGAAACATAATAGACATACCCGCTGGCAAGTTCACCAATCATTTTCATTCTTTTTTCTGTCGATGTCGGCGCCAGCAGAAAAATGGTATCCATTCCGTTCTGCTTCATCAGCCGGGCAAAATAAACACTCTCCTCGGGCGGATAGTCAACAATCAGAACGCCATCGGTGCCAGACTGGCTGGCTTTTGTGACAAATGTCTCCACGCCCATCCGCTCAACCGGATTGGCATAACCCATCAGTACGACCGGGGTATCCTGGTCGGTTTTGCGAAATTCCTGTACAAAACCAAAAATGTCAGAAAGCGTTATTCCGTTTTCAAGTGCTATTTCAGATGAACGCTGAATAACGGGGCCATCAGCCATCGGATCAGAAAAGGGTACACCCAGTTCAATAATATCACTGCCTCCCCTGACAAGCGCATGCATCAGCTCGACTGTGTCATTGAGTTCGGGATAGCCCGCAGTAATAAAAGGGATGAGCGCTTTTCTGTTTTCGTTTTTCAAACGGGTAAATGTATTCTGTATCCTGGACATAAAATATCCTTTATCCTTTCTGTGTGATTTCAAAAGTTGTGTTTTTTTCCTTGCAGCGTGAAATCACCACTCAATCCCGGCCCGTCTTGCAACCGTGTGCATATCCTTGTCTCCCCTGCCGGAAAGATTGACCAAAATAACCCTGTCCCTATCCAGAGCTGGTGCGAGTCTGACCGCATATGCCAGAGCATGGCTTGCTTCGAGTGCCGGAATAATGCCTTCTATGCGACAGCAGTCGTGAAAGGCTGCCAGAGCTTCTTCATCATTTGCAAAAACATACTGGGCCCTCAATGAATCTTTCAGCCAGGCATGCTCCGGTCCAACACCCGGATAATCGAGACCGGCAGAAACAGAACTCGCCTTGATGATCTGGCCATGTTCGTCCTGCAGCAGATAGGTGCGATTGCCATGCAAAATACCGGGTATGCCCGCAGTCAGCGAAGCAGCATGTTTTCCGGATTCAATGCCAACACCTGCAGCTTCTACACCGATTAAAGCCGTATCCGGCTGGTCAAGATAGGGATAAAAAATCCCCATTGCATTGGACCCGCCGCCGATGCAGGCGATGACGTAATCAGGCTGCTTTCCGGCGATTTCAGGCATCTGAACGAGACATTCCTCACCGATGACTGACTGGAAATCCCGCACCATCATGGGATAAGGGTGGGGCCCCGCTACTGTTCCGATGATATAGAAAGTTGTCTCCACATTGGCTACCCAGTCACGCATGGCTTCGTTCAGGGCATCCTTCAATGTTTTCGATCCGGATTCAACTGCGTTGACCTGTGCACCCAAAAGTTTCATCCGGTAGACGTTCTGGGCCTGGCGCCTGACATCTTCGCTCCCCATATAGATGACGCAATCCAGGCCAAAGCGTGCGCATATTGTTGCTACTGCAACGCCGTGCTGCCCTGCACCCGTCTCTGCGATAATGCGCTTTTTACCCATATGCCGGGCAAGTATTGCCTGGCCTATAACATTGTTGATCTTGTGTGCGCCCGTGTGATTGAGGTCTTCGCGTTTCAGAAA
>Ga0099364_10012246_pt1 | contig 11595 bp, 3 predicted proteins | sample TergutTh196P3_FD_73070 | JGI IMG/M metagenome (GOLD analysis project Ga0099364, IMG submission 73070) | Microcerotermes parvus P3 segment gut microbial communities from Pointe-Noire, Republic of the Congo - Th196 P3 | ecosystem: Host-associated > Arthropoda: Insects > Digestive system > Gut ...
GCGACTGGGAAACGTTCGACATTGACGTTACGGACGACGGCGCTCTCGCGCTGATTGCCCGCCGTTCGCTTGCGGCGGCGACGCCGTATGTATACGCGAATAACAATTCGGTAAACGCGTCGTTAAGAGCGACAGGGGCAAATACGGATAACGCCCTTAACCGCGTAGAGATTGAAGCGCTTGAGTATGCTGAACCGGCAGTTCCGGCAACGGGTATAATATTAAATACAAACGCCGAAACAGTAACGGTATATGAAGAAAAAATACAGTTGACTGCGACGGGATATACTCCCGCAGACGCGTCGAATAAATTCCTGCCGAAACTTGTTACATGGACGTCGAGCGATGAAAATATAGCGGCGGTTGACCGTAACGGACTTGTTACGGTTATAGGCAACGGCAGCGTAACGATTACGGCGGCGGCGGGCGGAACTGCGGGAATCTGCGAGATTACTGCGGATATTCCGGCCGTTCCCCCGACAGGCGTAACGGTAAGCCCTGCAAACCGTAACTTAACGCTTGGCTTTACGGCGCAGTTAACGGCTTCAGTACAGCCTGAAAACAGTACGAGCAAGAAAATAACATGGTCGACAAGCGACGCGGGCGTCGTTTCGGTTGACGCGGACACGGGAGTCATTACGGCCGCGGCTGTCGGCGCCGCGACGATTACGGCGACCACGACAAACGGTTTAACCGGTATTTGCGAGATAACGGTCACTATTCCGTCGGACGGCAAACCGAATATTTATACGGGGTCTGCAGTCGGTTCGGACGACGTAATCGTTTATGTTAAAAACGTATTGGATTTCGGAGCGAGCGGCGATGGCGTAAGCGATAACACGGCGGCTTTCCAAGCCGCGATATACGCGGCGCGCGACGCGGGCGGCGGGGTAGTGTTCGCGCCCGCGGGGATTTATGCGTTCAGAGGTAACCTGCATGTTCCGACGGGCGTAACTTTACGCGGCGAATGGCTTAGTCCGTTAGAAGGCGGAGGCAAAGGCGAGGGAACCGTTCTGGCAGTATACGGCGGAAGAGGCGACAATAATCTTTACGATATTATTTCAACCGCCGGCGCGACGAATACATACTCGCCCGTAACCGGACGTTCGTTTATAGGGCTCGATTCTTCGGGAACGGTAAGAGATTTGAGCTTCTGGTGGCCCGAACAGAAAATCGATAACGTTACGCCCTATCCGTTTGCGGTCGGAGACGATACGAGAGGATATACGGGCTCCGGCGGCAACGACGTTATAAACGTCATGAACGTAACGATGTATAATGCGTATAACGGCGTGATGTCTTACGGAACGCACGGCTGCACGACTGTAAGAAATATGTTCGGAACAGTATTGAACGTAGGCATATCCGAAGACGCCGGCTATGACATAGGCCGTATGGAAAATATTTATTTCGATTCAAAATACTGGGCCGAATCGACGCTTGAAGGCGCGCCCGGGCAATCCGCGGTAAGCGCGTATACCCGCGAAAACGCGATAGGCATAGCGATGTGGCAGGACGACTGGGGTTATATGTTTAACCTTAACTTCAACCACATGAATATAGGCTTGCAGATGAACGACGGAAACTGCGCGGCTTCGCATATAACCGCCGCGAACGTAAATTACGGAGTATATATCCGTTCGATTTCCTATCCCGGGTTCAAACTCGCAAACAGCGCTATAGACGCGAGCATAGCCGGTTTATTTTATGACGTCGCGGCTTACACAGGAGTCGGCAGAAATAAAACGGACGGCGGCGTTAAAACCAACAATACGATGGGCGGCAGAGAGCAAGTCGCGGTTTCAAACGTAACGTTCGGCGGCAATCCTGACAACGCCGTCGTTATGAACCTTAACAGAAGACTGACGAACCCCGCTTTAAGCTTACAAAACTGTACGTTCGTAAACTGGAAAGATTATGCCGTGAACGCCGACAGGGGAGCGGTAATAATCATGGATAACGAGTTTAGACAGACAGGCAAAGCAATCAAATTGACAAGCGATATAACGGCGGCGAATATCTTAGGCAACAGGTTTAATAATTATACGGCGGATACGATAGAAAGCGCGGTTCCCGTAAGCCGTATGAATCTTGTCAACGACTTTGCGATAGAATACCCGCCTATGCCCGAATATGAATACGAGTTCGCGCCGATTTATAAACCCGCAAACGAAAATCTTTTCATCAACGTAAAAGACGCTCCGTATAATGCGGCGGGCAACGGATTATCGGCGGGCAGAACGGACGACACGGCGGCGATTCAGGCGGCGTTAGACGCGGCGGGAGATGCGGGAGGCGGCACGGTGTTCATGCCGGGCGGCACTTACTGGGTAAAAGGCGGCCTGACCGTTCCGAGCGGCGTTCAGCTCCGCGGAACCTATGACGCCCCGCACACCGGTAAAGTCGCAAATACCGCGGCAAATTCGGTAGGTTCCGTAATAGTCGTATACGGCGACAGCGCGACCGAAGCGAACAAAGATACCGCTACGATTAACCTAAGCGCGGACGCGGCTCTCAGGGGAATTACGTTCTTCTATCCCGAACAGAGGGTATTGAACGCAGCCGGGCAAACTCCTTCGGGCGGCTACGGCGACGATTTATACGGCGCGATGACTATAACTTCAAAATTGTACCCGTGGGTCGTAAGAGGACTCGGCGGAAGAGTTTCTATAACGAATATAGCGATGGTAAATCCTTATAACGGCATAGATTTGATGTATGCCAAAAGCGACGGCTCGGTCGTCGCGGACATAAACGGCTACGCGCTGGGTCAGCAGATGCAAATGGGCGCGGATACCGTCGGCGGCTGGGTTCAGGACGTACATTTTAACCAGTGCAACTGGCAGCAGTCTAACTGGCCCAATAATCCCGGCGATTATCTCGACGGCTATGCGGGAGCGAATATACAGGCGTTTAAATACGGCGCGATGAAAGACGTATATAACTTCCAGAACTTTACGATTACCGTTGACAAAGCCGTATGGCTGGTCGAAGAACCGCAGTACGGTAGCGGAGAAACCGGCGGCTTATTCAGCGGAACGTTCAACGGTTTCGCGTTTGACTCCAACCAGACCGGCTTGCATATAGAAAATTCGGGCGACGTATATTTTATCAACGCGATGTGCGTAACGAACCTGCCTCCCAACGGTTCCGCTATGGAGCAGAAGGGCGGACCGAATATAAAAACGCTCGATACGTTTGAAGGGACGGTATATTATTACAACGGCGACTCATGGGGTTCGCCGTCGCAGATATGCGATATAAACGGCGGAACCGTATATATCGTGCAGTATAAAGCGGAGAGCGTTCCGCAAGCCGTCGTAAACGGCGGCAGACTGTATATGTACGCCGCTTTGTTCGGCGGCAGAGGAAACGAAACCGACCTGGTAGTAAACGCAGACGCGGACAGCGTAAATTTCGCGGGCAATATCGGTCACGGCGCGCCTATAAAAATAGCGAATAATTCAATAAACAAACTATCGGCGCAATATAATCTTAACGTAAACGGTACTTTGATTCCCGAATACGGCGACGATATTCTATTTATCGAAACGGGCAGAGACGGCGGCGCGGCTAAAGTTAAACTGACAAATATCCGGCAGAATCAAGCCCCCGTGAGCGGAACCGTAAAAATGATACTGCCTCTCGAATATGAATTTGCCCCCGTTCGTTTCGAGAATATAGCGTATGAAGACAGTATCGAAATAACGTTCCCGCCGATTAGCGCAAACAAAATCATGTTAGAGATTGAGTGCGGCGGCGCCGTATTTACGGAAACAATAGAAATCGACGCCGCCTACGCCGAAAAGGCAACGGGCGCAATAACGGAAAATCCGGCTGAAAACAACGGACTTCCGGCGTTGGTTATGAACACCGACCACTATATAGCGTCAAACGACAACAACGCGACGTCATGGGGAGGCCCGGATGATTTAAGCGCGGAATCGTATTTCGCATGGGACGACGATAACTTATATATGTATGTTATCGTAAATGACGATATACATTGGAACGACGCAGAGCCCGGAGATATATGGCAGGGAGATTCCTTGCAGTTCGGCGTTGACATGACAAATGCGGCGGGCGGCGGAAGAAACGAATTGGGCGTTGCGCTCGGCACCGACAGAACGACGATTAAAAGAACCGACTGGGGCAGAGTAACCGGCGCAACGGCTTCGTTAGACCTGATGGACGTAAAAATTACGAGAGACGACGCTTCGGGAACTACGGTTTACGATTTGGCGGTTCCGTGGATAGTCGTTCATCCGACGCTTACGGCGGCTGACGTCGATAAAATCGGCGTATCCGTATTTATCAACGACGGAGAATCCGTAAACGGCGCTCCTGCCGCGAGAAGACAGGAAGCGGAAGCCAAAGCCGGACAATTAAAAGACCCTTCGCTGTTTACGAGGCTCTATTTATTAAACGGCGGCGGATATGACGCAATGATTACGGCGGCCGCGGAAGAAGCGGTAGACAAAGCCCTTGAATCGGGTTCGGCGGCTGACAAAGATATGGCGTCCAATCTTATAACCGTTATAAAAGACGACGCGGCAAAAGCGGCATTAACCGAAAAACTTGACAGTCAAGAACCGGTTATACCTGAAACGCGCGCGATTACGGCAAGCGCGGGCGCAGGAGGCCGTATCAGCCCGAGCGGAGAGGTAATCGTAGAACACGGAGCAAATCAGACGTTTACAATAACGGCAAACGTTCACTATTACGTCAGCGACGTAATAGTGAACGGAATCAGTCAAGGAGCCGTAAGAACATACACGTTTAACAACGTAACGGCGAATCAGGAAATCAGCGCGACGTTCGCATACAGCCCACCTTATGTTCCGCCGACGACGCAGCCTGAAACAGAAGCGCCTCAGCCGACTACGGAAGCTCCGCCTCCGCCGGAAACAGAGCAAACGGTAACAAATGGCGGGGAACTGGTAATAAGCGGCGGCGCGGCGGGCAGCGACGGCATAATATACAGGGAAATCGACGAAACCCTTTTGGATAAAGCGATAGACGGCGCGCTTGAAGAAGGCGGCCGGACGATAGAAATCAGCGTAGAAATACCCGCGTCGATGAAAACTGAAGACGTAAAAGGGTTCGCGATAACAATACCTGAAAAAGAAGTGGAAAAAATAGCGGAAAGCGATTTGGAACTAAGCGCAAAAACTGCGGATTTCAGCATAGTGAGCTTTGACAGTAAAGCGATGAATACAATAAATGAAACAGATACTGGCGATATGACGCTTACAGTCAAAACAGTAGATGAAAACGGCTTAATAAATCTGGAAGCGAGCGACTTGGAAAAAATAGGCGACCGTTCCGTATACAGTTTCGCGGTCGTAAAAGGCGGAACAGAGGTGCGCGGCTTCAAGGGCGGCAAAGCCACGGTACGCATACCGTACAAGCCGTCGGCAGACGAAAACCCGAACGCGATAGTGGTTTACTATATAGACGCGGACGGCAAGCTCAAAACCATGCGCGGACATTATATAGCCGAATCAGAAATAGTGGAATTTATAACGGCGCATTTCTCGGCATATGCGGTAGGATACAACCCCGTTGAATTCAGCGACGGCGAAGACATAGCGGAAGTATACGTAAACGCGGCGGAATTTATGGGCGCGCGCGGTACCATGGACGGCCTATTGTCGGGCGGAAGCGCGTTTGACGGCAGTCTGAATATCACCAGAGGCGAATTCATCGTGATGACGATGCGCGCGTTAGGCATAGAGCTGTTAAGCAAAGACGAGTTTGACGAAGACTTCGAAAATTTCGCGGACGCGGAAGGCGAATGGGAAGATTATCTTGCGGCGGCAAAACAGTTAGGCATATCGAAAGGCATGGGTAATAATCTGTGCCAGCCCGACGAGAAACTCACGCGGCAGCAAATGTTCGTACTGATATACAGAACGCTTGATATACTCGGCGAACTGAGAGATATAAACAAAGAGGCTAAAACATTCGAAGAGTATGCAGACTATGAACAAGTAGCAGACTGGGCCGCTGACGAAGTGAAAGCGCTTTGCGAGTCCGAGACGATTATAGGCGACGGCGTCAGTATCATGCCTGAAAATCCGTGCGAACGGCAGCAGATGGCGCTTGTTCTCTACAGGATTCTCACCGGCGCGAAACATTAAATCTTTGTCCAACGAAAATTTAAAAAGCGGCAATAGGAGCTAACCGGTAATATAAATCTGGCCTCCGCAACCATGAAAAAACCCCGCAGAAGCTCAATTCTGCGGGGTTTTTGTTTTTAGTCAAAACCTCAAATATACCGTATCGGCTCTTACCGAGCGTACCACATTTTTCTCCTTCCAGCTTTTTTCTTTTTATATATTTATAATATTTTCCCCGGTTTCCAAAATCCTGCCTTGATATACTGCCGTAATATTTTCGGGGATAGTTATTTTCAAAACAACCCCGCCGCCGTTTCGCCGCCATTCAACCGATATTCTGCCTTTCGGCGTATCTATATGACCTCTGCAAAAATCAAGAGACGATATAAATTCAGGCTTTATTTCTACTTTTTCATACCCCGGACTTGCTATATTTATCCCGACGGCCGTTTTCATCAGCCACGACATAAAATCAGAATACATATGGTGATTTTTTGAATTGCCCGGCTGCCATGTTTCCCATAAAGTCGTCGCGCCGCAGTCAAGCCAGCGAATATATGACGGATAGCCTTTGGCCGTGATAATTTTATATGCGTATTCGGCAAGCTCACAGGCGTTTAACGCCGAATATAAATACGGCAATCCCGCCATACCGCAGTTATGATGAAAATCCCTGTCCTCAATTAATTTTTTCAGTTGATTTTTAAGCGGCTTGCCGACTCCCATGACAGCTATTGCCATAGCAACGGCCGTCTGCTCGTTTATCTTACACGACCCGTCCGGATTCATGTAATTATTTGTAAATAACTGCCGCATTTTGTCAAGTTCGCCGCTATATTTTTCGCGTAAAATTTTATTATCGGCGAGTTCCGCCGCTAAAACTGCAATATTCAAAAATTTATGCGTAAACGCGAGATTCACGAGTTTTCGGGGCGTTTTTGTTGGCTCGGGCGAAGCCCAGTCGTCAAGACCGTAATCAGTCAAGCCGTCCGAATCTTTTTTGCTCTCCAAAAATTTAAAATAACGCTCAAAATACGGCAGACTTTCGGTAAGCATTGATTTATCGCCTGTATGAAGATAGATTCTGTACGGAATCTCGAATAAAATACCCTCGGAAACAGGGCCGTTTCCCCATTCGTAACCCCAGCCGCTCGTCGGAACAATCCCCGGAAGAGAGCCGTCGTCACGCATCGCGTCCAGTATATCTATATACCATTTCTTGAAAAATTTAACCGTGTCAAAATTCGTGGAAAAACATTCTTCGTGGGGCGTTATAGACAAAATGGGCAATGTCGTTTTGCCTTTCGAATATGGTGATGTTATGTTTTTCAGCGAGGGATTGTGGGCGGTATTTAATAACGGGGGATATGGATATGTAGATATGACAGGCAATGTTGTCATTCCATTTGAATATAACGGCATTGGTATGTTCAATGGGGGGCGGGTTACCATGGGAACACACAAGGGAAAATGGGGCGTTTTAGATAAAACAGGCAATGTCGTTATCCCTTTTGAATATGATTTGCTTTATTATAACTTCCTCGAGGAACTATCGGTTGCGATGAAAGACGGCAAATGGGGCTTTATAGACAAAATAGGCAATGTTGTTGTGCCTTTTGAATATGATAGAGCTTATATTTTAAGAGAAGGATTGATAAGCATACAAAAAGACGGCTTGTGGAGTATATTGGAAATTGATTCAGATTTTCCTGTTGACATCACAGCAAGTTTTACCGATATAAATTTCCGTAAAGCTGTATTGGAGTTGTTGAATAAAGATACAGAAACAGGACGAATTTATGATGTTGATGTTGCGGGGATTACAAGCTTACATGTTGGGTCGATGAACATACAAAGTCTTGCAGGGATAGAACACTTCACCGCACTAGAATGGCTTTATTGCCAATACAACCAACTCACCGAACTTGATGTATCGAATAATCCTACATTGGAAGTGCTTGAGTGTTCCGGCAATCGACTCACCGTGCTTGATGTATCGAACAATCTTGCGCTGGAAGTGCTTGAGTGTTCCGGCAACCGACTTACCGAACTTGATGTATCGAACAATCCTGCGTTGATAGATATTTCTTGCTACAGCAACCAACTCACCAAGCTTGATGTATCGAACAATCCCGCGTTAGAAACGCTTAATTGCCGCGGCAACCAACTAACCGTGCTTGATATATCGAACAATTCTGTGTTAATACAGCTTAATTGCTCCGGCAACCAACTAACCGAGCTTGATGTATCGAACAATATTGAATTAATAGGTCTTTCTTGCGATAGCAACCAACTAACCGAACTTGATGTATCGAACAATATTGAATTAATAGGTCTTTCTTGCTCCAGCAACCAACTCACCGAACTTGATGTATCAAACAATACTGCGTTGGAAATGCTTTCTTGCGAATACAACCGACTCATTGAACTTGATATATCGAACAATTCTGCGTTGACATATCTTTATTGCCACGACAACCAACTCGCCGAACTTAATTTATTTAACAATCCCGCGTTGGAAATACTTTGGTGTTTCAGCAACCAACTCGCCGAGCTTGATGTGATGAACAATCCTGCGTTGAGGGAGCTTAATTGCACCAACAATTATATGGGAAATGACCCCGATATCAGCGTGATAGGGTGGAGGGTTTTATTTACTGAAGCGGGAACAAGTAGTAGCGATACAACAAGTTTCAAATATTTCCCTCAAAACTCACGTTCTGAATGTTGCCATGCCGGAATAACCTTTCCCACCGAGATTATAAAAATCATCGGCAAAACTTTCTCGTTCAAGAGCGGTAAAGAAATTCCGGCAAATGCAACGCCAAACGAAGAAATTTATATAGACCTTACGAATGAAAAATTGATATTACCGCCGACATACAAACTTGAAGCATATAGTATTGACGGTGGTAATGACAAAACATGGAAACAGTTCACAGATGTTGATAAATTTCTTAAAAATATTTTTCCTAGGTTGCTGAACAAAGATTTAGATTTGTGGCTGTGTTTCAAAGACTATAATAAAAACGCAGGAAAGCCGCAAGGAAGCGGAAACGAACATAACGTAATTGCATTTGCGTCAATCAAAGAACGTCCAAAAATGGATAAATTATCGGTAAATTATGCGATTTATCCCGACAATACGGGCGGTTCGGCTGGAGCGTGGACGCTAGTAAAAAAAGACGATATGAAAAGCGCAGCGCTTACGAAATCAATGGCAGTTAAAGCAAATCTTGAAATCGGCATAGGCGATAGCTTAAAGAAAAATAAAGAAGTCGACAGCAACGGTTGGGGAACTTTCTGCGAAGAGCATGGAGTGACAGTAAAATCATTAGAAGATAATCCCAATACTGCTAAAATCGGCAAAGCATACAAAACTGTATATTTTTACAGAACCGCGCCGAAAAAAATCAGCGATACAGAGTATATTTCTGCAAGCAAACCGATTAAAATATCGGTATTAAGCGAACAAAAAATCCCGACATTGAAAGTATCAGACGTAAAAGCAGACGGGGAAAAAGTTAAGGGAATAAAACCCAAAAAAGATATGTCGTACACAGTCAACGGCGGAGCTGTATTATCCGCAGGAAATGGAAAAACTCCGTTGACAAATTCGGGCAATTATGCGATATGGTTTAATGCTACACCGAAAAAACCCGCAAGCGCGAAACAGACGAATTTAAGTATAGATTAAAAATATAAACGAAAAATATCCTTGAATTTTTTAGGGATATTTTTTCTTTTCGTGAATATACATATACGGCACACAGAAAAATTGCGAGGGGGAGCGGAGTTTGTGGGCATTGTATATTTAATTATGTCAATTTTGCGATTGACTGTAAAATTACTCGCATTTCTTTTTAAATTCGCGTGTCTGCTACACGAAAAAGGTATGCTAATCCCTGCAATAATCGTCAGCGCGCTTTTTTGCGTTGTTAATTTTTGGTTCTTGGAATCCGAAAATATGGGAATAATTTACGTTGCCGTTGTTTTCATTTCGGGCGTTATTTCGTTTGTTTTCATAGTGTTACACAACAAGAAAAAAGACCCGAAATACCGCTTGCAATGGGGCGCACGATTTCAAAAACCCACCGCGCCGCCTATGCAAAGTTTCAAATCAAACGGCGTTGTGTTCGGAAAAGAGGGTGAAAATTACATCACCAAGCCCGAAGAAACAGACGGAAATGTGCTGATTGTAGGAGGTGTCGGGAGCGGTAAATCGTCTTGTATCGCAATCCCGACTTTGAGAGTGTGGAATAACAGCGTGTTTGCCATTGATATTAAGGGGGAATTATACGCAAAAACTAAAAACTATCGCGCGAAAGTTAAAATTTTCAATCCGCTTGACGATAATTCTTGCGGTTACGACCCGTTTTTCTGTCTGCGAAATTCAAAAAATCCCGCGCAGGAGGCGCGAGCAATAGCGCAAGCGATTATTCCGTTACCGCCCGAAATACGGGAAACTTTTTGGATAGAATCGGCGCAAAATATCTTGACAGGGGCGATTTTGCACTATTATTCGCGCCTATCATTTATCGAAACATTGAGAGAAATACAGCTTAATGCACCACAAAAATTAGTTGAAATCGTTGCAAACAGCGACAACGAAAAAGCGCAGTTATGCGTGGGGAATTTTGTTGAAATGGACACAAAAGTTTTGTCGGGCATTTACGCTGAAATTAGCAAATCCGTTGTAACGCTGATTACTGATGATAATCTTGTTTCGGCTTTAACGCGAAAAAACGTGATAATTCCAAGCGATTTAGAGTACGGTTATGACATTTATATCCAAATCCCCGAACACCTTTTGAAACAATGGAAAACGCTTTTGACGCTGATTGTCAATCAATTTTTAACCCATTTTGAACAGCGTAACGAAGAAAACGCGCGACCCATTTTATTTTTGCTTGATGAATTTCCACGACTTGGAAAAGTCAACGCAATGCTTGACGGGTTGGCAACGTTGCGGGGCAAAAAAATATGTATCTGCCTAATCGTGCAGAGTCTAGCGCAGCTTGACTTGATTTACGGCGAAAAAGAACGCAAAGTAATTGCTGATACTTGCGCGTATAAGGCAATTCTTGGCGCGACAGATGCAGACACGCAGGAATATTTTTCAAAATTAGTGGGTACATACGACAAAAAGCGCGAATCGCGCGGCGAGAACAGAGAGTATTATTCAGAAATCGGCTCTAATAAAAACGCCAACATCACGACCGAAGAAAAGCGAATTATCAAGCCGGAAGAGTTTTCCTCGCTTGCTGATATTATACTGTTGCACCCGTTCCCGAAACGCTTTTGCAGGGTTGAGAAAAAGCCGTATTATTTGGATAAATAATACGCAAGAAAAATCACTTGCATTTATCAGTCTTTCATGGTATAATAGGTGGCAAGAGGTGGTTTAATGAGCAAAATATATAATTTAGAAGAAATTAAAAACATATTATTTCCTGTATTCAGAACTAATGCG
>Ga0099364_10012247_pt1 | contig 11594 bp, 12 predicted proteins | sample TergutTh196P3_FD_73070 | JGI IMG/M metagenome (GOLD analysis project Ga0099364, IMG submission 73070) | Microcerotermes parvus P3 segment gut microbial communities from Pointe-Noire, Republic of the Congo - Th196 P3 | ecosystem: Host-associated > Arthropoda: Insects > Digestive system > Gut ...
GCTGTCTATCTTTTGAGACAGCGCTATTATCAACTGTCGAAAATTTATAGCTGTATTTTCTCCAAAATCAATATCTACTCCATAATTTTTTTTGCAATTTTTTAATTGATCGTTTAAGTTATCTATGAGCGTTTCAACCCCATTATCTTTCGTATAATTAACCGCACTCAGGTCTATGTGAATAACCGGGTACTCTTTCCACTCCCAGTCAGTTTTTGATATTGCCAGCCCGTCAAATAATTCTTTTTCGCCTCGGAATAACGATGCCAATGTTGAACAAAGGAGGGACTTACCAAACCGCCGGGGGCGGGACAAAAAGGTGGTTCCGTAACCCGATGCTATATTGTAAATGTGCATGGTTTTGTCAACATATATATCATAATTTTTGCGGAGTTTGCTGAATGTCTGTATGCCGTCAACCGGCAGTCTTCTTTTGGTCATAGCTTATTATAGTATTAAGAGGCGGGAAAAGCAAGGAAGATGTACTTACATTCTTCCGTCAAGAAATTTGCCGGTTTCTTTGTGGTTGAATTCTGGGATCATATGGTTAAATAAATCTATCAATTTATAGCGGGACCATACTCCTTTTTTACGAAAGGCTTTAACAGTTTCTGTAAATACGTCCAGTTTCTGCTCGTCATATATTGCTTTGTTTTTTATTATACCTAATGCTTTAAAGCGTTCCATATCAAGCGTTTCATTGTCTGTGTAGAACTCTTCAAAGTCTTTTTCGCCTGTAGTATCGCTTTTGAAAAAATATACTGGATATTGTTTTTTTGATTTCAATTCTTTTACTCGGCTTCGGGCTTCGTCTTCGGTTTTGCATTGAACAGGTTTGTATCCAAGATTGTTAAGATACCGTTCTGCTATTTCACTAAAGGTTATCAAGTTAAGGTTGTGATCCAGCTTTGGGAAAAATACATCGCGGTTTTCTCCAAGTAAACACGACATAAGGCATAATTCCCCTGATTCCTGCGGCGTTAGAAAATACCGGCGTACATCATTGGGAGCAGAAAGCGGCTGTTTTTTTTCTATGCGCCGACAAAAGCCGTAAAGCAGGCTGCCGTCAGAAAAGGCAACATTGGCAAAGCGGGCGGTGGAAACAGGCATTTCCAAAGAGCGGCGCATCAGGAACATTTCCATGATGCGTTTTGAGGCTCCCATCATGTTCACAGGGTTTGCCGCTTTGTCGGTGGAAACACAAAAGTATTTCTTTGCGCCTTTTTCTTTTGCCTGTCGCATGGTTTTATCAGTGTTAAAGATATTTACATCTATCATCCGCATTAATGTAAAGGGGTCTTTTTCGCTACGTACATGTTTAAGGGCGGACAGGTTGAATACATAGTCGTACCCCTGGCCGTTCATTATGAAGGAGTCGAAAACATCGGAACCGCAGTCAATAGCGAAAGTCGCGAATTCACCGTTGATGTACCCAAGCGAACTTCGGATGTCTCGGACTGTTTCTACCATGTTATTTTCGCTTATATCGACTACGTGCAACAGCTTGGGATTGCGTTTGAACAGTTCGCATACTACAGCTGAACCGATGGAACCCGCACCACCGATGACGAGGAAGCGGGAGGATGCAACCAGAGCTGACAGTTCTTTTTCGTGGCAAGTTATGTCTGAGGTGAATAGAGGCTCAGTGCGGCCTATTAGAGAGAGGATGTTTGACATTTAGTTTATCCTTACACTGCTGGGAATATTTACAAGGCGATCTACTATATATTCTGCATTTGGCATTTCTGTGTGCTGGCAATGTTTGTATGGGGGCAATGTATGGAGCAATGTCCACGCTGGGCGGGTTTGAACGCCGTTGTCGTTTGAATATTCGAGGAATTCATCGCACTGCTTTCGGTCTTCAAACAGGATAGCGTTTAGCCAGTAATTTGATTTGGCATTTTCCGGTTCTGTAATAAATTTGATGCCTATTGTATTAAAGAACTGTTGGTATAAATGTGCGGTTTCTCGTTTGTTTTCAATTATTCGATCAAAGTATTCAAGCTGGGCAAGCCCGATTGCGGCATTGAGACTGGGCATACGGAGGTTGTACCCTACTTCGACATGATAGAACTCCCAGCGGTGCGGGCGTTTTGCGGTTGTTGATAAATAGCGAATTCTTTCTGCGAGGGCTTCATCGTCGGTGATAACCATTCCGCCTCCGCCTGTTGTTACTATTTTATTACCGTTGAAGCTGAGTATTCCCGCTTTGCCGAATGTGCCGGTGTGTTTTCCTTTGTAATAGCTCCCCAGTGATTCAGCGGAATCTTCTATAAGGGTTAATGAGTATTCGTTGCATATTTTTTTTATTTCATCTATTCGTACCGGGTGACCATAGGTGTGCATGGGGATTACTGCTTTTATCTGTTTTCCTGTTTCTTTGTTTATGCATTTACCGTCTATTACCTCAGTATTTTGGCAAAGAAAATCGTGAAGGCTCTCTGGGGACATTCCGAGAGTGCTTTGTTCTATGTCAACAAATACCGGAGTACCTTGGGCGTGAACAATTGCTGCGGCAGTTGCAGCGAAAGAGAGAGACTGAGTGATTACCTCATCACCCGTTTCGATGCCTGATGCCAACAATAGTATATGCAGAGCTACTGTTCCATTAACCATTGCCACAGCGTGTTTTGCTCCGGTTATTTCCTTGATTTTATTTTCCATTTCTGAAACAAAACGGCCTAGATAAGAGACATATTTGGTGTCAATACATTCGGTTAGATAGTTTCTCTCATTGCCCAAAAATTCGGGGCAATGAAGCAGGACAGAGGTTTGACCTGTGTATAGGGATTTTATGTAATTAACTATCTCTTTATTACAACTCATGCTGAGAATCCTAATCAAGATACATTTTGATTTCTGTGGGTGGCATAGGCAAATTTCTAAAAAATTTCTTCCAAATAGTATTTTTATGATTTAATACCACCAGAACCGTACAAAATATAATTAAAAAATAATTCTTTATACTTTGATTTTTAACATACCAACATTCAAGTTTACCTTTATAGGGTGTTATAACTTCATCGTGGAAATAATCACGGTCGGAAACAGCATGTAATATTTCTTCTTCGTTGCGAAAAACAATTGAACCAATACCAGTTAACCCTGGTCTAATGGAATTTATATGTTGCTTTACCTCGTCAGAATATAAGGCATAATGTTTTTCTGCAAACGGCCTATAACCAACAATACTCATTTGACCAATAAATATATTCAGAATTTGTGGCAACTCATTAATTTTGGTTTTTCGCAAGAATTTACCCATAGGTAGCAAACGAGGATCATCTGGGGCGGTTATAAGCCCTCCTGCCATATTTGGACTATCTTTAAGCATTGTTGCAAACTTCAATACTTTAAAAGGTGTTCCGCTTTTTCCAATTCGTGTTTGACTATAAAATATGTCATGCTCACCAGTTAATTTTAAACCAACCATTATCGGGAGCATGAATGGAAAGAGTATAATTATTGCTACAGATGATAAAATTATATCAAAAAGTCGGATCAGGGTATTTTTCCTTATTCCGTATTGATTCACAAATTTTTAATGAAATTGATTTACATGTTCCAATCAAAGAACCAAATCCATACGAAAAATGAAGAACAATAAAACTTAATGAAAGAAAAACTAAATTAAGCCTTTTTTTAATACTTAAAAATATGGATACAAATAATATTAATAGCAAATAAGCAACAAGAGATAATATTGATAAATATAAAATAGGCCGATAAAATATACATAACATAACAGGCAGAAATATTGAAACAATAAATACCAAAGGAATGAAATGTCGTACGGATAAAGAATCCAATTGTTTTGTATAAAATATTGTCAATATAATCCATTTTCCATTTGCAAAATTGTTTTTTGCAATTTCCTTAAATGTTTCTCTTGCAAAATAAGTACAATAAGTATCTGGTATAATATATATTTTTCCGCCGCCTCTTTTTATGCGTTTATTTAATTCAATATCTTGGTTGCGGATTAACCGTGTATCAAAATACCCGAATTTATCAAAAACACTCCTCCGCCAACAGCCAAATGGAACTGTATCTACTTCAGTAATATTCTCAACACCTAACCTAAAGGTTGAATTACCGACTCCGAGTCTATTACTTAACACTTCTTTTATTGCTAAAGTTTTTTTATTTTTATGTAAAACATCTGTTCTACAAACAACGCCGACATTATCAGCATTTAATTTAATCAGTTTATTTACAAGAACAGAAACATAATTTTCAGCGTATGTCGCATGAGCGTCCAATCTGATAATTATGTCACCTTTTGAAGCTTTTATCCCGATATTCAGAGAGACAGGAACAATTCTATCTGGATTATTAATAACCTTTATGAATGGGTATTTTTCTGCATATTGTTTAATTATTTTTACGGTGTTATCGTTGCTCGCACCATCTACAAAGATTATTTCTACATCATCTAAAGGATAATCTTGTAATAGAAGAGAATCAATACAACCGCTTATGTATTTCTCTTCGTTATATACGGGGCAGATTATGGATATTGTAGAGGGGGTATTCATTATATATTTTTTTTCAATATATTTCAATATAATAATAGATTTGATGAATTATGTCATAACTTTATGTGTTAAGCATATTTGCGTATATTTTTAAATATCGCTCATCAAATAACGTTTTAATCGTGGTTTTCAAGAACTTTCGCAGGTACGCCAGCTACAGTCGCACAATCCGGTACATCTTTTAATACAAGAGAACACGCGCCAACCACCGCTTGTTCACCTATTGTTACTCCGGTTTTACCGGAAACAACACAACATCTCATTCCCAGATATGCGCCTTTTTTTATTTTTATAGGCGTATGTTTCTGTTTTTTGCCATGGCAACAAAAATAAGTGCCATAAGAAATTGTTACATTATCCTCAACCATAAGCATCGCAGGTTCAAGATCGTCTAAATAACAACGCATACCAATAAAAACATGCTTGCCAATATTATAACCACAAAATCTATATAAAATGCAGCGTAATCCATTTAGAGGAATATTTGGGATTATTACTACACTAAAGTATTTCCTTATACAATCTTTGGCTTTTCTTAAAATACTTTTGGACCCTATTATCTTGGGGGGCATTTTTATTTTTTTACTGTCGAGTAGGCTGTCTCGACACTTCTCCCATTATTTATTGTTACGTGAAGGAATTGTCTACTGCCCTTCACAACGAAATCGACCTTACAATATGACATAAATTGTCTTCATGAATGAGCAACCACGTTAAACGATTACGACAAGGGGATAAGCCCTCTTGTTTTAAAGTGAATGGTTATAGTGTTATATATTTGATAACCCTTCGAAAAGGATAAGACCACTTTCAAGGATAATCGCTGTTTGAAAGATTCACATCCCAATTATTAAGGTCAAAGAACATATTTGCATCTATTTCATTCTCCTTTAGTATTATTCCAACAAAGTTACAACCTCTCGGCCGGAAAATATGCGGGATTTTTATTAATCCGTGAGCCCCAAATGGCAGTTGTCCTATATAATGTAACAAATCGAATTCTTTACGATGATTTTCAATAAAATGTTTAATAGCAATATTAAAATTCCTAGCGGTTTTTTGAAAAACATCTATCAGATACGCATTTCTGTATTTTCCATTGTCCATAATTTTATATACGTAACCACCGCTCTCGTATTGTTCTATAAAGTAGCCTCCATCCGGCAGACTGTAGCGCGGTTTATATGTTTCCATATCGCGCTCAATAGGGAAGCGGTGTACTTTGTCGCTTGCAAATAAAAAAATTAGTGATACATAAATATTCGATAATAGGATTGACAGGCCATTAAAAATCCTTAGCGCCGATTTTCTCCCGCCTATGCGATATGGAAGAACATATCGAGTGAGTTTGCCTATGTCCCGGCGAAGTTTTAGCTTGATGTATCTTGGATATGAGACATCACCGGGGAAGTTTATAATGAATGAGATTCCTTCATCTCGCATATAATCAATACCTGAAACAAGCATTTTTTTGAAATGACCTTGTCCTCTATACTCCGCACTTATCATCGTATCTACACTTAATGCAGAAAGATATTTTTTATCTGTGACCTTGTAATAAGATGGCAGATAAGAACAACAACCGCCGATTTTTTCACCATCGTACAGAATAACGTGGTACGAGTATCCTAAAACAGTATTAAAGTACAGACCGCGGAAATATTCTATTGATCTACGTCCAAAAACAGCATTAAACAAATCTAGTATCCCATACTGCTCCGATTCGCTCAGTTCGGTTGTTTTTTTGACTATGATATTCATAATGCTACCCCCTGTAATTCTATAGGTTTAAGTAATCTGTAATTTTTGATGTTTTTAAATAATTCCTCAAAACCAACATTACCTATGTTAATCAATGCACCATCGGAACTATAATCAGGATGGCACATAAGTTCAGTAACGCCGTCTTTCGGAAAACCTTGTTCAAGAATGCTGGCAAAAGATGTAAAGTGTTTTGTCAATACCGTAGTTTTATTTTTTAAAAAAGTATTAAAAATGGCTTTGTAACTATAAATAAGTGGCGAAACGGACTCGTTACTGATGTTTCTACTTAATCTAACCGTTAAAAAATTATATTTTAAAAGCAACGGAGCCAATACTTCAAAGAAAAACCAGCAAGTATGCGAATGTTGATGAGAATCAAGATGTCCGCAAAATCCCAAAGATAAAAATTTTTTTATCTGCGCTTCAAATTCTTCTTTTAAGGCGCTCTTCTCATGGCGAGAAAGCAAAAATTGTTTTATTGTTTTTTGTCGAAACCAATTACTGAACCTACCGTTATTCCCAACAAATAGTGGTACGCTTTTAATTTGTTCACTCAGGGGATAACCTTCGGATATGTTCAGATGCAATCCAACGCAATCGGAAAACCCGTGTCTGTGGGAAAGATCCACGGCTTCGTCACAAAAAGGCATATTGACCATCAATGTAGTTGCCGAAACGTAATTTCTTTCAAAGCATTCTACGATTCCGTTATTAACATTTCTTGATAACCCAAAATCATCAGCATTGATAAATAATCTCAACATAAATACGTCTCTTTCAATTACTGTTGAATTTTAAAAATATTATTTTAAGAAATGCTAAGACTCTCGTAACAAAGAACAATAAACTATACCGTCTCGGCGCTTTAAAATATATTGTAGTGGCAGCAAGTATTAATTTAATTGAATTTAGTATTATATAGGTTTTACTAACTTTTTGAGTTGATAAAGAATCCGTTCTTATTCTTCTATAATAGACCGCGTTTCTACTTGTAAATTCATATTTATCGTTTCTTCTTGATATCGCAAACATAAATAATGAGTCTTCTCCCTTTGAAAATCTTCTGTCAAACCTAAAATCACCTATCATTTCACGAGTAATTAGTTTACAAACTGGAACTGAAAAATAAGAACGTATTTTTAATATTGATAATTTTTTGTTAAAGTTTTTTTCATAGACATTTGTAATATAATAACTTGTAGTGTTAAAAATATTTTCTGTAAATTCCATTATATAAGATAATGGTATAACATCATTTTGGGCTACGTCATATAATCCCTGTAAATAATTTTCGGAAACTATGTCATCATCGTCAATAAATGCCAAATATTTTCCATTAGACTGTTCAATTCCAATATTACGTGCATTTGAAACTCCTGAAATATCTGTATATAATAGTTTATAATGAAAACTACATTTCATTAAACAGTTATTAATAAATGCACTTATAAAGAATGTTTTGGATAATATTAATGATATTTTTTTCCCTTGCATTATTCATTCCTGCTAATAATTGAATTCAACACACAAGAATTTCTCATATTATCTATCAGAGAATTAACGATATCCCAATTAATGTTTTTTTCTTCTTGCAAAGAGTCGTCATCTATAAATCGTGGCTTAATTTTAAATAATGTAAATAATGAATGAAACCTATTATTCATTTCTACTGCTTCCCCAACCCGGGGAATAACAAAAAATTCTTTATTAAACAATAATGCAAAAACTGAAGCATGAAAAGAATTTGTTATTACATATTCTGCCCCATTGAGGTAATATATCCATTCAGGAATTGTAGCGTAGATCTTTTTTCGCACATCCCAACGATTATTTCCTGTCACATAAATAACGGTCAACTCTTTTTCTTTTGCCCATTTATATATTTTTCTGACAGGAAAGCTAATATCATTATCTAACAAATACAGAAAACAATATGCTCCTTTGGGCTTTCGGACAGTTATGGAATTATCTCTGAACAAAGACCTATAAGTATCTGCTGTTAACAAGATTGTAGGGTCTATAACCCACTCCGCATTTTTTACTCCACAATGTTTACATATTGTGATACCTGATTCTTCTCGTACACCGATATACTCGAATTTTTTTAAGAGCGGCACCATTTTTTGTGTAAGAATCTCACTAAGATTGTTTTTACCAAAACTTGCAGCCCATGCGATTTTTCTGATTTTTTCATTCCCAAAATCAAGGAGGTATGCTTTAAGCCTATTTTCAGCGAGCTCGCCTCTATATTCAAAGCGATTCCATACTTGATCAGAGCCAACAATATATACATCTGCCAGCGGTGCGTCTTGTTTTAGTTCGGAGTATGAATAATATATTTTCTCTGATTGATATACGTCTTACGAAATTCGTAAAATCTGCGTTGTCGTTTCTTAACGGACATTTTGTAACAAAGAAAACGCAATATTTTTATCGGATTAATCATTTTAAAAAAAGACGCAAAAAACGGCACTTTAATAGAATCGGCTACAGAATGATAACGTATTAAATAAGCATCATGTCCAGCATCACACAAGTATTTTTGTAAGGCATAGCACTGTAGTAATTGCCCGTAATTACTTTCTGATTTCCAATAAGTCATAATACCGATTCTCATTTTTTTTATTTCCTTCATTTTTTTAACAAGGATTTAATAAACGTTAATAGTTTTAATTTACATAATAAAAAAACGATCACTTTTTTTAAGCGTACCTGAATAGGATCAATTGTCAATCTATCTATCAATGGGATCAAAGGTTCTTTGTGCCAACTCTCAAAAAACATTGCACGTTTTACAGAGGGTGCAGTTGGTCTTTCTATTGAGGGGTTACCTGCAAGTGCTTGTGCATACGTAGTATCACGATACTCTGTATCAAGAGAATCATATATTTGTTTGCCTTTTTTCGTGTTCACCATTACCAAGCTCACGCCTCTATCATCATCAAATTCCGGTAAAATATTCTCTATTCCCCAATAGTCGCCAATTGTAATATCGGCACCGCTCTTAAATGATTTTACCGGACAATTATGGCATGACGGTCTCAAATATAGATTTCGTAAAAAGCCTTTCATGAAAACGTTAACGTCCAACGGTTCAACAATTGCCCCCACAGCCGCATCTGATGAATGATGAATTATTGAACGATATTTTTTCCATCCCACCAAGCCTTTATCACGAAACTTAATATCTAAAATGTTATCGCTCTTCACGAGAGTATCTCCAACAAAAACAATGGCAAAGCTAAACTTTTTCCAACCATGCGTTTTATCCCTGAATTTAATACCCCTAATAACATTATTCCTCTCTACCTCTTGTTTTGTGACTGTGGATGGGGGGGGGGGGTAAGCTCATTTAAATATCGCTTCCAAACAAGCGGACTTGGAACCCCATGGCATACAAAATCTACCGTCAATAAATTAGAATAATCCTTTTGCAGAAATGCCTTTAAACCCGCAATTTGACAAGGAGTTCCACTAAAAAGTACTTTTCTACCACCTCCCATAGTCAGAAAAAACTTTGCTTGTTTATAACTTTCCCCAATCTTACTCTGAACATATTTTGATCCTCTAAAGGTTGCCACCCCCTCTATCGTTTCTGCATAACTATGTATTATTTCCCAATTCTCATTAAAGCGTGCACCAAATACAACACCCCCTTCGTTTATTATATGTTCTGCAAGCAATGTAAATATGCCGCCGGATGAGGATTGAAGCCTAATCTTTTCATCTGGGTTTTTAGCGGCATATACACCTAACGGTTTGCTATCATTTCTTTGTGTAATTACCGGGCAAACTTTTTTACAACATCCACAATTAATACATTGTTTTTTATCATGATAAAAAGGATACAAGAAACCCTCCTTATCATCCTGCATTGCAATACAATCCACAGGACATATTGGACAACAAGCAAAGCAACCAACACAGTCAGATTTATTTGGAGTGATCATTGTTTTTCCCAATATTTTTTATCCAACTTTTTACAAAATATTTTTCCTGTTTATTTAATCCTATCAAATAAGCCAAACTACCAACACTGATAGTTGAAAGTATGCAAGATAGTATCAATCTATTCCATTCAGTAAAATAATCATAAACAAATACAGTTGCCATAATTGCCCCTGCTGAAACTATTGATATTGGAATAATAACATCATGTAAAAAATCTATAATAGGAAGATCAATTCTTCCATTTAAGAAAAATAAACGCCAAATAAGAGCTAAAACGCTTAATCCAATTTTTATAATCAATACAAAAGAAGGATTAAAACCCATCCATAAAAACAATAATGATAAAGGCAATATAGCAAATATGAAACAACTTACAATAAGCTGATACTTCTTTATATCTCCAGTTGCCTGTATTGACATCCATAAAGGACCGACAAGCGCTTCTATCAATGAATAAAGCAAAATCAATCTAGTGAAAGAAACTGTGTATTCAGGCACATTCTTCAACCAGAGTAGTAATACAAAATCCATGTTTATATATAATGGCAAAACAAAAAAAAATAAAATAATAAAAGACGCTTTTGATGTTTGAAATATAAGACGCATAAAATAATCATGTTCATTAGCTGCATAAGACTTGACTATCTGAGGTCTGAATGCTGTTTGAAAATTTTGTACAAACATATATACTGCCGAGTTCACTTGCATAGCAATTCCTAATGCAGCGTTTACTGTCACTCCATGAAATATGTTTACCAATATATTGGTTCCTTGATTTTTGCACATATTGGCAAAACCCCCGAAAGCGCTCCATCCAGAAAAACCTATAAGACGTAAGAACAATTTTTTATCTTTGCAATATCTAAAATGTGCTATTTCAAATACCCTATTACAATAAATTTTATATACTAATAAAATAATTATTCCTGTAATACATACAAGAAAAGTGTATACTATTAGCTTATCAAATAAAACAACTTTTAATAGGAAAACAATACCTAGCAATAAAATGCTCTCAACAATGCTTATCAACGCAAAAAAAGACATTTTTTCATACGCAATAACCGTGGCATGATAAGGAACTTGAAATATTTTTATCACCGTTGTTGCAATAGATAATTGATACACAAAAAACGCTACGTTTTGTCTATTAGGCGGTATATTTAACCACGTATAAAAAAACCATAATCCTACAGTTTCCGCAAGGACGACAACCAATATGGCAATCAATATATAAATAATGAAGCTGATACTATAAACGTTTCTTGCCTGCTCAAAATCGTTCTGCCCCATTGCAAAATTCAAAAAACGCTGGGTTGCGCTGGTCATGGCTGAATTGAG
>Ga0099364_10012248_pt1 | contig 11592 bp, 10 predicted proteins | sample TergutTh196P3_FD_73070 | JGI IMG/M metagenome (GOLD analysis project Ga0099364, IMG submission 73070) | Microcerotermes parvus P3 segment gut microbial communities from Pointe-Noire, Republic of the Congo - Th196 P3 | ecosystem: Host-associated > Arthropoda: Insects > Digestive system > Gut ...
ATAAAACCCGAAAAAAGAGCTATGTCAGCCGGCAAACCGGTCAGTAAACAAACAGCAAACGCCATCGCTGAAATTGTTATTGTGCTACCGGCAAGGTGGATAGTGGCGCATAGAGGAATGCAAAAATCTACAACATCATCGCGTATGTCGTTCTTTTTGGCTTGCTTCAATGTAACGGGAATAGTAGCTGCCGACGACGCCGTTCCTAAGGCTGTAACGTAAGCAGGCAACATATTGTAGAGCAAACGAAAAGGATTTCGCTTTGAAACCAACCCCGCAATGAAGTATTGCAGCAATATTGTAAGTATGTGTAACATAAATACTACAACAATAATTTTTCCGAATATTTTCATTATAAAAAACGCTGTTCCGGCAGACGACATATTCAGGAAAATGCCGAATATGTATACGGGCAACAGCGGAATAATGATAGCAGATATTGCTCTTTGAATGATGTTTTTAAATTCCGTGAGCGCTAATTTAAGTGTTTCGCCCTTGCTCACTGCTATACCTACTCCCAGAATGAACGCCATCACTAACGCAGTCATCACGCCAAAGACAGGCGGCATCTCTATTGTAAAATACGTTGCAAGCAGGGCGTTGGCGGGATTTTCTACTGCTGTCATTGATGCTCCGGCGTCTACTAAGAACGGAAAAACAGCGTTGCAGGTAAAATACGTGAAAAAACCGGCGAACAGCGTAGAGCCGTAGGCTATCAGCGCCGTTACAGCTAACAGGCGACCGGCGTTATTTCCCAGGTCGGCAATACCCGGAGCTACCATCCCCAAGATAATCAAGGGAATACAAAAAAACAGAAACGATGCGAATATGCTGTTAAATGTAACAAAAATACGCACAATGCCGGCAGGTAATACCATACCAAGCAGCAACCCAAATATGATTGCAATAATTATTCGCGGCAACAAGCCAATCTTTTTTAAGTTCATATTCTTAAACTACTAATTTAAATCCTCTTCCGTGCACGTTCACGATTTCTACATTCGGCTCGTCTTTAAAAAACTTCCTCAACTTCGTGATATACACGTCCATACTGCGCGCGTTGAAGTAATTATCGTCTTCCCAGATTGTTTTCAGGGCGTAGTTACGCTCAAGCACCTGGTTTGCGTTGTAACAAAGAAGGGAGAGCAGCTCCGATTCCTTGGTAGTCAATTTATGCGTCACATCTTCAGACAGTAACACCTGTTTTTGGGTATCGAAGGAGTATTTTCCGAGTGTGTACACAAGCGGCGGCGGAGGCGTATCAGATTTTACTCTTCGCATCACTGCTTCGATGCGAAACAAGAGCTCGTCCATAATGAAGGGCTTGGAAATATAATCGTCAGCGCCTAATTTAAAGCCTTCCAGCACGTCGTCCTTCATAGAGCGGGCGGTCAGAAAAATTATCGGAATAGTACGGTTAATGCCCCGTATCTCATTCGCCAGAGTGAAGCCGTCTTTCAACGGCATCATTACATCAAGTATGCACAAGTCATAATGGTTGTTAAAAAAACCGGTAAAAGCCGCCTCGCCGTCTTCATACAAATCTGTTTCGAAAGATTTGGCTTTGAGGTAATTTTGGAGCATACCACCCAAATTTTCATCATCTTCGGCTAACAAAATCTTTAACATATTTTAAATTTTTGATTTTTGATTTTTGATTTTCAGTTATTCAGTTATTCAGTTATTCAATTACTCAGTTATTCAATTACTCAGTTATTCAGTTACTCAGTTATTCAGTTATTCAGTTACTCAGTTATCCGGCTGCGCAAGAACAAGGTAAACTTAGTGCCTTGTCCGGGTTCGCTTTCCACATCTATTTTGCCTTTGTGGGCGCTTATGACGTTCTTCACGTAGGCAAGCCCCAAGCCGAAGCCTTTGACATTGTGAACGTTGCCGGTAGATACGCGATAGAACTGGTCGAATATGCGCTTTTGGTCGGCTTTGCTTATGCCAATGCCTCTGTCCTGTATCGAAACAGACAGCCCCTCCGGAGTATCGGCAGTAGATATGCTAATGTCGGGACGACCTGAGCTATACTTTATAGCATTGTCTATCAGGTTGAAAAGAACATTCGTGAAGTGAACCTCGTCAATTTCGACAATCGCTTTTTTTGCATCAAGGTTTTTAACTATTTGTCCGTTCTTGTTTTTTACCTGAAGCATCATATTACGTACTACCACGCCTACTAAATCGTTTATATTCAGTTCTTTAAACTTAATCATCAAGCGTCCGCTGTCGAAAATTGCCATTTGCAGAATTTTTTCTACTTGCTGGCTCAAACGCTTGCTTTCGCCGGCTATGACCGTTGAAATATGGTCATAATTTTTTGCCTCGTTAGGAATACTCTTATCGTTAAGCATTTGCGAGGCAAGCGAAATGGTCGAAATAGGCGTTTTGAGTTCGTGGGTGACATTATTTACGAAATCGGTGCGTATGCTGGTGATTTTCTTTTGGCGTTGCATCTGGTAAAAGGTAGCCCCAAAGGTCAAAATTATTATCAGCGTGAAAATTATTGACGAAAAACTTACAACTCCGATTGTTCGGAACATGTAATTGCTCTGTTTTGGGAAATAAATATTTAAGTAATACGGATTTAGCCCCGTCCAGTCGAACGGAAACAGCGACGACCTGAATATTCTGTCTTCCTGCATGGGGGTGTAGTTTGCCGAATTGTATATCATTCTACATTCTTCCTCTTTCCCGACTAATTCTTTCCCAAATACCGCATATTCGAACGGAATTTTGATATTTGATTTTTCCATTCCGTAGCGTATGAAATAGTCTAATATTTCGCGGCTTATCCTGTCTTCGAGCCTTAAGTTTGTTTGCTGCAGCCGCGCATCCATTGTTTCGTTGAGTATTCTGCCCCGCGCCCGACGCTCCTCGCGCGACATGGGAGGCAACAATAACGACATGGACACACTGTCGCTGATATGAAGTTTTCCGTTTGTAACCCTGTCATAACGAGCATTGATTTGCATAAAGCGTTGCTGGAAAAAATCGTTAAGATGCCAAAAATTATTCCAAAAGAGGTATTCTTCGTCCGTCGAACCGTTCTTGTCCTTAAAAATGAACGGATTTTCGAAAAATTTCTTCATCGAAATAATAGTGTCTAACATTGACGCCGGCTTAATATTGTGGTGAAAAGGGAGTTCGGGAAGGTCCATTTCGAGGATAATCTGCATAGTCTCGTAGTTTTGAACGTCCTCAGCTATAAAGTTCATCGTAGAGCTAACCAACTGGGTAAACTGCTGTTCTTTAAGAGTATAGGCATTGCTTATCCAGTACGTTTGCACGACAATGAGCCCGCCAAGAGCTATCCCTGCAACTATAATTAATGTATAATATATCGACCTTTTCAAGTTTAAAAATTTAAAAATGCAAAGGTACAATTATTGTATTAAAAACAAGCAACTTTAACAAACTTTAACTACTGCCTGCAATGTATTTTTTAGCAACGAAACGATTGTCATCGGTCCCACGCCACCCGGAACGGGCGTTATATAACTGCATTTGGGCGCTACCTCGTCAAATTTTACATCGCCCTTAAGTTTCCAGCCCGATTTTGTTTCAGTCGAAGCAACCCGCGTAGTCCCAACGTCAATTACTACCGCGCCCTCCTTCACCATGTCGGCGGTCACAAACTCGGGTTGTCCCAGCGCCGCGATTATAATATCTGCCTGTCGGGTTATTTCGGGGATATTTTTCGTGCGGCTGTGGCAAACGGTGACAGTAGCGTCGCCCGGAGCCATTTTTTGCATCATGAGTATACTTGCCGGCTTGCCTACGATGTTGCTGCGCCCAAGCACCACGCAATGTTTTCCGCGCGTGTCTATTTTGTAGCGCCGCAGCAACTCCATGATGCCTGCCGGAGTTGCCGAAACAAAACACGGCAAGCCAATCATCATACGCCCGACGTTCACCGGATGAAAACCGTCTACATCCTTGTCGGGAGAGATGGCTTCAATAATATTGTGTTCCACAATGTGCTTGGGGAGAGGCAGTTGCACTATGAAACCGTCAATTTCCTCATCATTATTTAGTCCGTCAATGCAGCAAAGCAGTTCCTCTTCGCAAACATCGTCGTCATAGCGTATCAGCGTAGATGCGAAGCCTACTTGCTCACATGCCTTAACCTTGTGAGCCACATACGTTTCGCTGGCTCCATCGTTGCCCACTAATATAGCTGCCAAATGAGGCGGCTTGAGCCCACGCAGCTTCATAGCGTCTACCTCTGCCTTTATCTCTGCCTTTATCTCTTCGGCAATCCTTTTTCCGTCTATCAATTGCATTTTTTTGTTTTTAAGGTGCAAAGGTAAATGAAATTTTCGATAATTCCAAGCGTGAGGAATAAAAAAAAAATCGTAGTCGTTTTTTTTTCGTCATACCTTTTGTTACGCTCTCTTGCCTCTTCGAAAACTTCTTATTATCGTTGATTAAGCCCTCCATTGACGTTGTCGCCAATCTGCTTTATGATTTAGCGACAAAGATAGTAAGAATTTTTGGAAAACAAATATAAAGTATTATCTTTGCAAAAATTTTAGATTTTATTTTTATGACATTTAACAATAAATATGATGATATGCCTGTTTATCAGGCAAATGGAGGTGCAAAGTTTGATTTGCTCGATTTGAAAGTGTCGCTTCTTCATTACGGTATTCAAGTTGATGATGCTGTATATGAGGTATTTGAGAGGAAGGCGCGATTGTCAAAAAGTCCTTTTCGTTGCAGTTCGCTGATACTCAACGAACAAATGTCGTGTCTGATTGCTAAAACCGATAGTAAAACGCCTTTTAGGCTTACTATCAGAGACAGTAAGCCAGTTATTACCCACAATGGCGATTTTCTTACAGAGGTGTCATTTCATGCCAAGACGCCGTTTTACGACCAAAAGACTTCCAATGGAACACCTTTCGACAACCTTGCGGTAATTCAGGGCGAGGATGCGCTCACTATTGCTTGTTTGTGGCGATGCGAAATCACGCAATCGGGTAATGCCTGTGCGTTCTGTCACACAGGCAATTATGTGTATCCCTATCAATCGGTTTCCGAAATGATGGAAGTGGTTCGCTATGCAGTAGAAGAAAGTCCCAGAGTAAAAACGCTTAAACTGACCGCCGGTTCAACTTACAATCCCGCGGATGAGATAGACAGATATGTTGAAATTTTGAACGCCGTCAATGATACTGTGGGCTTGGATAAACTGCCAACCCTTATTTACCTCACTCCGCCTGCCGATTTTAAGCATATTGACCGCCTTTTTGACGCCGGCGTAAGTTGCATAGCCTGCGATTTGGATATTTGGAACGAAAAACTGTTTAACAAAATATGTCCGGGTAAAGCAGAGATAACGACCCGCCAGCGTTATCTTGACGCGCTTTATTACATTGCCGCCCGTTATGGTAAAAATCGCGCCGGTTGTATTTTTGTAGCTGGCGTAGAACCTGTTGAGAGCCTTATTGAAGGTCAAAACGTATTAGCAGAGCGCGGAATAGTGTCGTGGCCCTCGCCGCTAATGCGTTTTGGGCTCCAAGAGAAAGTACTTGCCGAAATGCAGCCGTTCAGCCTCGATTATTATCGAACTGTACGCAAAGAAACAGCAAGACTTTTCAAAAAATACAATTTGACGCCTCCCGGAACAACCAGTTCCGACAGTTGCCTGCATCGCGATATATGGCTGCGCAGAGATGTACTTGCCGCTGAATAATTTGCATCCCAATAGCTTTCGTTCCTGTATTTTTTTTTTTGATAGATATATAATATTTAGTACTTTTGTGACGTTAAATAATAGTTTAAGTAAGAATAGATTTTGTAAAAAAAAGGAATAAAAAAAAAGTAATGAAAATTTTATTAAAATTGGCAATAGCTTTGGTTTTCATAGCATCAGCATGTAAAACATCATCGCGCAACACGCCTCAGTCGGGTAGTGTTGTTTTGCAGTCGGACGATGGCGTTACCGAAAAGTTTTGGAGACTTATAGAGCTCAATGGCAATGCTATAGAGTTGGACGCGTCAGTGAGCCATACGCCTCATATCATCCTGAAAAAAGAGGACAACCGCGTGAACGGACATGGTAGCTGTAATACGCTCACGGGCAGTTATGAAATAGACCTTTCTGCTAATCGCATCAGGTTTTCTCAGTTGGTTTCCACTATGATAGCATGTTTGAACATGGAGGTTGAAGCCGGACTGACAAGGGCGTTGGAAATGGCAGACAATTACACCCTGTCAGCCGACGGGAAATTTCTCTCGCTAAACAGAGCTCGTATGGCTCCATTAGCGCGGTTTGAGGTCGAATATTTGAGGTAAATATTAATAATTATAATATAATAATGTATATGGAAAATTTAGGAAATTTAGAAGATTTAAAAAATGAGAGATTTATTTTAGTTCCTTTTGACTTTTCGACATTAGCGTTTCAGGCGCTTGAGCATGGCGCTTTTATGTCGAAAACTATGCACAGTCGCTTGGCATTGTTGCACGTTGCGCCCGGCGAATACGAAATGTCGTTAGCTACAAGGAAGATGCGTTTTACTGCCGATGATTGTTTTGACAGTTTTGGAGTTCGACCGGAGGTAATACTTCGTCAGTGCAGCTCGCCCTACACGATGATTAAAGAGGTTGCAAACGAGTTGAACCCTATAAGTGTTATACTCAAAACAGGAGGCGGAACACGCACTATAGAGTTACTTTCGGGCACTTCTATACCATTTTTGGTAATACAGGGGCAGCCAAAAAACGAGGTGATAAGCAACATCGCATTTCCAATTAATTTTTTGCAAAAATTGGACGAAAAAATGAAGCGCGTTGTTCACTTCAGCAATCACTATCCCCACGCTAAAATGCACATCATTACCCCTTCGGGAAAGGGAGTAGACAAGGAAAGAAATGTTTCGGCAAACATAACTTTAATGACTAAGGTGCTGAAAGACCAGAACATAGACGTCAACTTCATCACTCACGACCATAAGAAAAATACAGCCGAAGCCATTTTGGAACTCTCTAAAGACATGGATATGATTGTTATTCAGATAGAAAACACGACTCTGTTGAGGCGTTTTCTTTTTGGAGTAAGAGAAGAAAAATTGACCACTAATGCCGAAAAAACTCCGGTACTGTGTTTTAGGAAAGAGTCGGATTTTAAGTAGTCATCTAACCCGCTGATAAAAAGCATTTTCGACATGGTACATACCTGTTTCCTTTCCTAATGTGAAGGAAAGGATGTCGAAACGGGTTTCCATGTCCGGGTTTTGTTGTTGTATATATGCATTTGCTGCGGGTTAAAACCTAAAAGTATAGCTCACAGAAGGAAAAAAGCCAAACAGCGACTGCTGGTACAATTTGTATGCATTCTCGCCGTGTGAACGCTGCATATAGTAATAGTACGGATTTTTGCGATTATATACGTTTATTATACTGAAGTTCCATTCGTTAAGTTTTCCTCTTTTTGTTTCCGATTTGTACAATAACCCGACATCCAAGCGGTGGTACGAACGCATGCGCGACGTATTTACGCCTTCGTAACTGAAAATAACGGCGTTATCTTCCAAGCTTGCGTATGCCAACGAAGGCAATGTGACCGGACTTCCGCTGCCGAATACCCACGTTGCCGAAAAAGAGAATTTTTCCGAAAAAGCGTAAAGTACAAGAAAATTAAATTCCACGCGCCTGTCGTACTTACAAGGGAAAAACTCGCCATTGTTGAGATTTGCAAATTTGCGCTCTGATTGCGAAAACGTTGCATTGACCCAACCTGTAAGCGTTCCTGAAGTTTTTCGCAACATTATTTCGATGCCTTTGGCGATACCCGTGCCATCGGTTTCAATTTTATCTTGCCACAGTCCCGAAGATACGCCAAAATCTGTACCGGGCTTGAAAGCTATTAGATTAATCATCGTTTTATAATATCCTTCAAATGTCAATTCAAAACCCGCGAAGATTGGGTCTGTAATGTTGAATGAATATTGACGTGATTTTTGAGGTGCAACGCGGGCATCAGACGAAACAAAAAAATCAGATGGCAAACCAACTCCCGAATAGCCTAATAAATGGATATGCTGCGTCATGGCGGTAAATGCCGCCGATAAAATTGTACGCTTCCAAAGGGTAATATTACCTGATATACGTGGCTCAATAGAAAAATGGTTTTTCTTTTGTGTACTGAAATTAGAAAAACGTACGCCTGCATTGAAGCCAATAATGCCTGTTTTTAATTGATTTTCAGCATACAAGAAAGTTTTTATAGCCTGTGTATTTTGATATGCAATGACTGTATCGGTTTTGACGACTGACGAATTTGTTTGAAAAATATTACTTCTGCCCGGAGTAAAATGATGGTTAATAACGCCGCCTCCAAACTGTATTTTATTAGCGTTGGACACGTGAAAATCTATATTGCTTTTAACTGACAAATCGCGAATAGCCGATTTAAAATCGTGGCGGGTAACACTTTCCGGTTGTGTTGTCTTTGCGTCAAGTTGGGTATTGTAAAAATAGTTAGTGTACGCTGCAATAGTATTTACGAACAATTTTTGCGACAGTCGGTGGTTCCAGCGAACTGCTCCCGATACGTTGCCCCAAAACATCTCGTTTTGATATTGCGACATCAATCCTTTTTCTGTTCCAAGAGTCATTTTGTCTCTACCAGCGTAAAAACTGATATACAGATAGTCGCGTTCCGACATCTTCCTGTTTAGTTTGATATTTGCGTCATAATAGCGGTACGACAATCCGTTGTCGAAAAAAAGTTTAAAAATCGGAAACGTGTTGTGTCTAAAGGAAAACATGTATGATGATTTGTGTTTTTCGATTGGTCCCTCCAACATCCCTTTTGTAGATAACAATCCTATTCCGATGCTTCCCTGAATTTTTTCTTTGTTTCCGTCTCGCATCCGCACATCGAGCACCGAAGAAAGCCTCCCGCCGTAGCGTGACGGAAAAGCGCCTTTAATCAATGTAACATCATTAATGGCGTCTGTGTTGAAAACGCTGATGATATTTCCGAAATGCGTAACATTGTACAACACAACATCATCGAGCAAAATCAAATTCTGGTCGTGTGTTCCGCCCCTGACAAATAAATTGCTATTGCCTTCAAATCCGGATTTTACGCCGGGAAGAAGCTGAACAACCCGCAATAAATCAGTTTCGCCGGTTGGCGAAGGTATATTTTTGATTTCTACGGAGCTTATCGTGTTCATTCCAATATCTGACGTTCTACGACGGGAATGTACCACTATCTCGTCTATATGCAGTTCCTGCCTGTTCATTAACACGGTAATATGTTCATTTCCATTTGTTGAAATGGTTGTTGTGGCATAGCCTAAATGACTGACGTTCAGCAATGCTGCATCTGAATTTATCTGTATGCTGAAATAACCGTATTGATTAGTAAATACGCCTTGATTAGCGGAGGTATCAATAACATTTGCGCCTATCAATATTTCGTGAGTTTGACTGTCCATAACGTAGCCTGTTGTAACATTTTGAGCGTTAGCACAAAAGACGTTGAATAGCATAAACAGAAAAAATATTTTTGTCATTGATTTTGCTGTTTAAATGTTTCCGAATTAGTAATCCTCGAAGCCACAATTCCCAATCCCCCCTGCACATTAGAGAACACAGGAACCGGCTCGCCCGCGCCAAATAATAGAACTCCAGTAACGGCATATTCCTGTTCGATGACGCCGGTTTTATACCTGAAATAATTTTCAGAAACAGACCGTATAAACACAATAATTTCCCCCTCCGGTTTGCCCGGCTGCCAGCCCGTTTCGTGAGACCAACTGCTCAAGCCCGATGTGTGTTGAAATTGTACAGTATAGGTATTTTCCGAAATCGACCTGTCGCTAAATAGTAACGACCTTGGCGACCTTCTGCCAATATGCAGGATAGACGGATACCATGATTGAGATGTTATCATGGCTTCGTTGGTTGTCAATCCGTCAAACTCGTGCAATTTAGGTATTTCGTTTATAATTTGATTTTCAGAAACAAATTTGACTTGAATTTCGATAAAAGTTTCTTTGATGCCTTTCACCAGAGTAATTGCGAAATTTGAAAAATAGTCGCCTTGAGCGTCAATCCCCGCGTTTGGCGTCAACATAATATTATCTACTTCAACTTTCACCGGCACACGGTCTGTTGCCGTTATAGTACCAAATTGCGGATGATATGCTGTAATTTCGTATTCCTGTCCCTCGGTTGGCAAAAAAATGAAAAAATACTTGCCGGCTTCTTTTTCTATAGCCGTGTAAACGACCTCATTTACAGTTAGTCGCACATCAGCATCCGAAACAGCATGCCAATAATCAGTTTGGTCTGGTCTTTGTGACACATTTAGCGTTACAGCAAATTCCTTGTCTGAATGCTCATAGAGTGCGTTAATAACCATTTGCGGCGTATGAAACGGAAAATCAACCTCTATTTCCTGAACATTGTCGCAAGAAAAAAAGAAGAATGTGATGCAAAATATTTGAATACCGGTATTTTTATTTAAAACAAAAAACATACGATATCTTCTACATAGTCGATGTCATCACAGTAGACAAAGTGGTGAACCATGCGCCATCATGCGTAGAAATTATATCTGCAAGCGCCGCTAACAGCAGTAGCGGTTTAAAATCGGAATTATTGCTTGTCAATTCCAAACTGATGTTTTTACCGCTCAAAACATGGTCAAAGGAATAACTTGCACGTTCGCTAACAATACCGTCCACGCTGTATTCTACAACATTATGTCGTCTGAAAAGCGACCTCTGCGGCACGATGCTATAAACGCTGCCATCGTGCATCACAAATTCCCGAAATTTCCTTTTTGAAGCCGTTCCAAGTACTTTTGAACTGTCTGAAAGTACGATATTCCCGTCTTCGCTGCTTATGTTTATTCCGTTAGCAAATCCCGTAAAGGATTTTGGAAATCCCGTAAAAAAGTTTCTTTCAACAGTGAAACTTGTTCCGTCTTCGCTTGTAAAAACCGCATACCTCGTTTTTAGCGTTACACTGTACCTCGTATTTTCTTGCGCAAAAACAGACATACCTCCCTGAAAAACAAGGGCTAAAACAATTAACAATATTACTTTCGATTTCATTACTCGTGTTTTTTATTTAAGGTTAAAACTATTCTTCATCAATTATAACGTCCAAAAAATACATTTATTGTTATTTTGTTATATTTTTTTTTGATTTGCTGGCTTGCCGACAACTGATTGCCACCCTGACTTGAAAGGATTTCTACATTCCACCACTCCTCTTACAAAACCTGAAATGAAACTTCTGATAAACTCACCATCCGGGTCGGTATATATTAGCGGATTATTCCTCGCATACATATATCTATTGTAATCCTGACTAAAAGTTGGGTCAGGCACATACGGATCCGGCGCTAAAAACCGTCCTATCACCGGATCATACAACCTTGCGTTCATATTTACGAGCCCTAACTCCGGCAGATGCTCATGCCCAGTATACCCGCGCCGTAGCAGCAGCGCAGGCTGTGCGTTGTGTGCAAAGGGTACCAGAGTTGACGGGTTGCGTAAACGCCCCCAGGCATCGTAGCTGCGTGTTTCGACGTTTGTCCTTATTGCTACTGCC
>Ga0099364_10012249_pt1 | contig 11592 bp, 8 predicted proteins | sample TergutTh196P3_FD_73070 | JGI IMG/M metagenome (GOLD analysis project Ga0099364, IMG submission 73070) | Microcerotermes parvus P3 segment gut microbial communities from Pointe-Noire, Republic of the Congo - Th196 P3 | ecosystem: Host-associated > Arthropoda: Insects > Digestive system > Gut ...
AAAAAAAAAAAAAAAAAAAAAAAAAAACACAACAAAAAACCCCCAAAAAAAAAATAACCCCCTTGTAAAGGGGGAAAAAAGGGGGGGGGGGGGGGTATTTAGGTAGAACGCAAACCGCCTTCACGCTCGTCGAACTGCTCGTCGTCATTTCTATCATCGCCATCTTGGCCGCTCTGCTGATGCCCGCCATTCAAGCGGCACGCGAAGCCGCAAGGCGAACCCAGTGCATCAACAACCAACGCCAAATCGCTCTTGCCCTCATCAATTACGAACAGACCCGCAAAGCCTTCCCGCCGTTGGCGGGGCCCCTGCGCTCCGGTGTCGACGGTTGGGACGGCGTTACTGTATGGAATGTTACAAACAACAGCACCGCAGAGCAACGAACCGCTCGAACCGAGTTAACGTGGATAGGATTTCTGCTTCCCTTCATCGAACAGACAACGGCCTGGGAACAAATATCGTCCGGCAATACCACTCGGACACTGTACGAATTGCCCTTGCCGATTTTGCACTGCCGGAGCAGCGGCAGGTCGTCAGGCGATACGCAAACCAGTTATGTCGCTAATGCAGGAGCACAACTATTTACGCATATGACTAACAACGACACCAGGCTTCGACAAGAATTTGGTGTTGAAACGATATCGGAAAGAGATGCCCCGCGATATAAACTGTTTTTTCATCATCTTCTCCGGGTGGGTTCGTGGGGTACCACCATAAGTTCACCAGCAGTACCAACTGTAACAGCAATCCGATGCCGAACGAGGGTAACGATGGACGGCGTCTCGTCGATGGATGGTACGAGTATGACTTTATTGATTACGGAAAACGAGGATGCGGGGAATTGGATTTGGCCCACCATTGTCCCTGCGTTGCCCTTTTCACCGACGGAAGTATTTGGCGGATGGCCTGTGGCGACGGCCAATTCACTCACAGACTTGCGTACTGAAATATCTCCTACAACTGCTGCCGAATACCTGTTTGTAGAAAGTTCTGTCGGTTTCACATTTCCTACCAATAATATGGACACAACGGGAAATGTTGTTACATTTTTCTACAGTGCTTGGCCTCAAAATCTTGGTCATCGGAGTCCGGCATTCATTAACGAGGGACGTGCAAATTCGACGACACCGGTAGCGACTCGATTTGTCGTCATGGCACGAGTACAATCGGCACGTCCATCATCGGCTCATCCGGGCGGTGTGGTTGCAGCGTATGTTGATGGAAGCGTACGTTTTTTGCGTGATGATATGGACAAGGAATTGTTCATTAACCTGATGCGTCCGGGCAGCGGCGTGATTATTAACCCGAAGGACTTGGAGTGAGCGTGATTGTTCCAGAGAGCGGGGGGTGTCAACCCCCCGCTCGCACGAAAATGCTCGACACGCATACCTTGCAGTTCATACAGTGCAAATGTCGCAAGCCCTTCGGCCGCAACAACACTCCGTTACACGAGAATGATAACGAATACTGTCAGACACATCTTGAATGCCGACAACCATACGATCCGTCGTTGCCTCATGCCGAACAAAATGTCCCGAATGTAAATCGAGTTCCTTCGTACCCCGGGTGAAATGCTCCAATAATTGTGACTCCTCCTTCGGAGACAACGGGGTGAGAATCATCGTACCAAAATGGATTGTCGCCAATCCGCTCAATATCCTGTCCAACGTATAACTATGCACCAGCCGAATACGTTTAACCGTCTGATTCGGCTGCGGAAGGTCAATCTGTTCCGTTTCTGTCCATCGGTCTCCGGCTTCGACCGGCTCATCCGGCAACGGAATCACAATCCGGTTCTCCGTAACACTGCCGGCATATTCCCTTAATGGTTTTTTGACGGTTTCACCCTGCGGCGCTATGCGGATATGTGCAAGCGGGATGCCGACCTTCCCCTCCAAGTTTATGAACTCCGGCGGTATTCTGCTGTCGCGACGACTGTTATAAACAACATCGTCGTGTCCCGTCTGCGCTTGGTGTATATCAATATCTTCAACCCGATATTCGAATGTTGCCGCACCGTCGGCATCGACATCAAGAGTTTTCCAAATCTTGACGGCTCGGCTTCGGGTTTCGATATTTTCTTCCATTCCGCCGATGATGTTACGCATTTTAAGCGTGTGCCGGACATTCCAATGAAGTTCTTCGCCTTTGTTAAATCGATAACGGAGCAACGGATTGTCCTCACACAATGCCGCCGGCTCGAATGGAAGAGGAGGCGAATGGACATGAACCGCAAAACCGGAAGTCGCAGGTTTGCAACCCGGCAATCCCGAAACAATCGAAAACGTAAATAAGGAATACTGTAAAAAGTGTCGGCGATCCATAACGGCAATTTACTATAAAACACCCGCAAAACGAAGGATAATAAAAAACGGCAAACAGGTTAAGAGCGAATTGGACACAACCCGCCCCCCGCTTGACATGTTTCCTATTTTGCCTATAATACCTAATATAATCGATACAATCGGTACAACTCCAACCCCACCACACTGCCATGACAATCTGGTTCAGCACAAACATTCCCGAAATGAGGGCAATCTCGACCTTCAACAGGGTCAGTACAGATATCGCCAACATTCAACACCGAATCACCACCGGACAGCGAATCAATTCCGGGCAAGATGATCCGGGAGGACTCATCATCAGGGAAGGACTCCGTGCCGACATCAAAGGCATTCACAGTTTGCAGACCGGTATGACCCAAGCGGAAGTGATGATGGGAGTCGCCGCCGGAGGAATGCAGCAACTCATTGAAGTCATCAACGGAAGCCAAACCGATCCATCGAGCGGCGGATTGATTCGAATGTTGGACGATCCCTTATTGTCGTTGACCCAAAAGGGAGAAATGGCGAGAGACTTTATGAAATTGTACGACGGCGTGGTCGATACCACCGTGTACAACAACGAAAAACTCATTGGGACGGAGAACGGTTTGACAAAAACGTTCCTGCTTGGAGGGGAGGGAGGCACAATACCTGCACCGCTTACGATGACCGTTACGATTCCTGACTTGTCCTCTGCGAATGTTGCGGACAATGCCATTACGGCACCAACAGGAGCCTTTGCCAACCAAGAGGCAGTTGATACATTCCGGGCTAATGTGGTCGAGGCCCTGGGCGTTATTTCCAAAGCATACGGTGAACTCGGTATGAAACAACAGGTTGCTGCAACGAATCAACTGCTCTTAGATTCCCGATTGACGAGCGTTGTCGCAGCGGAGGGACGTATCTCCAATGCGGACATCGCCGTCGAATCAAGCAGGATGGCCAGAGCAGAATTGCTAGCACAAAACTCGATGAGTTCGATTATGTACACTCGAAACTACGCAGCGTTTGCGGTGCGATCGCTCTTCGGGTAAGTGAGACAGCGCCGCAACCGGAAGGCCGCGACTCTGAAAGGACTGCCCCGGCTTTCTAGGGGATTTCTAGCAGGTTTTGCACTTGGCTAATTCCGGGTTCTAACAGCAACAGTTGCTGCGCAACACGTCGTTCCCTATCCGAAGCGGCGGCTCCCGTCAAAACAGCAATCGTTCCCGTCGGTGAATCGGATAACGAAACCTGCCCATGTTGTATCCCCGGCAACCGCAATAACTGCGACTCAAGGGTTGCCGATGCACGCGTCGGCAATGTTCGCTGCATTGAAAACAACGCCGAATCACGTTCAATCGATGTCGCAGAACGGATTGTTTGTCCGGCGGCACCCGTCGTTGAGACGCCCGGAACAGTCGTACGCCGCTGTGCGGCTGCGGAAGATGTTGTTATCGACGTTCTCGGTCTCGTCGTCGTTGTTGTTCTGGCTGTTGAAGACGAACGCGCGTTGGTTGTTCTGTTATAAATTTCGACAGTTCCGACGAATCCTTCGGGTCTTCCTGAACCGATGAATCCGCCTTGTTCCGACAGGTTTTCGACGACCGTTTCCGAACTGGTTGTTGCCCCTGTTTGGGCCCCCGTTTGAGTAGGGGCAGTTTGTTGAGCCGACAACGTTCCCGAAACGAAGACGAGTATTAACGGCGTAGCGATTACAAACAATTTCATATAGACCTCCGGTTTTGCCATCGTCAAAAGATGTGTATCCGCATAACTATTTCTCTCAGGTAATCATTATAGCGGTTAGGCGGACAATGTGTGCAAACGTATACCTACCCCGGGTAAACGTTAACACACTCCGCTGCGGAGTGTGTTGCGGGTTCTTTTTAATACGTACACGTTGGCCTTGCACGGATCCAAATCTTTGCGTAAAATGACGATCAATATGATCTGCGTAACCATTGCCAGCGGGAGCCATAAACGGATGATAGCCGAACATGAACGGCTCGCCGAAGAAGGAGTCAAACTGGTCGAGTTGCGTCTCGACTTTCTTCGCAGTCCGCCCGACCTAAACCGGCTTGTCCCCGGCCGCCCCTGTGCAACCGTCGTCACGGCCCGACGCCCCCAAGACGGCGGTCTTTGGAAAGGCTCCGAAGACCAACGCCTTACACTGCTCCGTACCGCTATCACCATGCAGCCGGAATTCGTCGATATCGAAGCCGATATCGCCGACCAAATACCGCCGTTCGGAAAAACCCGGCGTATCATCAGTTATCATAATATGAAAGTCATGCCGGAAAACCTTGATGCACTTCATCGGGCTATGTCGGCCAGAAAACCCTATTTCATCAAGATTGCGGGCACGCCGAAGACCATCGAAGAAGTACACCGATTTCTAAACTTTGTCAAAGAAAAAAACGATATTGCCAAAAAACTCGGTGAAAAGGGAGTCCGTACCATCGGAATCTGTATGGGCGAAATGGGCAAAGCAGCCCGAATACTCTCCAAAAAATTCGGAATGCCCTACACATACGCAACTTTTTCCGAAGACCGAATCATTGCCCCCGGATTGCTCTCCTACAAAGAAATGCTCGAACTGTATCGATACGAAGATATCAACCAAGAGACCGATATTTTTGGCATCATCGGCAATCCCGTCGGGCACAGTTTGAGTCCGTTGGTGCACAATAAAGCCTTCCAAGAGCAGGGAGTCAATGCCGTCTATGTCCCTTTTCAAATTGAAGATTCGTGTGTTTCGGATTTAATTCATTTAGCCCCCGCGATAGGGTTGCTGGGAATCAGTGTAACGATTCCGCATAAAGTTTCCGTTATCAACATGTTGACGAAGGCCGACCCTGCTGTTGAGAAAATTGGAGCGTGTAATACCATTATTTTTCGGGATAATCAGCGTATCGGTTACAATACCGATTACCTAGCGTCCATCAGCAGCATCGAACTGGCGCTGGGCGGAAACATCTTGGACGAAGAGAGTGTACTCAAGAACAAACGCGCTTTGGTACTCGGCGCCGGCGGGGCCGGAAAAGCCTTGGCGTATGGACTCGTGCAACGGGGAGCGATGGTTACGGTAACTGACATCGATATGTTAAAGGCGGTAGAGTTGTCGAAACATCTCGGCTGCGAATATATCCGATGGGAAGTCCGAGAGTCCGTAGGCCCGAACATCGTAATAAATTGTACGCCGTTGGGAATGTATCCCAAAGTTGAAGAAACGCCCTATCCAAGAGCGTCATTGCGGTCAAGTATGTTGGTATTTGATGCGGTCTATAATCCAGAACATACACTGCTTGTCAAATCAGCCCAGGAAAAGGGATGCAAAGTCGTAACCGGCGTAGAAATGTTCGTCGGGCAAGCGTGCTATCAATTCAAGTTGTTTACAGGTCTGAAAGCATCCGCTTCCAAGATGCGTCTGTTGGTTAAGGAAGCAATCGTTCGGATGAATAGGGAATGATTCGGTCAGCCGGTACTCCGGTATCATCGGAGTACCGTGTTCGATAGCCTACTCAAAAATCTCTAATTGCGGGTCGGTCGGCGGATTCGTTCATTTCGGCAGCCGCCTTGACTACCGATACAATCGTCTGAATCGCTTTTCCGGACATAGTGTACGCAAGGGCGATCTGGTTGCCCTTCGTCTCACAATCCAGAGCGATTACCGCATCAGCATCTGCTGAAGCCAACATGTCTATAATCGTCTTGATTTCTTCGGGAGCACCATCTTTCGCTGCTGCGGGCCATATCGTCTGCTGCAAAAACGCACCCAACCCGCGAAGAGATAACATGCCTATCGGCTTTTGCACCGGCACGGCGGTTGCCGTCTTCCCCAATGCTTCCGTGAATGCTTGCTCCGCTTTGGCGAAGTCCAAGCCGACGGCGACGGCGACGGCTTGAGTTTGCCCTCGCTTAACTGCCCAAAAAACACCTGGCGAGAATTCTTTCAGTCCTTCATTCTGACCGGGCAATTCATCGGCAATTTTTTCGATAGGCAATTTATAACTCGACACAGCGAATCCCCCGACTGTTGTATAGTTCAACCGCAGTGCGCTGAAGTCGAATCCGAAATCGTTTCCTATTTTTCGAGAGGCGAATCCGACCGCCATCGCTGCGAGTTTTTCGATTTCCGAAAGCGATACAGTGTCAAACGCCAACAATAAAGTTCCGTCGGTGTTAAACGATGCGGCATAATCGCTTGCCCCCCGTTTCGCTTCGGCGAAGTAGATTTTTTTGAGCGTTTCGATCACATCCCGGGCAATTTTTGCGGCTTCGCCGGTTTCGTCGTCCATATCGATTTGCTCGATGATTCCCTCAAAAATTGCCTCGTATGGTTTCATCGCGGCTTCGAACATTGCATTGTTTTCGAGGTCAATGGGCGTCCACGAACCGGCATCTCCCAGCGACAGGACGGTATTGCCCGGCGTGCTGCGGAATCCGCCGAAGACGGTCGGTTGCTGTTTGTATCCCGCCATCGACTTGCTGAAGTCGGAACCTTCCCGAATCGAAATGGAATACGCCAATTCAACATCGGCTGTCTGCGGATTAAAGGCGATCCCGTAAGACAGTCCCGAAAACTCTTTATACAATTCCCTATATATATCAATCATGTTGCCCAATTGCTCTCCCATCATGGGGTCTTGCATCATTGCCACAAAGAGCATGGGTCCGAAGAGATTCGCTTCGAGGGTTTCAAACTCAACCTTTTCGAGGTTCAGTTTTACACCGAGTGTATATTTATCGAGGTCAGCGAATAGTGTCCTAGCGTCGGCAGGAACTTGGTCGATGATATTGCCGGGGGCAACGACGAGGTATCCTTCTTTTTGGAGTGCGGTGAACGCTCCCATCGGGGAGACAATGTCGGCTCGGTCGGGGGCTCTTCGTATAAGTCCGGGGCGGATAAAGCCGAAGATTTCGGGATTGGCGGGGATGTCTGCCGCCCAGAGGTCAGTAATCGGCAACACGAGCACAACATTGAGTGAGCCGTCGTTGGCAACGACGGCGGCGATACCGAAGTCGCCGTCGAGGTTGAATCCTCGGACGTCTTTCATTGCATTGACGACTTCTCGGAACGGGGGTTCGTCGGCGAAGTTGCCGAGCGCACCGACCTTTTCGGCAACGTTGACGAGCGTGTTGATACTGGATGCCTTTATGGTAAGGAAGGGTTCCAAATCGGCGGCCCGAACGACGGCAGGTAACAAAAGAACGACGGACACCAAAAGTCCGGACAGAACAGTTTTGATTAACTTCATTGAGAGGGTTGGATAGAGTTCGTTAAGGAAACAAGGCGTTATTGTATCATAATGTAATAACATCTGCAAGATTGCCAAAAATGCGAGCAACCGAGCAACAGGCCGGGTGGGTTAACTTTCGCACACCCTTAAAACTCAAAACTTGGAATCAGGTACAATATGTCCACGTAGTCTTCTCTCTACGAACTGCTTCACTCTCCTGATTATGCCTTCCGCCGATGCGTTGGTTTTACGAACGGTCGATTTTAGCGAGTCGAGCCGCATCGTTACGCTCTACACCCGACAGTTTGGTAAAGTCGAAGCCCTCGCCAAAGGAGCACGGCGGCTCAAAAGTTCATTTGAATCTTCCCTCGATATCCTCGCCCAAAACTCTGTGGTATTCATACAGAAACGAGGCGACGTACTCGACTTGCTGACCGAGTCCAAACTGCTCCGCCGGTTTCGGGTGCATTCCGCGAACCTTGCCGGCACACTCGGCGGTTGCTACGTAGCGGAACTCATCAACTCCTTCACAGCCCCCGGTGATCCGATGCCGCCGCTTTATGATTGGACGGTAAAAGCATTACATCAACTCGAGTCGGGAATGTTGGTTATGCGGACGCTGACGCGGTATGAAGGCCGGCTTTTGCAACTGCTTGGACATTACCCGACGCTTGGGAACTGTGCGGAATGCGGCGAAGTGATATCGAGAGAGCCGGGTAAAAATATCATTTTCGGGATGCTCGACGGCGGCGTGCTCTGTGCAACATGCCGATCGGCAGTCAAGTCTTCGGCACATCGTGTTGTTGTCAAACCGGAAACACTCGACATTTGGGAGGCTTTAACGACTCCGCTCGACCGGTCAGAACAATGGAAACGTCTTAAAATCAGCCCGGAAACGCAGGGGGAAATCCGTCGGTTCGCGAATCAGTACATCTGTACTCTTTTAGGCTGGCGGCCCCGGTTGCACGGTTGGTGGAACGTCATTACAAAATATGACAAGCATGCGAGTACCTGATGAAATCTATTGACCGCCCCGATATAAAAAGAATAACCCGTCCCAATAAATAATCCCTTTTTATAGAGGCCGGAAATTTCCGATGGTATAGTATGGTGAATAATGACTCATCAAATCCGGCTTACTCCGAGGCAATGTCCGTATTCGACTCTCATCTCTTGGATATGCAGCAGTTTAAGGGGACATTGGATCATAAGGACATTCCCCTGTTCGGCAGTTTGCCTGAAATGTTGCAGTCGCTTTGGCAGCACCTCGGTTTGGATGTCCGGTTTATTCGGACTGGGGCGCCCTTGCCGGATAACGTTCAGGAATCCTACAACATCGGTATCGTCGGCGGGCAATCGCCGGGGCAACTTGCATTGATTCCCAGCAGGGATATTCGCAAGCCCAAATTGGTCGGCGACGAACAGCGCCGTTTTTTAACCGCCTTCGCACAATTTTTAGGCGACGCTTATCGTTGGCAACATGCTCTTCGTCAATACGAAGAAATGCAGGCCGTTGCCGTCGATTTCCCGCAACTACCTGCATCAGCATTGCCGCGTTCCAGCGAATCGTTATATCAGTTGCTCAAAGAGAGCACGAAATTAGTCGATTTTACGGCGGCAGCACTTTACATCTTGGACTCGCAGCACAAGACGTTAAAACTCCGTTCTTGTTGGGGTTTGCCGGAGGAACGCTTGCTTGACCCGCCGAAGCCGCTCCATGATTCATTGGCTGACGTTGAAGCCGTATTGGGACAAATTGTTGTGATTAACGAAGATTATCTTTTGGAAACTTGGCGGGTGCCGGAAGATTTCCCCATGTCGGTTTGTTTGCCGGTAACGTCTCGTCAATCGGTTTGGGGAACGCTTTGGTTCTTTTCGGATCATCGCCGTGATTGTACGGAGCATGAGTTGAACTTAATGGAGTACATTACAGGCCGATTGGCATGCGAGTTAGAAAAACAGGCGTTGCTGCGCAGCCTTTGACGAAGAACCGGCTATCTTATACCATTTTTAACGATTTTTCCTATTGTAACGGCAATTCGTTGCCGATTTAGTCCCCAGCGAAACTTACGTTTCGTCCATCCCCCATTCGGTATATCAGGAGGTTTTTGTGGGACTTTTAGCACACATCTTTCAGAATAACAAAAAGAATCGGCAGAAAAACCGTATCAAACGAATCTGCCGACTCGAAGAATTGGAGCCGCGTGAACTGCTTTCCGCCAACCCCATCTTCGTCCCTCCCAATCCCATCGACTTCGGAGCCGTCTATCACGCCGACTACCATACCGCTGCGCCGGGACAACTCGAAGCAACGACCGGAAGTATCTTCACCATTTCCTGGAACGGCGGGGCAAAGGGAACCAAACTGACCGAACTGGTCATCGACCTCTCCACCGCACCCGACTTTCTGTACTTCAATGTCGATCCCAGCAAGCCCCAACCGGCAAACGGAGCCGCCGTTGACTTCCAAATTACCGCCAACAGCACCATTACAAACGTTTCGTTCGAGTTTCTCGATGACGACAAACCCTTTAATCAAATCGTCAAAATTACGTTCAACGAAGATTTTACTCAAGACGCCGTTCTTGAATTCGTCGTTGCCGTATGCCGATTACAACCCAATGACAACGGCTCCCTCAATTTCGATAACGTCGAACCCAAGTACATCGTTCCCGTCGTAGTCGGTTCGGTATTTGAAGATACCCATATTTCAGCGGTCTTCGAGTCAGCAGACTTCGAAAAGAGCATCATCGGAAAGCATTTTGACGACAATTACACCGTTCCCGAAAACTTAAATATCCCGCCGGACGACTACGGTTTTCCCGAAAACTCCCACAGAGCGTCAACGGCAGGTGCCATTGCATCCAGTACGCAAAAAGCACTCAACGGTTCAATCTCCGGGAGCGTTTTCCACGACAAGAACAACGACGGCAACATCGACGCCGACGAAGAGGGAATCGTCGGGGTTGAACTCGCCCTTTGGGTCTGGGACGGCGAAGAGTATGTCGATACCGAACTGCGGGCAACGACCGATACCGAGGGCAAGTACATTTTCGAGAACGTCGAAGCCTTCAAGATGTACCAAATCCGAGAAGTGCAGCCCGAAGGATTTATCAGCGGCAAAAACTCCGCCGGTTCACTCGGAGGCAAATGGGATGGTTTGACGGACACCATCGAGGAAATCTGGATGTCCAGCAACGGCGTCGGCGAACAGTATAACTTCGGAGAATACAAAAACGGAACAATCTCCGGAAGCGTTGTCGATGACGGGGACAATCCGGTTCCCAAAACAACCGTCGAACTCTTCGACAAAGAAGGAAACAAAATCGGGGAAACGGAAACGGACGAAAACGGCTATTATGAATTCACCGGACTTCCGCCGGGGAAATACAAAGTAAAATGGGAACGCCCCGACATCTACTGCGGCGGCGACGGCACTCCCGGAAACCGAGGCGGAAAATACAGCGAAGAAAAAAATGCAATTTTCGGTATCAAAATCGAATCCGGAGACGACGGAGTAAATTACGACTTCTTCGCCTTCCGAAGGGGAGAAATCAGCGGATTCGTCTACCACGATGCCGACGAAAACGGTCAATGGGACGAAGCAGAAGGACTCGAACACGTAAAACTAACCCTCTGGGTTTGGGACGATGACCTAAACGATTACCGCAATACCGGAAAATGGACAGAAACCGACGACATCGGTTATTATATCTTCACGGGACTCTGTTCGGGATACCGATTCCAAATCAGGGCGGAGCATCCCGAAGCGGACGATTGCTGGATTGTCGTCATCGGAACGCTTAACGGCGAAGTGCACGGCGTAGACGGAGAAGACCGTATCGGCAGCATTATCATGGTGCCGGGCGGCAAAGGGGAAAACTATAACTTTTACAGCGTACCCGAAGACAGAACAGTCGAACCGCCAGTCGAACCGCCGGTCGAACCGCCGGTCGAACCGCCAGTCGAACCGCCGGTCGAACCGCCGGTCGAACCGCCAGTCGAACGGCCAGTCGAACGCCCCGGCGAAACGCCGGCCGACCCGC
>Ga0099364_10012250_pt1 | contig 11591 bp, 12 predicted proteins | sample TergutTh196P3_FD_73070 | JGI IMG/M metagenome (GOLD analysis project Ga0099364, IMG submission 73070) | Microcerotermes parvus P3 segment gut microbial communities from Pointe-Noire, Republic of the Congo - Th196 P3 | ecosystem: Host-associated > Arthropoda: Insects > Digestive system > Gut ...
TCCAGCGAGGAACACTAGTACTGCGCTATCCCGTGGCAAAGTCCGAACTGCATGCTGCGCTGGCAGATGCGTATGATTATGTAATGGCGCGCCCCAAGCCCTGACCCTATCGCCTGATGATCACCGCGGATCTGCATACTCACACGCGCTGTTCGCATGGAAAAAACACCGTGCGGGAAATGTTCGCCGCCGGCAGGGAGCGGGGCATCAGCCTGCACGGTTTTTCCGAACATTCCCCCCGGCCTGACGGCTATGATTATCCCAGAGAATACCGCGCGCAGCTTATCAGCGCCTATCCGGATTATGTCCTGGAGGTGCTTGAACTGAAAGAGCGGCATCCCGGACAGGTGCTGCTCGGCATGGAAGTGGACTGGATAGAGGCGGAAAGCGATTTCATGCAAACATCCATCCGCGCCTACGATTTTGATTATCTGATAGGCAGCGTGCACTTTGTCGGGACCTGGGGCTATGATTTCAGTGCTGCAGATTGGAAGGATTTTTCCTTTGATCAGTGCGCGGCGCATTATGAAAGCTATTTTGACGCGCTGACGCGCATGGCGGCCTCGCGGCTCTTCAACATCGCGGGCCATCTCGACCTCATCAAAATTTTTTCCATAGATACATTCCGGCAATGGCTGACGCGGCATGGCGGGCTTGAGCCTGTGCGGGACAGCCTTGTCGCGATCCGCGATGCGGGCATGAGCATGGAAATTTCCTCAGCCGGGCTACGCAAGCCCTGCAAAGAAATCTATCCCGGCCCTGAAATCATGCGCCTTGCGGCGGACTTGCGGGTGCCGGTCGTGTTCGCTTCGGACGCCCACCAGGCGGCTGAAATGGGCTTTGCTTTTGACGAGCTTGCGCGCTATGCCGCTTCGTTCGGCATTACACGGGGCGAGTGCGTGATTGGCGGCGCTTGTCTCACCTTTGCCTTGTGACGGCGCGAGCTTTCAGGACAAAAAATGACGTTTACCACCCTGCTGGCCCTGGCTGTGGCCCTGGCCATCGACGCCTTTACCGTCGCGCTTGCCGCAGGCATCCGGCTTCAAAGCATCACCGCTGTTCAAACGCTCCGCATGGCGGGAACCTTCGGTCTCTTTCAGTTCGCCATGCCTATCGCGGGCTGGTGTTTCGGCGTCGGCATCCACAGCTATATAGAAGCCTATGACCACTGGATCGCATTCGCCCTCCTCACCTTTATCGGTGGACGCATGCTCAAGGAAGCATGGGATACGCGCGGCCGGGACGCGAATACGGAATACGCCGCCCGCCCGCTCGACCCAACCAGAGGATACCAACTTCTCGTCCTGGGTGTAGCCACCAGCATCGACGCTCTCGCTGTGGGCCTTTCCATGGCTGCCCTCGGGCAGAAGATACTCTTTCCCGCCCTGGTCATCGGCATCGTGTGTTGCGCTCTCACGGCCTGCGGCATCCATCTCGGCCGTATCATGCGTACCCTTGCGGGCAACTTGGGCAACGTGGCCAATGTTTGCGGCGGCTTCGTCCTCATCGCCATCGGCATTTCCATTCTTCGGGATCACGGCGTGTTCGCCTGACGCGCCAGCACACTATTCCAAGGGTCGATGAGACCCAAATCCGTCAGAAGGACAATATAGGGCTTCACGAAATAAGGGGGGCAAAGGCCCCCCCTTTTGACACGATGGCAGTCCCAATACGGAAACTAACCGCCGAGGGGCTTCACGAAGAGCAGAATCAAGCTGACAACCAGAGCGTAAATAGCACAAGATTCAATAAAGGCGAAACCGAGGATCAGGGTGCCCATGATTTTGCGGTTGGCCTCGGGATTGCGCGCGATGCCTTCGCAAGCGCCTTTGAGACCAATACCCTGGCCGATGCCGCAGCCGCCGCCGGCAATGCCGATGCCGAGAGCCGCGCCGAGGGCGATGATACCAAGAGCGGTGGAATCGGGCGCAACGGTTTCGGCGGCGAAAGCCACAACGGCTATGGCCAGCAGCGCCGTGGTGTTCAGGGCGATCATCACGAATTTACGCATTGTAGACTCCTTGAATACAGTTATATGTTTTGGTCCGAAGACCATTCCCCCAGAGTGATTGCCTGTTAATGGTCGGCAGGCTCCAGCGCGCCCTTCAGGTAGTACGCGGCCAGTATGAAGAAGATATAGGCCTGCAAGCACTTCATCATGAGAAAGAGCGCGTAGATGGGCAGGGTGCTTATCATGGGCGCCATGACAAAGCACAGAATCAGCACAACTTCTTCGCCGCGGATGTTTCCGAAAAGACGGAGCGTGAGAGAAACGGGGCGCGTCAGGTGCGATACGATTTCAATGGGCAGCATGAGCGGGATCAGGAATTTGCTTGGCCCGAGGAAGTGGTGGATGTAATGTCCGCGCCAGCGCGCAATGCCTATGTACTGATAGTACAGGAAAACGGTGATCGCCATCCCCACGTTGGTGTTGATATTGGCCGTGGGCGCGTCGAAGCCGGGGATGAGACCCATGAGGTTCATGGTGGCGATATAGACGAACAAGCCGGCAAGCAGCGGCACAAAACGCTTGCCTTCTTCGCCGATAGTTTCAATAACTTTATCTTCCAGCCCCCCTATGAGGACTTCCGCAAAGTTCTGCGCGCCTCCGGGGATCAGGGTGATTCTTCTGCGCACCAGCCAGGCGAAGACGAAAAGCAGAGCCATGCCGCACCATGTGTAGAACACATGCTTCACTTCGACGGATTGGCCCATAATGGTCATTTCGTCCACGCGCAGAGCAGAAGAAAGTAGAATCGGATGCGGCAAGCCACCAGCCATGTCAGGCCTCCTTTTGTCGATTGCGCTGTTCGGCAAGCCACACAAAGGTCGTGACCGCCAACAGCCCCATGGCGCCTGTTATACCGGCTACAACAGCCCAAACGGACGCCTCAAGCCATACCAGAACCCCGTACAGGAACAGGGCCGAAAACACAAGCCGGATGTTGGAGCGCACCAACATGCCTATGAGCAGCTTCTGCGAATAGACAGTCAGGGAAAGTCCCTGTATAAAGCGCGCCAGTCCGTAAAAATTCCAGGTAATAACCAATGTTCCCGCCGCAAACCATAAAAACCAGGAGGTCAGCGGCAGAAGACAGACGCCGAGAAGCAGAAATGTCACGGAAAAGAGCAACTCATTCCGCATGACAAGACGCACTTCCGGGCGATGAAAACCCCGGCGCCAGAGCAGCGCGTCAAGCCGGTGGATCAGCGCTTTTATCACGTGGCTCCTGCGTCTCCCGCATAAGCTTGCGGGCATCTTCATATACCAGCTTGAAACCGGTGATGATGCCGAAAAAGAAGAAGACGGCCTTCATCCAGGGATCAGTGCCAAGCCAGTTGTCAAGAACATACCCGATGCCGAAGCCCACAGCGGGTCCTGTAACCAGATGCAGACCCATTACGCCCGCGCTAGCCAGAATGCTCACGTCTTTCTTCGTGCCTTCCGGGCGGGAAATCTTCATCTCTGCGGCTCCCTATATGGCGGCTCAGTCGATGTACCACAGCGCGGGCGTCGCGTCAATCCGCTACGGAAAAAAACCGAGGGCAAAAGGTGATGCCGCAGCCCGGCAAGCCCGAGCGGAAGAAGATTCTGAATACAGCGTTGAACTTTGCGGCCCCTGCCGAGCAGCCGGCAGGGGTTTTCCTTGACCGCAAATGATAGCATGATATACTGTAATCTATTGACCTTGCAAAGGAGCTTCCTGATTATGGAATATGTCGTTGAGGATATCTCCCCGGTAAAAAAGAAAATTATTGTCAGCCTGGACGCCCAGGAGGTGGACGCCGCCATTGCCGCCTCCGTGGCCATGCACCGCCGCTCGGTGCAACTGGACGGTTTCCGCAAGGGCAAGGCGCCTGCCTCTGTAGTGGAAAAACGCTTTCGCGACCGAATTTACCAGGAAGCCAAAGAGGACCTGATCAATGTGCATATCAACGAGGTGCTGCAGCAAGGGAGCTTCACGCCCGTTTCCGGCCTGGAACTGGACGGAGGCGACCTGAAGCGCGGCGAGGCTCTGAATTATTCCTTCTCGTTTGAGATTTTGCCGGAATTCGAGCTGCCGAACTACGAAGGCATGGAAGTGGAGCAGGAAAAGGCCGTGGTCGATCCAGAAGAAGTACAGGAAGTGATTGACCGCATCCGGCGCAACAAATCCACCCTGCATCCCGTGGACGGCGCCGCTCCCCCCGTGGACGGCCAGGTGGCCGTCATCAGCTTTGAAGCCTTTGAGGACGACAAGCCGGTAGAGGGCATCAAGGCCCAGAATTTCGAGCTTGCCGTCGGGGAACGTCAGGCTCTGGAGGATTTTGAGGAGCTTGTCAAAAGCATCCCCCTTGGCGAAGAAAAAGAAGGCGATATTTCCTTTCCCGCGGATTTCATCAATCCCGAACTGGCAGGCAGGAACGTGCGCATGCGGGTATGTGTGCATGCCGTGAAAGAACGCCGCCTGCCCGAAATCGATCAGGAACTCGCCAAGTCCATGGGCTTTGAAGATGTGGATGCATTGCGCACAGGCATCAGCGAATCCTACCGGAAAAGCCGGGAAAATCTGCACCGGGCCGCGGCGCAGAAAAAACTGCTGGACAGCCTGCTCAAGATGGTGGACTTCCCCCTGCCTGAGAGCATGGTCGAGCTGAGCGTCAAAAGTTTGCTCGCGGACATGCAGGGACGCCTGGAGCGCCAAGGCAGGAACCTTGCTTCCCTGGGCAAAAATTATGAAGAACTGCAGGCGCAGGTGCTGCCCGAAGCCCAGAGCGTCACCCGCGCCCAGGTCTTCTTGCTGTGCGTGGCGCGCAAGGAAAAGCTGGAGGCGTCGGAACAGGAAATTAACAGACATCTGTATCAGGCGGCGATGCGTTCAGGTGAAGATTTTCACGCGCTGAAGGATGCATATGTGAAAAGCGGCATGATCTTCCACCTGCGTGATCGCCTGCTGGCGGATAAAGCTATGGAAGCCATATACGCCAAGGTGACGATCAAGGAGATTGAAGCGCTCAAGGAACTCAAGCCAAAGCCCTGAAAGCCGATCCAACATCACGATGTGAGATGGTTCGCCAGCGGAAAAATTTTCCGCGCACCCCAAGGAGAATACCTATGCCGGCAGTACCCATAGTCATTGAAACCACGGGGCGCGGCGAACGCGCCTATGACATTTATTCACGCCTGTTGAAGGACAGGATCATCCTGCTGGGCACCGCCGTGGACGACCATGTGGCTTCCCTGGTGTGCGCGCAGTTGCTTTTTCTGGAGTCACAGGAGCCGGAAAAGGACATCTACATTTACATCAACAGCCCGGGGGGCTCAATATCGTCAGGCCTCGCCATTTATGACACCATGCGTTATATCACCTCGCCCGTAGCCACCTTGTGCATCGGACGCGCGGCCAGCATGGGCGCCTTGCTGCTTGCGGCAGGCACGGCAGGCATGCGTTTTGCACTCCCAAACAGCCAGATCATGATTCATCAGCCTTCGGCCGGTTTTTCCGGCCAAGCCACGGATATTGACATTCATGCCCGCGAAGTCTTGCGTTTGCGGCATAAATTGAATGAAATTATGAGCCTGCATACGGGTCAAGCTTTGGAAAAAGTGGCCGCCGATACGGAGCGCGACCATTTTATGACAGCCGGGGAAGCGGAAAAATACGGCATAGTTGACCGCATCCTTGTTTCCCGAAGCGATATGCAGGGGAGCAAAAAAGCTCCAAATAACCGACCCGAGCGGAGAACGCCATGAGCGCCAAACAGCATGACTCCAGCCTGCGTTGTTCCTTCTGCGGAAAAAAGGAATATGAAGTCCATCAGCTTATTGTGCAGGACAACGCCAGTATTTGCGATCAGTGCGTCGCGGTATGCAACGACATCATCGCCAGCCAGCAAATGGACAACTTCCAGCACGAAGGGCGCCTGCTCACACCTGTGGAAATCAAGGAGCGCCTTGATGAATACGTCATCGGGCAGCACAAGGCCAAAAAGCATCTCTCTGTGGCGGTGCATAACCACTATAAGCGGGTGTTCCACGCCGCCGCTCTGGGCAGTGACGTGGAAGTGGAACTGGAAAAAAGCAACATCCTGCTGGTCGGCCCCTCGGGCAGCGGCAAAACCCTGCTTGCGAAAACCCTCGCCAAAATGCTCAATGTGCCCTTTGCCATTGCGGACGCCACCACCCTGACCGAAGCCGGCTATGTGGGCGAGGACGTGGAAAACATTCTGGTGCAGCTTCTCCAGAATTCGGACTATGATCTGGAGGCCGCCTGCAAGGGCATCATCTATATTGACGAGATCGATAAAATTTCCCGTAAAAGCGACGGTCCTTCCATTACCCGCGACGTGTCGGGAGAAGGAGTGCAGCAGGCGCTTCTGAAGATCATCGAAGGCACGGAAGCCAATATCCCCCCAAAAGGCGGACGCAAACACCCGCAGCAGGAATTCATCCGCATGAACACGAACCATATTCTGTTCATCGTGGGCGGAGCTTTCATCGGCCTGGACAAAATCGTGGAATCACGCGTGCGCGGCGGCACCATGGGCTTTGGGGCCAAGATACGCGCCGGCGGCGACATGGCCATGCCCGCGCTGCTTTCCCAGGTGCAGCCTGCGGATCTGGTCAAATTCGGGCTTATTCCGGAATTTGTCGGGCGCATTCCCGTGGTCGCCCATGTGGATGAACTGGACGAAGCCGACCTGATACGCATCCTCACCGAGCCGAAAAATGCCCTGGTCAGGCAGTACCAGAAGCTTTTCGCCCTTGACGGCGTGAACCTGCGTTTTACCTCCGGCTCCCTCAAAAGCGTGGCCGCCAAGGCCCTTGAGCGCAAAACCGGCGCGCGGGGCTTGCGCAATGTGCTGGAGGCCGCCATGCTGGATATCATGTATACCCTTCCGTCCCGGCAGGGCGTCAAAGATTGTCTGATTAACCGCGCAGTTATCGAAAAAGGACGCGAACCCGTGTACTTGCTTGACCACGAGGACAGGGCGGCGTCATAGGCCCCATGCCAAAGGACAAAAGAATTATGGCTCCTGAAATTACCATACGCCCCGGACGCGACGCGCATGAACTGCCTTTGATGTCCCTGCGGGAAGTCGTCATGTTCCCGCATGCCATCATGCCCCTCTTTGTGGGGCGGGAGGCCTCGATCAAAGCTATTGAGGCCGGCATCAGCGAATACGGCAGGAAAATTTTTCTTGTTGCCCAGCGCGAAGCCGAAATGGAAAAGCCTGATCCGCGCGATTTGTACCATGTGGGCGTAGTCAGCCGGATTCTTCAGGTGCTGCGCTTGCCGGACGGCACGATTAAAGTGCTGTTTGAGGGGCTGCACCGCGCCAGATGGGGAGGCGTAGACAGCCATGAGCCTTTCGGAAGCGCTTCGTATCCCAAAGTGCGCGCCTACAGGCTGCATGAGCCGCAAGCGGACGCCGCCGAGCGTGAGGCGCTCATACGCGCCACTGCCGAAGCTCTGGAAGAATACGCCAAGGCCAACAAAAAACTGACTCAGGAAAATCTGCTGGCCATCATGGCCCTGCGGGAACCGGGACAGGTGGCGGATGCCATCATGCCCCACATCAAGCTGGAATATCAAAAAAAGCAGGAAGTGCTTGAAATCCTGGATCAGGCCGACCTGCTGGAAAAGGTATATGAGCTTTTGCAAGGCGAGATGACGGTCGTCAGCCTGGAAAAGCGCATCAAGGGCCGGGTCAAGTCGCAGATGGAGCGCAACCAGCGCGAGTACTATCTGAACGAACAGATGAAGGCCATCAACAAGGAAATGGGCCGTGAAGACGACCCACAGGCCGAACTCCTTGAAATCGAAACGCGGGCCAAAGAAAAAAACATGCCGGAAGAAGCCCGTGAACGGGCTTTGCGCGAAACGAAAAAACTGCGTTCCCTGCCTGCCTCGTCCGCAGAATACACTGTGGTGCGCAACTATGTGGAATGGATCCTTGATTTGCCCTGGAACCAACTGAAGGAAGTCGATATCGACATTGCCAGGGCGCGGGAAATTCTGGATGGCGACCACTACGGCCTGGAAAAACCCAAAGAACGCATTTTGGAATTTCTTGCCGTGCAAAAGCTTTCCAACGGGCTGCGCGGGCCTATTCTCTGTTTTGTCGGCCCTCCGGGCGTCGGCAAGACTTCACTCGCCAAATCCGTTTCCAGGGCTACCGGGCGCGATTATGTGCGCCTCTCCCTTGGCGGCGTGCGCGACGAGGCGGAAATCCGCGGACACCGGCGCACCTATGTGGGCGCTCTGCCGGGCAAGATTATCCAGTCCCTGCGCCGGGCGAAGTCGAACAACCCGCTCTTTTGCCTGGACGAAGTGGACAAGATGAGCGCGGACTTCAGGGGCGATCCTTCCGCTGCGCTGCTGGAGGTGCTTGATCCGGAACAGAACAATACGTTCATGGATCATTATCTGGATCTGGAATACGACTTGTCCAAGGTCTTTTTTATCACCACGGCCAACTCGCTGCATACCATTCCTCCACCGCTCAAGGATCGTATGGAGATCATTGAGCTTTCCAGCTACCTGGAAAACGAAAAAATACGTATCGGGCAGGACTTTCTCATCCCCAAACAGATGGGCATGCACGGGCTGAAACCCGAGAACCTGAAGATTTCCGAAAACGCCCTGATGGACGTGATCCGTTATTATACGCGCGAAGCCGGAGTGCGGAACCTTGAGCGCGAAATCGCCTCCCTGTGCCGCAAGGCCGCCATCGCCCTGGTTGAGGAGAATGACCTGGACAAAAGCGTCCATGTGACCCGTTCCAAGTTGAACGGCATGTTGGGCGTAAAGAAATACCGCTATGACGAACGGGAAAAAGAAGCCCAGATCGGGGTATGCGCGGGGCTGGCCTATACCCAGACCGGCGGCGACATATTGGTTGCCGAAACCGCGCTCATGCCCGGAACGGGCAAGGTGGTCACCACCGGGCAGCTTGGCGAGGTGATGAAGGAATCCGCCCAGGCGGCCCTCTCCTATGTGCGTTCCCGGGCGGATATTTTCGGGCTGAAAGCCGGTTTCCACCAGGAAGTGGATGTGCATGTGCATGTGCCTGCCGGCGCAACTCCCAAAGATGGCCCATCGGCGGGGATTACCATGGCCACGTCCATTGCCTCGGCGCTCTTGGGCATACCCGTGCGCCACGATGTAGCCATGACCGGCGAAATTACCCTGCGCGGCAGGGTGCTGCCCATCGGCGGCCTGCGCGAAAAGCTGCTGGCGGCCAGGCGCAGCCTGATCGCAACGGTGATTGTGCCGAAAGATAACGCGAAAGACCTCAAGGAAGTGCCGGGAGAGATACTCAAAGACCTGAACATCGTCTTTGTGGAGCATATGGACGAAGTGCTGCCCCTGGCCATGAAAGGCACTGGCGCTGAAATATTCAGCGGCCGCGCCGACAGCGAACCACTGGCCAAAAAATTGCGGCACGCCGCAGCAGACTGTGTGCTGCCGGAGGTTCCGGCACAGTAACGCATTCCATTGCGTTCGGCAGAGAAAATTTGTCTATTTTTTGCCGCCTGCTACAAATGGCATCCGCCTCTCTTGCCGGGAAGCGGGTCTGGTGCTAAATCCATTCAACCATGCCAATGCGCGCGCACATATACGGCCGCTTACGCCGCTCACTCCTGTTCCTGCTGTTTGCGCCTTGTCTTGCGCTTTGCGCCCTCCTCGTCGCGCCCGCCGGCGCGTTCCAGGTGGCGGACGGCATAGTGCTGTTGCGTCAGGAAATGCCCGCCAACTACTGTGCCCTGACCTTTGATGACGGTCCCGGCCCCTACACCGCCGCCTTGCTTGACGTGCTGGCGGAACGCGGCGTCGCGGCCACATTTTTCGTACTCGGGCAAAACGCGGAACGCCGCCCAAACCTGATCAGGCGCATACTGGCCGAAGGCCATGAAGTCGCCAGCCACGGATATTCCCATGCCGATCTGCGCCGCCTGAAAGCCGAAGCCCAGTTTCTGGAGATGAAGAAAACCCTGGATGTGCTGCATCCTCTTGGCGCCGAGGTGCGGTTTTTCCGCCCGCCATACGGAAACTACACTCCGGAAACCATCGCGATTGCGGAAGCTCTGGGCATGACCATCATGCTTTGGTCCCTGGACAGCAGAGACTGGAAAGGCCATGCATCACTCCTCGCGGGATTGCACAGCGTGTCGCCCTCCATGCAGCAGTCTTTTTCGGGCATGCGCGGCGTATTTTTGTTTCATGACACGCTGAAGCATACGGTCGCGAATATGCCGGCCATTCTCGATACGCTGATCGCAGGCGGCTGTGAACGTTTTGTGACCGTTTCCGAATATATGGACAGCGGCGGAAACGCGCCGCCCCTCCCGCCGGACGACCTTGCGCTCCTGCTGGAAGATACTGAGAACAGGCGGATACCCGGCATGAGCATGCGGACCCAGGCCGCGCATACTGATACAATTAGCCAATGACGTATCGCCTGACCTAACCATCGACGCGCTCTACGCCTTCACCGATTGCGAACTGTCCATTTCTACATACGCCTGCGTCATCAAAGACGACCGCCCGATATTTTTCAGCGTTTCGGACATCCTGCGCACCACTACCGACCAAACGAAAGAATTGCTGCGGCGCGAACTGGAAATCCGCATGAACGAACTCGAGGAAGACTGGCATTTCACGTCGCTTGAAAAAATATTCTTCGAACAGCGTATCTATCGCGAATTGGAAAAGGACGCCGTATCGTGGGAAGACCAATTGGCGGCCATCAGCAAGGCTTTCGATCCGTTCCGCCATTTGTTGCGCCGCGAAATCGTACACGATGATATCGTAAAACTGACAGAAAAACCGGTTCGCCGCATTTCGAAATTCGACATCAAAAAAGCCGACGAGCACATCAAGGTTGTGGAAGACGAAATGGAAAAGGTACAAAACGACCTGGCCAACCTCGTTCGCTATACCATCGATTATTTCAAACGCATCAAGAAAAAATACGGCGCCGGGCGCGAACGCAAAACGGAATTGCGCAGTTTCGACACGATTGCTGTCACGCGCGTGGTGGTCGCCAACGAGAAACTGTATGTCAATTGGGAAGAGGGTTTTGTGGGCTATGGATTGAAGAAAGACCAATATATTTGCGATTGTTCTGATTTGGACGAAATCATCGCCATTCGCAAGGACGGTTCGTACATGGTGAGCAAAGTGTCGGAAAAAGCCTTTTTCGGCAAAAACCTGCAATATGTGAATGTGTTCCAGCGCAACGATAACCGTACCATATATAATATTGTATACCGCGATGGCCGAAATGGCCCGATCATGATCAAGCGGTGCGCCATATCGGGCATTATGCGCGACAAGGAATACCATCTGACCAAAGGCGAGCAAGGTTCAACGTTGCTGTACTTCAGCGCCAACCCTAACGGCGAGGCGGAGTTACTGCGCGTTACACTGAAACCGCGGCCACGTCTGAAAAGCCTCAACATGGACGTTCATTTTGCCGACGTAGCCATCAAAGGACGCGATGCACAGGGGAACATTCTCACTCGATACGCCATCCACAAAATTACGCTCAAAGAAAAAGGAAGCTCAACACTTGGCGGAAAACAAATATGGTGGGACGCCGAT
>Ga0099364_10012251_pt1 | contig 11591 bp, 10 predicted proteins | sample TergutTh196P3_FD_73070 | JGI IMG/M metagenome (GOLD analysis project Ga0099364, IMG submission 73070) | Microcerotermes parvus P3 segment gut microbial communities from Pointe-Noire, Republic of the Congo - Th196 P3 | ecosystem: Host-associated > Arthropoda: Insects > Digestive system > Gut ...
GCTCGGACGGCTATTTCTTCTCACGCAATCGCTCGGTGGCGCTTCCATGCGCCAACTCGCGAGCGCTCCACCGTCCTTGGTTGCGCTTTGCGTGAGCAGAAACAGCCATCCTCACCGGTTTTAGAGCAGTTACAAACTATCAAGTATCAATTGCGCGCAGCATATCATGCAACTGGCCCCATTTTGAATAAATTTCGGCTGAAATATACTTGAATCCGCACTCAATACACTCAAAAACCGAGTATTCGTCCGGAATCAGGACATCACAGCGGCAAACAATCAGATACTCCTGCCCCGCCTCAAGCAAAAAGTAGCTTCCAAAGCAGGACGCAGCGTTTAAAGCATTTAAGTAATCAAGCACCACTGCCCGTCTACCATGCGGAACCTGTTGCGGATACGATGCATAAAGCACAAACCTGTCCTCCATGCATTTCAGGGCCATCTTCCACCTTCTGCCCCCGACCCCGGCAGTCAGAACCGCAAAACCGTTTTCCCATTCAAAGGCAAATCCAAGCCTCCGCATAGCCGCTTCAAAATAACCCCTAACAACGCCAACATCCATAAAACTCTCTACTCTCAACCTATGCCGCCGAGAACAACGCCCATATCGCACAAAGGACCGCTTGGAGCGCCTGACAGCACATCCGCAAGCTCGTTTGCATCAATAACGGCCCGGGCAGATTCAAAGGCGCCTTGCGTCCGCGCCCCTCTTTCCATCAAACCAAGAACGCTCTGATTCCCCAGCATGCCTGCGGCTTCCATGCTTTGCTCACCTGAAAGCATTGGCTGCTCCCCAAGCAGCAGCGAACTATGTAAGACTGCCGCCGCTGTTTCGGCCTCCATCTCATGGACGCCCTCCTGCACCTGCTCGGCCCTGCCACCGTCATCCTGCTCAGGAAGGCGTGTTCTCTCAATCTCATTATTGCGTTTCATAACACATACTCTCCTGCACCACTCCACCTAAATGTCAACAGGTTTTCCCAACATCTTCATTACGCATTTTCAATGGGATTCCGGGTCAAGCCCGGAATGACGTAACTTTACGCACAGCCCCCGACTCTCAACTCTCCTCTTTCTCCTGTCCGTCATCGTCCCCGCCGTCAGCATCCATTCCGAGCAGCTGCTCGGTTATCTCCTCCGCGATGCCGGGCATTGAGAACAACTCCTCTGCTTTTCTGGAGTTGTCAAGGATTTTTCTCAGCTCAACATAAAAATCCTTGCGCATGCGGTTCTTATGAGAAATCATAGAGTTCAGCCTGTTTATGCCGAACTCCAGAGCAGCCTTCTTATCACTTGCGCCCTCGGGTAAGGCTTTTAGTTCTTCTTTATATTTTTCAATCTTTTCCCGCTCCCCCCGAGTGTTCAAAAATGGGTACATTCTGTAAGCCGTGTCTATTTCCGGCAAACCAAGCCTGTCGTCAACCTCCCCTTGCGCCATGCGCTCATATACCTGAAGCGTTCTCGATAGGTTTTGCGCGGTATCTACGACCAGTTCCAACGCCCCTCTAGTGAAACGGTGATATGACAGTTTTGCCCTTGAGTCCGGCACAGCCATACGCGTCGCACCGTTCCGGCGCACCTCTGTCTGGCGGGAATCGCTTGGCGGGCTCTGATCTATTGACCGTTTTATACATGACGTCATCATAGTTTTCCCGCCGTTTTGCTCCACAGCGCAAATCAACTTGCCCTTGCTGAAAGCAGTTTCGGCAAATCTCCTGTAAAACTCGCCTCCCGTTTGAGCGGCGGATGAATCTCCACCGGCTCCCCCTGCATTTTGCTTCTCCGCACCCGGGCTCAAATCTGCATCTTCCATAACGCCGTTTCGTATTGGTTTATTCCGTACCCCTGTTGATGATGAATCGTTACGTTCTTTGTTAACAGCGTCGAAGTCTTTCTTGCCCGGGTCGTACATCTTCTCAGCGCAGGACTTCCCAATAAGATCGAACAAATCGCGGCTGTGCTCTATCAAGTGGTGAATAGGGTCTCGCGACGGCACTCTCTCCAGCCCGGCAAGCTGCGACAAATCAGATTCGACAGAACGCCGCGCTCCGGCATCGCCAAACTCAGCCCCTGCAGCAACACCTTCCTTTTTATCCCTCCTACGCGCCTGCCCTACCCTCATTGCATTAAACCCTTTCCTTGAACCACAAGCATATATGCGCCCAACTCTCTCGTCCGCAGGTAATTTCAGCTTCAACTCTCAACTACCAACGCCCCATCCCTGAAAACTCTCGGAAAACCCGTTTAAAATGGCAAAAGCCGTAAGCTGCGCCCTATCGCTTATGCCAAGCTTTTCGTAGATAGCCGAAAGCATATTTCTCAGGCTGCCTTGGGAATAGTGCAAAGCTGCGGCGATTTTATCGCTGCTGACCCCCTGGCCTGTCAGGGAGATTATGCTCCGCTCGACCTCCGTCAATCCGAATCGACTGATGGCGGCTTCCGCATTATTAGACGGCGCCGCATCTGTTCGTACCGTAAGACCTTGCATTACCCCACTGACGGCGGCGCGCAGGCCTTCATCACCTATATCCCGGGACAAAAAACCATCAAAACATGTATGCGCCACCCCGTGTGCGGGACTATCGGGATCGAATACCGCTATTATCTTCATTTTGCTATACAAGCGTTTTAGCTTATCGGCATGATTGACAACTTTTTCCGCCTCTGCTATCAAAAGTCCAGGCGCATATTCCTTGCAGGCTTTTATGAAATCAATACCGGATGAAGCTGCGATGCAGCGCATCATGGACTCGTGCCCTCCGCCAAGCGTCCGGCACACATTTGAGGCAAAGGCTGCATCTGCAAGCGCCACGAGCGCTGTTGGAATCTCCGGTTTATCCTTAAAAACGCAACTCAGCCTTAGGTTCAAGCCATTTGCGGCATCAGCCTCAAGTCTGGCGCGCATCCTCCGCGCTATTTTCTTCAGGCGCTTATACTGCTCTGTCCGTTCAAAATCCGGCACGACCGGCCCATCAGTGTGTACGTTGAGTTCAAAGCCTCCCTCGTATGTACGCAGGCTCACGCCGATGCTGTCAACCGCGCCATGCAATGCAATTAGCATAACCCCTTCGCGCGATGCTTCAATTATCTCGTTTTCCGGCAGCTCTCCTTGCCCTGACAAAGAAATATGGTGAAAGTTCACCTTTGGCACAACGCCGTCAACGCGCGGCGTCAGGCTCTTTTGCAAACGCTGTTCAAAACCAACACGATCGTCGCTTCCGGGAGTTAAGAGGCCTATATACTCCCTTTGCTTCTCCAGCTCTGTAAAACCCAATACTGTATTCCCGTTTTTCAGTGCGGCCTCAAAACAGTCAAGCGCAGCAGACAAACGTCCTGCAAACTCCCTGCCGAGCCTTTCCGCCTCACGTTCGGATATCATTGTATCAGCCAATTCCAAGCGCGAGCGCAAAATGCCGCGTTCGTCAGAAAGCTCCTTTGCACGCGCCGTTAAGAAGCGCTCACTTTCCGTAATATCGCTAATATCCGTAATGACCACAGCCGTCCAAAAACCCCGGTTTGGAGACGGTTTCGTACTTATGCGGTAATGTTTCTTGTCAAATCTGCGGTAATCGACCGTACACTCCTCAAATTCGCGTATTTGCTGAGTCAGCAATTCTATTTCTCCAAAACTGCCATCCTCAGCCATGTCCCACAACGCGCCGGAAAGCTCATCAAACTGCAAGCCGGGGCGCAGTGTGACGGCGTTGCGGAAAAAAACGCTTGCCGCCTCATTAGACCCTGCCACAGCAAGCTCGCTATCAAGCACCACCGCCTCGCAGGGCAGCATCTCCAGCAGCGCGCTTAACTCCGAAAGATACCCATGCGACCCAACCTCGCGAACCCAAACACCACTCATACAAACCCCCCAGCTTTCAACTGTCAAATCCCAACGCTCAGTTAGTTCTCAACTCCAATAGCCCTAGACGAAAATATATTCTCGCTGGACAGCAGCATTTCAAACGATGGCCAGAATCCTATTCTCTCCGCAACGTCGAGGTTCAAGCTAAGATATGGAGAATTCTTAAACTCCATCGGCAGCTCTGAAACCGGCGTTCCGCTCAACGCCTGCGTAATCGTGCGGGCGATAAAAATCCCCATGCCCTCCATTTCAAAAGTTGAAACATTCATAAGTGCGCCATTTTGCACAAGCAAGTCACCAACCTGCACAAAAACCGGTATCCTGTTTTCCGTAAAAACCTCAAGCAAATGCTCAACCCTTGTTACATCCAGAATAATGTCTGTCGTCAGCATGAATGCGTCTATGCCCTCCCTCTCGGCCATCCGCCTGAACTCAGCTTCAAGACTCAAATAGTATTCTTCTTCCGCTTGTTCCGAGGACATGTCCACCCTGTTTATCAGCGAGCGTGAGATCCGGACTCCCATGGCGTCCGCTGCTATCTGATACGAGCCCAATGAAGCGATAACCTCATCGTAGTACACAATTCCCAGATTGGAAAAAGGAATGCTGTCATGATAATACAGCAACTGTCTTTCGTAACCTGTAGGGTCAAAAACAGCCCATATAAGCGGATTGCCGGAATTATCAATAGAATCGATCAGACCGCTTCGCACAGGGTCAATCGCGCCTATTATCATATGCGGCAGCTGCAGCTCGTATGATTTGACCAAAGCCGACGCCACAGTGCCCATCGTAAGCACTACGTCTACAGTACCGCTTCTCGCATGGCGCGTAAGGCTCTCGCGAAAATCCTCCTCGGACATAAACTCGATATAATAGTTTGCGCTCCTGTCAAAGCGGATATACGGCCCTAGATCCTGCCCTGCAAGCCAATCGATCAATGCGCCCGGGTCTGTGTCGTCAGGGTCAAAAGGCAGGCTGTCGAAGAAAATCCACCCCTCGTCCCTTAGCCCCAATATAACGTTTAGGAGGAGCGTGCCTGCGACGGGATAAGGATCCGTATCTACATAGGCAAGCGTGAACGCCCTGCCGTCAGGCTTTGTTTGAGGAGGCACGGAGCTCATGCCGCGCCGGTAATCAACTCCCCCTGTATCGATTTCAACATACTCGCTTTGCTCCTCGGAGCCAAGCAAAGAACACCCGCCCGTCAGTGCAAGCAGCAGCGCAAGCGCCGAGATAACTATTCTTCTGCCCATATTCACTCCTATGCCCGGCTCCACCCGCCCCCTGCAGTTCATGCAGCATGCTACAGAATGCTAAATGCAGGACGCAAAAACAAACTTATCTTCAATCGCCAATAGTCACTGGCTTCATCTGCGGCGGCGGAGGGTCTCTGCCACGATACCGCCTGCAATTCCGATTCCGGCCATTATCCATATGCCGGCTAAAATCCCTTTTCCGTTCACGGGGTCTTCTGTTGGCGTCAATTCCTCCGGCAGCGATATCATCGGTGCCGCACCCGCCAGAGGTATTACAGTCGGCGGAAAATCTGTCGTCCACGGGAAACTAGCCGATGTAGATGTAGTTGGTTCAGGCGGATACGTCCCCTCCGGCTCTCGCGGCGCTGACGGCTCCGGCTGATACGGCTCATACGGCTCAGGATCAGGATAGTACCACCACGGGTACTCCCACCATGGATCTGGATCCGGGGATGGGGATGGCGACGGCGATGGCTCCGGTTCAGGCTCGGGCTCCGGCTCTGGCTCCGGTTCAGGCTCCGGTTCGGGTTCTGGTTCGGGCTCAGGCTCAGGCTCCGGTTCAGGCTCCGGTTCGGGCTCGGGCTCGGGCTCGGGCTCGGGCTCCGGCTCCGGCTCCGGTTCCGGTTCAGGCGGCGGCGGACCCGGCGGTGGCTGAGGTGGCTGCTGTGTCGGCTCCGGTTCGGGTTCCGGCTCAGGTTCGGGTTCGGGTTCGGGTTCCGGCTCGGGTTCAGGCTCAGGCTCAGGCTCCGGTTCGGGTGACTGTTGCGGCGTAGGCTCGGGCTCAGGCTCCGTATATGACTGAGAAAACAACAAGAGCACTAACTGTTCTGTCAAGTCCTCCTCAGAAAGTGACAAGTCGCCTAAAAAATCGGAGCCTGACCCGTTGTTTACAATATGCCCGACAATAGGGATATACAGCGGTGACTCAGGGTTTAGTATGGTGTCATAAGCTATCGCAGAAGCCGTTACACCGGTTGTGATCACCACGCCAAGCAGTGTGATTCCCGTAACGGCGCTTGAAAGGGATGGATTTATTATTGAAAACAGCCTGTTTGCGGAGTTCCCCAGGCCTTGCGAGCCGGAGATGCCCCCCGAAGAAGGTATGCCGGCTTTCGTCCCCCAGCTCTCTATCCATTTTTGTATTATCATTGCCAGAAATTCCAATATTTTCATCATAACATTAACCCTCCCAACTCCTAGCTACTGCGGGCCTTCTTAGAATAAAACGCATAGCCGAGCGATAATACTGCAATCGGTAGCGCAATCGCCAGTACAAGCTCCCCGTTTACAGATCCGGCATATACGAGCGTAAAGAGAATAGTCCCTATCTGTCCGCCGATAGATCTGAGCGCAAAATAGACATATCGGCTCTTTCCGTATGATTGTGCCTCCGGCAGTCCGTAATAACCTGCTGCCATAGCAGTTGTGCCTACCCCCGCCGCGATGCCAATCAGGGCGGATGCGGCATAAAGCGCCGTAAGCCCCGGCAGCAGCGCAAACAAGATAAGGGCTGCAGCGGAAATGGTGTTTGCTACTGTGACGACTGTCGCGCTGCTGAGCCGGCGGGCTAGATATCCACCTATGCGCGGAGAGACATAGGCTATGAAAATGACCTGAAGCAGCGACGTCCACGATACAGCGCCCGGAGACAGATTTATTGATTCTGCGTAAAGCGGGGAAAAATGATTAATAAAAAGCGGCGCTACAACAAATGGCAGTATCAGGCATATGTAGTAGCGAATAATGTTTTTTGACGTCAAAAACCTGATAAACGTATATTTGACGCCTTCGGGCTCTTCAAGTCCTTCTTTTTCTTCATTTGCATCTTCATCCGCGTCTAGTTCGCTCGTTATAGATTTCATACAGCGCAGCAGGACTCCCAGCAAGAGAAGAATCCCCGCTGCAGTAGACAGCGCGGCGAATAGCCCGAACTTGTCGTAAACCATAGCCCCTAAGACCGCGCCGGATGTGTATCCGAGAAATTCCCCGCCTACCGTGTTTTGCTTTATGCTCTGCAGCTCAGGATAATCAAACCCCGATGTGTATATGACATAATCCCACAAGCCGTTGTACACGATGGATATGCCTGTATATGTAAACGCCATTATCAGCAAAAAGACAAAGAGGTTGCCGGCAGCGCCCATCAGCAGAAACCCTGCCGCGCCTACAACGCATCCAAGCGTCATTGACGCGCGGGCGTCAAGTTTTATAAACTTGTCCGCAATAGTCTTGCCAAAAAGCATGATCGGCATCGCAAGGAATAAAGGAAACATCACCGCAGTGCCGGCAGGAAGCCAGCTCACCGGGTTATTGCTATAAATGCCAAAAACGATCAGGACGAAAAAGTACTGCGGTATATACTGGCTCATAGTAACCAAAAACACCAGTCCCCGCGCACCAAAGGCATACTTCAATCCGCGTTCCTTTTTTTGGAGCGGCCTGTTGATGGCTTCCAGCAATTTATTGAGCTCGATAAAAAGAAAAACAAGAGCCAATACCGTCGCAGACATGCCCAACAGAAAATCAGCATTCCGCGCCGTGAGTTCTTCCCTGAAAAGAGAATATGGCTGCCTTGCGCATACAAGAGCCGTTACTCCATTCAAGCTGTCCGCAACGGCGGAAACCCCGTATAAATACCCTCCTCGGACGCCGGCTGCCGACGATCTCGCATCCCACGCAGTCTCCAGTAGATCCCTTAAATTACTGATATCCCCCATCCCCATACCGGCGGCGCGAAACCCTTCTTCTGTACGAGTCACTATAAAGTACTCATTGTTTTCATCAAGAATCGGGGCATCAATTTGCAGTTCCTGACCATATGTAAGCGCAATAAACATAGTGGATATCCTAAGCTCGTCCTGACGGCTCAATTCGATTTGCGCTTGATAGCCGTTCTGCACGGCAAATGTGAACTGTGTGAGGAAAATAATCAAAAACATGAGAAACTGCAGCGTTTGCGCGGAATAACTCGATATGGGCCTTTTGAAATACCACAAAAGAAGCCACATCAAAAGGCGAAACAGATGCGCGGCGGCTAGAGCCAGAAAGAACCCGCCGATTATCAGCGCCCCAATTCGTATGATTGTCCGATTCTGCAGATAGATATACAAAAAAGGCAGGGACAACAGCAGGAAGACTGACATAGCGATAAACTGTGTTCTCAGGAGGCTATAAAAACCCCTGACTGTCTGCTGTTCTTCCGGCATCGGCTCTTTTTTTGGTTTCCTGAGATTTGACAGAAACGTGAACAACGCAAACGCCGCCGCCATTAGCGCGCAGCCCCTGAACATCGCGGGATACAGGGCATCCTCCAAATCCCGGCCAAAGGCAAGGAAAGGCGCGTAATCGACACTGATTGCAATAACGTAGCGCTCCTGCGGATCCACGGGCCTGAAAACCCGAACCAGGGTATCGCCGACCCTATCGTTTTGCTCCACAGCAGACAGATTGGAAGCCGCGTCAGAGGTGTTTGCTGCAATAAGGCGTCCGTTGTCGTACAGCGCGTAGTAAATGTTCTCGGGTCCGGCGCCGGCGGAAAAGAGGATATCCAGCGCAGCCTGTATCGAGCCTGAGTCTGCATAATCATGACGTTCCGACAGAACCATCGCGGCGCCCAGCGCGAGGGCGGAGGCTTTGTCCTCGAGGGTGGATTCATAGTATTCGGTATATTGCCCGCGCATTGACGCGGAGGCAATAAGCACGGTAAAACAAACCGCTATTATAATAAACACAGTTTGAATAGCGATATCCTTTACCCACTGCCGCATACTTCTGTCTCTCATTACATCTCACGCTTTCCCATTTAAGTCTTTATAATAAACGACTCCGGTGCATCTGCATCTGCCGTTGCATACACTGCAAATATAATCCTCATCATCAAACCACGCGTCAGGTATTTCGACAATAGGCGCAAACCCGGAGTCAATGAGGATTTTATGCATTGGAAGCTCTTCGCCGTTTTTCCAAGCGCTTCCGAAAGCAGTATCCGCGCCCGAACTCACGCTATCCGCAAGACAACAGCTAAACAGCCTGTTGGCAAGTCCCATCCCGCGTGCGTTAGCGTCGATGGCAATGCTTTTTGCATAGCAGACCTTGCGGGCAGTTTTCCGGTATTGCTCATTAAGCTCCGCCGGCAAATTCATATGCTTTGATATCTTGTCGAAATCACTTATAAGGAAAACACAAAACCCGCATACATCCCCTGAATCATCTAAAGCGCAGTAGAATGACAACTGATCGTCAAACCATCGTCGTATTTTCTTTTCGTCTGCATATCCGCTGCCCAATACGGCATTGGCTAGACTTTCAACTTGATGACAAACTTCCGCATCATAAGAGCATAACTTAATAATCTGCAAATACTTGGCCTCCTGATTAGTTGACTGCCTTATTATTCAGCATTCTTTTGCGAATACGCAATAGCGCAGCTGCTGCGGCTGCGGCGATGAAAAGTACGGCGTAAGCTGCGGCATAGCTTCTCAGCAGATCCATGCTGAACCGGTTGAAATATGCCCTTGAAGCAGTCAGCGTAATCCGCATGTTTGAGTCCAGTACGCCATGGTGTATCATCGGTAAACCCAGCACCGACTGTCTTAGCCAACTGTTTTGGTCATGTATCATGTCCGGCGGTATCCCCATCGTTCTGATGACGTCTACATCGCTTTGCAGCAGCTGCGCAATACGGTTTACGGACTGGATCGTCGCGGATTCCGCTATGCCTCGGAAACGGCTGTATGCCAGTATAAGATCCAAAGACAAGCACGAAAACCCCAAAAGAAAAATCAGCAGCACGGTCCCGCCGCTTCTCGGCTTAAGTTTTATTGTCATGATTATGCCGATTCCCAGCAGAAGCAGCACGACCACAATACTTTGCATATACTCCTGCTCCACAAGGCCGCGTGTCGAAAAATACACAACGTCTTCGTCAAGCCGGATAATAATAAACGCTATATCCCGCCCATTTGCGTCATAAACAGGTAAAAACAAGTCGTAATATCCCATAGCATCAGACATTTGATAGACCGTTTCATCGTCAAATGTGAGATTACCGGGGCGCAGCAGCCCGGTCGTATCGCCATGGGAGGTATTCAGGCTGTAAAGCAATATGTCCTGCCGGCTCACAACATACACGCCTGCTATATATGATGAACCTCGCTGAATATCACGTAAAATGCCGTTCATATTGTAAAACTGCTCAAGCTCCCTGCCATTTTTTATGCCAAACTCAATTTTGCGGATATGCTGCCGCGCCTCGACAGCTATTTGAGTTAGCGTCAGTTTCTCGAAAAGTGAGCGTGCCGCGTCCCTCTTGGTCAGATAAGAACGTTCCGCAACCCCCACAAGGACTATCAGAAGTATCAGCACAGTGACAAACCCCCGCAGGAAATAGACCTCTCCCCGAGCCTGAATTCCATCTAAAGTTCTTTCAGCAGCAGCATCCATAACCTATGACCTCTCGCGCCCAAGCATCAAAAAACGCTCGTCCCCATGTCCTAATTGCACATTGCATATTGCACATTGTACATAAAAAATGCCTTAACCCTCAACTTCCCAAAATCCCCACGTCCGTCTCCCTGCCATGCACAAGCTCTACCTGCCATGACTTATCAGCCGAAGGCATCTCAAGCTCCGCGCGGCGCTGCATTTCATACCTCTCCGGAACTGCCATGAAAAACGAACCGTCCGCCGCAGTATGAAACTCCATGAGTTCAACCAGCGGGGTCGCCCGGGGGTGGCTGAATTTGAGAGCCTTGTCTAGGGGATAGAAGTTCTCGCCGTCGTGCATGCCTGTAATAAAGCAAGTTTCCCTCTTTTTCTCGTCCTTGTCTGCTACAAGGAATTTTCCCGGCAATTGCAATCTCCATGTCTGCCTGCTTGAAAACAGCTTAATGCGATTGCTTCCCTCGCCGAGGTCGTCCTGAGCCACTTTCAAAAGCTCTTGGCTTTCGGGTACATAAAACAATACCCTCTCGTGAGCAGCCGGGCCGCCGTCTTTTTTAAACCTGCCGCATATAGCCGTTGGCGCAGCGCCAAAAGGATATGCCCTCCCGGGATTGAGCACCCTGTAAAACACAGGATATACCCCCGGCTCGCCGGAAACTTCAAACTCCAGCGTTTCAGGCAAAAACATTGATGATAAGACATCGATTCTGGTTGGGCCGGGCGAAAGGTTTGTGAAAACGAAATAGCCGTTTTGCTTATAAACAGGCTGCACCGGACTCTGATTAACAAGAAACGATGCTTCATTCACGCGTATCGGCCGCCTGCGGTAACCATCGAATAATTGCAGTACTGTAGATAACCTAATCTGCATATGTACACCTAACTAAACTTTTTGCAACTGCTCTTAAACCGGTGAGGATGGCTGTTAAGAGGGTCTGTCAATGAGTGTGTCTAACAAGATAAAAAGCTATATATTGACAGACCCTTTGCTCACGCAAAGCGCAACCAAGGACGGTGGAGCGCTCGCGAGT
>Ga0099364_10012252_pt1 | contig 11591 bp, 15 predicted proteins | sample TergutTh196P3_FD_73070 | JGI IMG/M metagenome (GOLD analysis project Ga0099364, IMG submission 73070) | Microcerotermes parvus P3 segment gut microbial communities from Pointe-Noire, Republic of the Congo - Th196 P3 | ecosystem: Host-associated > Arthropoda: Insects > Digestive system > Gut ...
ACTCATTCTTCATGGGGGAGGCAAATCGAATGCAGAAATATTTCTGCATTCTCATTTCTCATTTCTCATTTCTATTTCTGCATTCTCATTTCTCATTTCTCATTTATATTCTGCATTCTCATTTCTCATTTCTCATTTATATTTCTGCATTCTCATTTCTCATTTCTCATTTCTCATTTCTATTTGTAATTTTCAAAATAAAACCTAAACGGCTTTGCAAAAGGTAGTCCTACGATAGCCTCTCCAACCCTAAGGTTTATCATGTCCCAGTCTTCTACAGTGAGACCATTTCTTTTGTATTCCATCCATTTATTGTCTGGTCGCAGGTATTCCTCAATGAGTATATTTTTGCCAAATAGTCCAGTGATATAGTCTCTTGAAGCGGTATCATTTGCCTTGAATGCGTAGATAGAAGAGAAGCCTGCGATAATGTTTCGTCCTCTGCTTTGTCCATAGATTTCATAAAGCTGTTCAATACTTTGGAGTCCTGCAAAGACCTTTACACCGAGACCACGACCATAGTTTACACCATCATCGATATGTTTTAGGTGAGGAAGTAGTTTAAACTCATCGCAAATCAAAAAGACATTGCCTTGTTTTTTGTTTCTACCCAGAGCTTCTTTTAAGGCGAGGTCAAAAAGGAGTCGATAAACAGGTGTCAGCATATTTCCTATTGAGAGGTCGTATTCGATAAACAAAGTCCTATTTCCTCTATTTCGGACAAAATCACGCATTGAAAATTCACCCTTTTCTGCAAATATTCCGACAAGTATTTCTCTCATCACAGAGTGCATTTCGGCAAAAACACCTTGAGAGTGCATACTATCACCGCTGATATAGCTCATCACAGCACCCGCATCGGGTGTGCCTGACAGCAAAGTATTGATAAAATATATAGTTGCGGAGTCCAGATTGTCCTTTAATCTGTTGTTAAAACAGTGGGCATTACGGAGCATCGGGTCTCTTTTTGCCTCTCTGATAAAGGAAATCAAGATAGCACCAAGCAAATCTCTCGCTGCGTTGGGGATAAAAGTATTCTCTTTGTTTTTCATCCTCTCTTCAAAAAATGATTTACTGATTTCTTGAGCGTTGACGATAAAATTCCTTTCCTCCCAGCCGTCTGCAAGTATTTCGTTGTAGATATTCCATCTCTGAGACTCAGATGAATACTGTTTTGAATTGCCAATGACAAGGTCGCGGGAGGAGTCAAAAAACTTATTATAAAAATCTCCTTTTGTGTCAAAGATAATCATCACATCGTCTTCTGTCATTTGCCTTTTTATTTGCGAAACAAAATGATAGAATAATGTCGTTTTACCACAGCCTGTCCCACCTATCAGTAAAGTATGTTTGCTCAAAGCATCCTCATTTAGAGAAAATGAACTTTCCCTACCAGCAAAAATGCCATTGAGCTTTACCATTGCATCACTGACTTGTCGTGGAGGTGGGTTTTGAGCTAAACTATTTCCATGTAAGAGACGCGAAGTCATCGTCTGCATGTCTTTCTGAGCGTTTTCAGTATTGTTATACATGTCTTTGTAATCCATAAAAAGTCCTTTTTTATCCCTCTTTTTTTATAGAAAATTTTGGATACCATTTTTTAAACTCATCGACAGTTAAAATATCAAATGCCACAAAGCACTTTTCGTTATCTGCACAAAATTTATTCAGAAAAAAAGGTAATCCATTGTATATTGGTTCCCAAAGTCTAAGTCTATCTAATTTTGTGAAGTCTTTAAACTCTAATAAAAGTATAAAAACTATTGGTTTAGTAAAAAAATCATTTTCAATAGCCATTCTTAACAAAGTATTCTTAAAATTTTCTACTGTTTTCTTGGGAAAATAATCATCTTTTAGTTTAGTTAAAAATTCTTTACGATTTTTTTCTCTTGCTTTTTTATTATCAGGATTTTTTACTTCTATCAAAAGAAAACTGTCATCTGTTTCTATGACAAAATCTATCATTGGAAAATTGTGTTTCCCTACAAAATCAGCTTTGTATGGCTTTTTACTATTAGAAAAATCAAATATGAGACCACTTTCTTTATAGATTTTATTCATCGTTTGTCTCTTTAATAGCTTTTTGGACAACATCATTGTAAAACCTTTCACCAGCGTCATCGATAGAATTTATATCTAAATCAAGATAAGAATAAGCCTGATTGATTTTGGCAAAATTGTTTTCATCTATGTAGAGATTGACATATTTTACTTTATTTTGATCTCTTTTTAAGATATCAAAGTATCTTGCAAGGTAGTAATTGTGAGTAGTGATAAAGACTTGAACTCCGAATTTTTGTATCTCAAGCAAAGCTTCTACAATATCTGGGATATTCTTTGGATTGATGCTGTTTTCAGGCTCGTCCCAAAATAATAAAGTGTCTTTAGTGATACTCTCGTTCATTAGTAATTGCCATAAAAGTCCAAATTTTTTTATCCCATCTGCTTCATTACTAAAAGGTATCTCAAAACCATTGTATTTTTTCATCCAAAATGAGCCATCTTCTTTTACTAATACCTCACCTTTGACGATTTTCTCTATTTTCTCTTTCATGGATTTTGCTATGTTTGGTGTTTCAGCTACAATCCATCTACGGGCTAACTCGATAATTTTTAAATATGTGTAGTCATAAGGCATCTGGTCTTTGTATTTTTCATTCATGTTGAAAAGTGTTGAATGTGTCAGCATTTCTTTTGCAGGGATAAAGACACTTTGGTTGGAGTGAGTGTTATTTATTGTTGAAGTAAAATGTGCCATAGTAACACTAGCGGCTCCTGAAGTAGTAGTTTTGTTTTCTGCTAAAAACTCATATCGAATGTCTTCTGTTAAGGATAAGACTATTTTACCTATAGTTTTAGGAGCAGTAATGCCAAAGAAATGAGGGCTATGATTTAAAAGACTGTCAAGAGAATAGGGTCGAAAGCATTTTTGGATAAACTCAAACCTTTTTTCATGTCCATTATCTACTTTTGTTTTACTATTTTGGACATTTCCATTGTTTTGAACATCATGATTTTGGTTTTCTACACTCGCGGATTCATGTAGAGCATACAAAAACTTTAAAAGCTGTGTTTTTCCTGACCCATTTTCACCGATAATGACATTTATACCCTCACAGAACTCTATTTTTGTGTCTTTAAAAACAGAAAAGTTGTCTATGTAAAAATTTTTTATAGGCATTTTTATCTCCTTAAAAACAAGTTGAAAGTAACAAGTATCCTACTTTACAATCTAATTTATGATTATTTTCATCATTAAAATGCCAAATATTTTAATAACCTTTTTTTGACAACCTTTTTTTTTAGAGCTTTTTTTAGGATAGTTTATTGAATGTAATATAAAGTCATTTTATAATAGACTTAAAAGGGAGTAGCTTTAAGGATGGTAAGAGTACCTCGAAGGTACTCTTACCATACTCCTTTCACAAAGGTAGATAGCACCCTTAAAAAAGCAGTTAGCAAAATATTAAAATGCAGAAAAAAAAATCGTGGATAACTGTGTGGATAACCTGTGGATCCCAGTGGATAAATCTATTTTTTGATTTCCATAACTCCTCATTTTTTATAGAACATATAAACATTCCCTATATCCTTCCTGTATGCTCCCTGTAGCTACCCTATTTAAACTACACAAAAATAAGGGAGTTACAAAAAGAATGCTATAGTGGGGATAAGAAAAAATATTTGCCTTTTTTTTTGAAATTTATCTTATCAGATTTATGAGTAGAAAAAGAAGTTGACTTTTAAAGAGATTTTAATTTCTTTGTTCAAAATACGCATTTTGTGTAGTTGATCTTTATACAGGATATAGATGTGGTTTGATAAAAGAGGTTTTAGAGAATATAAACTCCCTTTTATGTGAATGTTTTTACTCTTGATATTCTGCTTGAGCAGGGTATCAAAGAGTAGCTTTTAAATGAAAAAAAGAAATTATAGAGGTGAAATATGCCAAAAGTAGAATGGACAGAAGATTTAAGCGTAAAAATAGGAGCAATCGACAATGAGCATAAAAAACTCATTATGCTCCTAAATAAGCTAAATGAAGCAATGGCTCAAGGTCAAGGTCAAACAGCAATGGCTGGTATCCTTACTGAATTGACAAGCTATACAAGAACTCATTTCAAAAATGAAGAGAATTTGATGGAAAAACATGGCTACCCAAACATCAATGAACATAAAAAGCAGCATGCAGACTTGGTAATTAAACTGCAAGAAATACAGGCAGACTATAATTCAGGGAAAATTTCCTTGAGTTTGTCGATGTTTAATTTCTTACTTTCTTGGTTACAGACCCATATAAAGAAAGAGGATAAAGGCTATTCGGCTTTCTTTGTAGAGAAAGGGGTAATTTAGAAAGGATAATGGACACTCGTTTTGCCTCCCCCATGAAGAATGTGTGGGGGGGGAGGGGGGGGGAGGATTATGGAAAATGAACAATGTAAAATTGTAGTAACAAATAACCCCTTGGTGAGTTTAAAGATAAAAGAGGGTGAAATACTCTTTTTTGAGACTGACAATTTAGGAGTCTTTAAAAAGGTCAGAGATAAAATTCATCTCGGACACAAGCTTTTGACTCACCCTTTGGCAGGCAGTATAAAGCCGTGGGAAACACCTTATCGGACAGTTTTACTGACAAAAGACAAAGGGGTATTGGATGTAGAGTCCCTACAATTGATAGAAGACAGCATAGAAATGTGCCTTAAATCTACTTCAAAAAATCAAAAAGATTGCTTGAGTGAAAGCGTTCTTTTAGACTTTCAACTGATAGATTTAGATCTAATCTTTGGATAAGAACTGGGAACGCAGGCATCTTGCCTGCAATATTGGCTATTTAATTTAATGATGCAGGCAAGATGCCTGCGTTCCCAGTAATTGCAGGCAAGATGCCTGCGTTCCCAGTAATTGCAGGCAAGATGCCTGCGTTCCCAGTAATTGCAGGCAAGATGCCTGCGTTCCCAGTATAAAATCAATAGGAGGTTTACCATCAATGTATGATGTAGTAATAATAGGTGGCGGTCCAGCTGGCTTATCTGCGGGTATTTATGCAGGTAGAGCTTTGCTAAAGACGCTGATTATTGAAAAGAAAAAAGCAGGTGGACAAGCTGCTATCACAAATGAGATAGACAATTATCCAGGAGCTTTGTTAGACGAAACTGGTCCATCTTTGATAGAGAAAATGGTCAAGCAAGCAGAGCGGTTTAATGTAGAAATTGTTCACGACGAAGTCAAAGATGTCGAGCTTGAGGGAAAAGTCAAAAAAATCAAAGGTGAAAAAGGTGAGTATGAGGGCAAAGTTGTCATAATTGCGACTGGTGCCTTTCCAAGATTACTCGGTTGTAAGGGCGAAAAAGAGTTCACAGCAAAAGGTGTCTCTTATTGTGCGACTTGCGATGCTGCCTTTTTTGAAGACCTTGAAGTTTATGTTGTTGGTGGTGGCGATAGTGCAGTGCAAGAAGCTCTCTTTATAGCGAGATTTGCTCGTAAAATCACTATCATTCAAAACCTGCCAGAGCTGACAGCAGCAAAGTCTATCCAAAAAAAGGCTTTTGAAAATCCGAAATTTAATTTTGTCTATAACTCTGTTGTAGAGGAATTAAAAGGTGATGGTATACTTGAAACCATAGTCATAAAGAATACTCAAACAGGTGAAATTACAGAGTTTCAAGCAGACCCCGAAGATGGGACTTTTGGTCTCTTTGTCTTTATCGGTCTCATACCTGGCACAAATATTTTTGAAGGTAAAATAGAACTGGATAGAGGATATGTCCCTACAAATGAAAATATGAGGACAAATGTCGCAGGTGTCTATGCTGTAGGTGATTGCAGGATAAAGCCACTACGACAAGTGGTTACGGCTGCAAATGACGGTGCTATTGCAGCTGTCGATGCAGAGAAATATTTGGATTAACTGGGAACGCAGGCATCTTGCCTGCATTATGTGAATATTCAGTTTTTTTGCAGGCAAGATGCCTGCGTTCCCAGTAATAAATGGAGGAAAAATGCTTTTAGTCGATAAAGAAACTTTTCAGACTGAAGTTTTAGAAACAAAAGGGCTCGTGCTTGTAGACTTTTTCAGCGATGGCTGTGAACCATGCAAAGCTCTGATGCCTGATGTAGAAGCACTTTCAGAGCAGTATGGTAGCGACATAAAATTTGTCAAACTAAATACTGCTGCTGCAAGAAGACTGGCGATATCTCAAAAGGTTTTGGGATTGCCCACAATTACTATATACAAAGACGGTGAAAAATTGTCAGAACTCACAAAAGACGATGCCGTCAAAGTAAATATAGAAGAAATGATTAAGAAAGCTCTTAATTAGTAATTACAAATTACTAATTTAAATGGAGGTATTCCGATGAAATTGGAACTCGGTAAAATAAACATCAAAAGTGTCCGACTTGGAATAAAAACCGAAGTAAAAGAGGGAATTTTAACAATCAGTGAAGATTGTATAAAAAACCTCGTATTAGAAGACGAAAGAATAAAAAGTGTCAGAGTAGAAATAGCTACCCCAGGCGATAAAACACGCATCACACCTGTCAAAGATGTGATAGAACCTCGTGTCAAAGTCTCTGGTCCAGGTGGTATGTTTCCTGGTATTCAAAGCAAGATTGACATAGCGGGTATAGGTAGGACAAATGTTTTATCTGGTGTTGCTGTGGTTACATGCGGAAAAATAGTTGGTTTCCAAGAGGGCATCATAGATATGTCTGGACCGGGAGCTGACTATACACCTTTTTCACAGACCTGCAATGTATGTCTTGTGATAGAGCCTTTTGATGGTCTGACACCTTATGATTATGAAGAAGCTGCTCGTAAGGCAGGTTTCAAAATAGCTGAGTATTTAGGTCAGGCTGGAAAGGATATAGAGCCTGATACAATAGAGACTTACGAGACAAAACCTTTGCTCGAAGCTATAGCAGAATATCCCGATTTACCAAAGGTGGGATATGTTTATATGCTTCAGACTCAGGGTCTTTTGCATGACACTTATGTTTATGGTGTGGATGCCAAAAAGATGGTGCCTACGATACTCTATCCTACTGAAGTAATGGATGGTGCTATTGTAAGTGGAAATTGCGTCTCTGCTTGCGACAAAAATACCACCTATCACCACCAAAACAATCCTATCATCCATGACCTTTATGATAGACATGGAAAGGATTTAAACTTTCTCGGTGTCATCATCACAAATGAAACTGTCTTTCTCGCCGATAAAGAAAGGTCATCTATGTGGACTGCTAAGCTGTGCAAATATCTCGGTCTTGACGCCGCTATCATTTCACAAGAAGGCTTCGGCAATCCTGATACAGACTTGATAATGAATTGCAAAAAAATAGAGGCTCTCGGCATAAAGACGGTCATCGTTACAGACGAATACGCAGGTAGAGATGGAAAATCTCAATCTCTTGCTGATGCCGACAAAGCTGCAGATGCTGTTGTAACAGGTGGCAATGCAAATGAAGTGATACTCCTACCACCAATGGAAAAAATCATCGGTATCTTGAAATATACCGATAAGATAGCTGGTGGTTTTGATGGCTCACTTCGTCAAGATGGCTCAATAGAAGCTGAAATACAGGTCATCACAGGCTCCACAAACGAGCTTGGTTTCAACAAGATGACCGCAATAGGAATGTAGATAATATATAATTTATAATTAGTAATTAGTAATTACTAATTACTAATTAATCTGGAGGTAACATGAGTATGTTTACTGGCAAAAAAGTGATTGTCATAGGTGATAGAGATGGAATACCTGGACCTGCCATTGAGGAATGTCTCAAAGGTCTCGATTGTGAAGTAGTCTTCTCCTCCACCGAATGTTTTGTTTGAACAGCGGCAGGAGCTATGGATCTTGAAAATCAAAGAAGGGTAAAAGAAGCAGCTGAAAATTTTGGGGCAGAAAATGTCCTTGTCATCTTCGGTGCTGCTGAAGGTGAAGCAGCTGGTCTCGCTGCTGAAACCGTTACAAACGGCGACCCTACTTTCGCAGGTCCATTAGCTGGAGTTCAGTTAGGACTCCGTGTGTTTCATTGTGTTGAACAGGAATTCAAGAGTCAAGTCGACTCTGCTGTTTACGATGAACAAATAGGAATGATGGAAATGGTTCTCAATGTAGATGAAATAGTATCAGAAATGACATCTATCAGAGAGCAATATTGTCAATTTAAAGACTAAGACTTAAGAATTTACAATTTAAAATTTACAATTTACAATTAAATCCTACCACTATAACATCTGTTTGTAGTGGTAGAGCTTGCCTCTTTACAAGATATGATTGAGTGAGGATTTACTTGTAACTCGTAACTTGTAACTTGTAACTATTAAATAAGGAGATTTAGATGAGCAAACTCAAGATTGTTCATTATATAAACCAATTTTATGGTGGAATAGGTGGTGAGGATAAAGCAGATTATCTACCTGAACTTCGCGAAGGTCATGTCGGTCCTGGCATGGCACTACTCCAGCAATTTGGTGATAAAGCAGAAATAGTAGCTACAGTCGTCTGCGGTGATACCTATTTCAATGAAAATGTAGACCAGGCTCTTTCTGTCATTATCCCGATGATAGAAAAGCATAAACCAGATGTTTTTGTAGCTGGTCCAGCCTTTAATGCAGGTCGTTATGGGATGGCTTGTGGTGCTGTTTGTAAAGCAGTATCCGAAAAGCTCAATATCCCTGTAGTAACAGCTATGTATGTAGAAAATCCTGGTGTAGATTCCTTTAAAAAGGATGTCTACATACTACAATCTGGAAATTCTGCTGCCGACATGAAAAAGACAGCTCCAAAGCTCGCCGATTTTGCATTAAAGCTTGGTAATAAAGAGGAAATAGGATTTCCAGATGTAGAGGGCTACCACGAAAGAGGCATCAGAAAAAATGTCTTTGCTAAAGAGCGTGGCTCAAAAAGAGCGGTGGATATGCTAATAAAAAAAATCAAAGGTGAGGAATTTAAAACAGAATACCCCATGCCGATTTTTGATACAGTAGAACCAAATCCACCTGTCAAGTATATGTGGAAAGCAAAAATAGCTCTTGTAACCAGCGGTGGTATCGTGCCAAAACACAATCCCGACAAGATAGAGTCTTCAAGTGCCTCAAAATTTGGAAAATACGACCTTGAGGGTGTTGATGATTTGACAGAGGCTGGATATGAGACTGCACACGGTGGATATGACCCAGTTTATGCAAATCAAGATGCCGATAGAGTTTTACCTGTCGATGTGATGCGAGACCTCGAGAGAGAAGGTCATATTGGCAGCCTACATAGATACTATTATGCTACTGTCGGTAATGGCACTTCAGTCGCTAATGCCAAATTGTATGCCTCAAAGATAGCTGCTGAACTCAAAAGTGATGGTGTTCAAGCAGTTATCCTCACCTCTACATGAGGCACCTGTACTCGTTGCGGGGCAACGATGGTAAAAGAAATTGAGCGAGCAGGGATACCTGTCGTGCATGTCTGCACGGTAGTCCCTATTTCACTCACCGTAGGAGCAAATAGAATTGTCCCAGCTGTGGCAATACCCTATCCTCTGGGTAACCCAGCACTCGACAAAAATGATGAGAAAAAACTACGAAAAAAACTCGTAGAAAAAGCTTTAAATGCCCTACAAACTGAAGTAGATAAACAGACGGTGTTTGATAGTTAAAAGCTATTAAATGTCAAATTTTCCCCCTTACCCCCTTTGAAAAGGGGGATTTGGGGGGATAATCGGAGGATTGAATGAAAATTTCATTAAGTGAACTTGAAATAGGTGGAATACCTGTTTTTTCTGATGAAGTAGTCAAGTATTTCCAAGAAAATGATGAAGAGGCAGAGCTTGTATCATTAGCAAAACAGATACTTGCTGATGTTGAGCAAGATAGCAATGAAAAAAAGGAAATAATTGATATTTTCAGAGGAAATAGAGCAATCTGTAAAGAAGACTCACTGATGAGGACACAAAAAGCTAAGCTTATTTATCCAATATGCAAAAGAGATGATTTGTATGATGTATAAAGTTTTCATATATATTAAAAAGGAGTTTAAATGAAATCCGAGGAAATCCAAAAACTATTTAAACAATTTGAAGAGATAGTCTCAGATTATGAGGGAGTGGAGTGTTGGAGTGCAAGAGAATTGCAGGGTTTATTGGGATATACCCAGTGGAGAAACTTTGAAAATATCATAGAAAAAGCAAAGGAATCTTGCCGAAATGCAGACCAGGACACGACTTTACATTTTGCTGAGGTCAGCAAAACGATAGAAATGCCTAATAATGCGGAAAAAGAGATATCTGACATCCTACTCACAAGATATGCTTGCTACTTAGTAGCTCAAAACAATTATTGGACTCGATTTTGTAGGGAACGCATTTATCCGTTCCGATAATCATTAAAACATATAAAACGGAACGGATAAATGCGTTCCCTACAAAAGGCGGTTGGTAATAAATGACAAAAACACAGAATATCTTACTGTCTATAATACTCATCATCATATCTCTTGCATCTATTGTAACAGTGATTAGCATTTCGAGAAATACTAAATCAAGAGTTACGATAGAAATCACTGACCCTCGCGGTTTCCCTTTACATGAGACTGTTGCAGCATTTAGATTTTTGGGAAGTCTTTTACCTTCTGACAAATATACTCCAAGAGCAGAATACCATTATTCTCAAACCTCTGAAACTGGTTTCTTGACTTTCAAAGCTATTCCAAGAGGTTCTTATGTGCTTACAATCACACATAACAGAAATATAATATATAATAATACAAATTTTAAAGTAAACCAAAAGAAATTATCTCTAAAAGTCGAAGTTCAACCTCGTCACCCAGATTTATACTTCTTTGCAGATAGAGAATGGCTCGTTCTCGATGTCCAAGAAGATAAAGCATTACTTATATCTCATAATACTATCGATATAAAACACTTTCTACTCGATAATAATGAAAATAGCTGGAAAAACAATGAAATCCGTGAGTATTTAAATAGTGATTTTTTTCAATCTTTTAATGATAAAGAAAAAGATAGAGTTTTGGAGCATCCCAATGGTGATAAAGTCTTTCTCTTAAGTGTAGAAGAGGCTCAAGAGTATTTCAGAACTGATGTAAATAGAAGGGCAAGCGGACCAAGACTACATTATAGAGACTCTTCATGGTGGTTGCGTTCTTTTGGTTACTATGTAGACAATAGAGGTGCAGTGGTTTTTGAGGGTGAGGAGGCTTATATATCGACACGAATAATCTATCCTGATACTTCACTAAGATTTTTTACTTTACCTGAACCTCCAGAAATATTGCCTATTAAAACGGAATCTCATGATTCATCAATCAATCTAGAAAAAGAAGTAAAAAATTCAGAATTTCTTGATGTGGTTACTATATCAATAACCAATCTAGATCCAATACCTCACCATCCATTTCTACCACCTCGTAGAACAGAGCCTTATGAGCAAACTGTCCATCATTATAGAGGCATTCGACCAGCTATTTGGTTTAGGCTATGGTGATAATCGCTGGGAACGCAGACATCTTGCCTGCAACTTCAAATTTTCCCCCCCCTGCCCCCCCCATAAATGTGGGGGGAAAATCCCCCCACAT
>Ga0099364_10012253_pt1 | contig 11590 bp, 10 predicted proteins | sample TergutTh196P3_FD_73070 | JGI IMG/M metagenome (GOLD analysis project Ga0099364, IMG submission 73070) | Microcerotermes parvus P3 segment gut microbial communities from Pointe-Noire, Republic of the Congo - Th196 P3 | ecosystem: Host-associated > Arthropoda: Insects > Digestive system > Gut ...
AGGCTTGCGCTAAATGCGGTTATTACAAGGGAAGACAGGTAATGGAAGGCCAAGAAGAATACTAGCTCCCGATGATTACGATTGCTGTAGATGGTATGGGGAGCGACAATTCTCCGACCAGCGAAATTGAAGGCGTAATTGCGGCCGTGAAGTCCTGGAATGTACGGGTCATCCTTTCGGGTAAAGAATCTGTTCTTGGACCTTTGTTAAACGAGGCCGGAGGAAATTCCTTACCTATTGAGATCCGGAACGCCGAGGAAGTTGTCGCGATGGACGAACCGCCGACATCCGCGCTCAGGAAAAAGAGAAATTCCTCTATTCGCGTGGCTGCCGATCTTGTGAGGAACGGCGAGGCCGCGGGGCTTGTCAGCGCCGGGAATACCGGCGCAGTCATGGCAACCTCCAAAATGGTTTTTGGAATGGTTCCTGGCGTGGACCGCCCGGCGCTGGCGACGGTGTTACCAACTCTCACGGGGTATTCGGTAATGCTGGATGTCGGCGCAAACGTCGCATGCAAACCGCATCACCTGGTACAGTTTGCGGTTATGGGGCATCTTTTCAGCAGGAAAATTGTTGGAATCGCCTCGCCGCGGGTCGGATTGATGTCCGTAGGCGAAGAGGAATCCAAGGGCAACGATCTCGTCAAGGAAGTTTATCAGACGCTCAGGCAGATCAATCTTAACTTCATCGGCAACGTGGAAGGTCGGGACATCTATAATGGTCGCGTCGACGTGATTGTTTGCGACGGATTCACCGGCAATGTCGCCCTCAAGACCAGCGAAGGACTGATCGAAGCGATATTGAAGCTAATGAAAGAAGAACTCACCAGAAATATGCAGGCAAGATTGGGTGCCGCACTAAGCCGGCCGGCGTTCCAGCGGCTTAAAAAGAGACTTGATTATTCGGAGTACGGAGGCGCGCCCCTTCTTGGGTTGCGCGGAGTCTCAATCATCTGCCACGGACGGTCAAGCGGCAACGCCATAAAAAACGCCATACGGGTAGCGAAAGACTTTGCGGAAAATCAGGTGGACGCCATGCTGACGGACGAATTGAGCCGGATCGGCGCAGATGGATCATAGGGTACGATTTATCGTATTCATTTATGTAATAATTGTTGCGCTTGCTTCCAGAGGGAAGCGACATTACAATACTCGTCTTTGAAACTGCGTATCTGTTTCACGGGCAAATGAAGGGGAGGAGCGAGGATGGCATCATCCACAGAAGAAAAAGTGAAATCTATCATCGTGGAACAACTGGGCATCAATGAGTCCGAAGTAACGGGCGCGGCGTCGTTTGTCGACGATCTTGGCGCTGATTCACTTGATATAATCGAACTGGTGATGGCTTTCGAGGAAGCTTTCGGAATTGAAATTCCGGATGAGGCGGCCGAGAAGATCAAAACGGTGCAGGACGCCGTTGAATATGTTGATGCTCATAAGTAAATAAACTTTAAGACAACGGAGACATCATGAAGATAGTTGTTTGTGTCAAGTATGTTCCGGATACCGCAATTAAAATGAAAATCGCTGGAAACGGAAAAGCTGTCGATTTGACGGGAGTCGCTTTTGTTGTGAATCCCTACGATGAATTTGCCGTAGAGGAAGCCTTGAAGATCAAGGAAAAGCTCGGCGGTGAAGTCGTCGTGGTGGGCGTGGGTTCCGAAGCCGCAACACAGGGGTTGCGCACTTGCCTGGCGATGGGAGCTGATTCCGCCGTTCTTGTCAAAGACCCCGAACTCGAAAACGCGGATTCGTTTGTGATCGGTACGGTGCTGGCTAAGGCCTGTCGTACTCTTGCACCAGATTTGATTCTTTTCGGTAAACACGCCATCGGCGTGGATAACGGCCAGGTGCCATCGGTTGTAGCCGAACAGCTTGATCTTCCGCAGGCCACGGTGGTAACAAAACTGGAAATCACGGACAAAACATTTCTGGCCGAACGGGATATTGAAGGCGCGCAGGAAGTCGTTGAAGGCAGCCTCCCCGCCGTGATAACGGCGCAGAAGGGACTGAACACCCCCCGCCTCGCGTCCCTCAAGGGAATCATGGCCGCCAAGAAAAAAACTGTTACAGTGCAATCGCCCGCCGATCTGGGTCTAACCGCGGATGAACTGAAACCGCGTGTAGCGGTCGAACTTATTACTATGCCTCCGGCCAGGCCACCGGGAAAAATCCTCAAAGGCGAAGTCGCGGAAACTGTTCCGCAACTGGTCAAGCTGTTGCATGAGGAAGCGAAGGTTATCTAGGCAACGCGCCATATATCAAAAGGAGGAGAAATGTCTCAGGGAATTTTGGTCTTCATTGAGGAAAGAGACGGAAAAATAAAAAAGCCGTCGCTGGAGGCTTTATCCGTTGCGCGTAAACTGGCGAATCAGCTTGATGCGCCTGTAACTGCTCTGCGCATCGGTGCGTCCGGTGACGCCTCGGAAAATCTTGCCGCGTATGGAGCCGATCGGATTGTCAGCGTTGCGCATGATTTACTAAAAGCCTATTCGACCGAAGCGTTCAGCGCGGTACTGGCGCAGGTTGCTAAAGCGGAACAACCTCGCTTCATTTTTGCTTCGGCAAGCGCGATGGGAAGAGATTTCCTTTCGCGCGCGGCGGCTAAACTCGGCGTCGGATTGGCGCAGGACTGCATTGAACTTAACATTGCGGACGGGGCACAGCTCGAATGTGTACGTCCGATATATGCCGGAAAGGCTTACGCCAAAGTGCGTCTTTTGATGGAACCGGCCATAGCCACGCTCCGCCCCAACGTGTTTACGGCAACCGCTTCGGAAGGACGTTCCGCCGAAACAGCGGCGTTTACACCGGAACTCGGCGCCGATACGGTACGGGCTTCGGTTAAGGAAGTGAAGGCGTCGGCGGGGCAAAAACTGGAGCTTACCGAAGCCAATATTATCGTTTCAGGCGGACGCGGCATGAAAGGTCCGGAAAACTTTCCGATAGTCGAAAAGCTCGCCGAGGCTTTGGGAGGCGCGGTGGGCGCTTCACGCGCCGCGGTAGACGCGGGCTGGATCCATCATACACACCAGGTGGGGCAGACCGGCAAAACAGTATCGCCGACCATGTACGTCGCCTGCGGCATCAGCGGAGCGATTCAGCATCTGGCCGGGATGTCTTCTTCCAAATATATTGTCGCGATCAACAAAGATCCTGAAGCTCCGATTCTGAGTATCGCGGACTATGGTATTGTCGGTGACCTGTTTGATATTGTGCCGGCTCTGACGGAAGAAGTAAAAAAGCTTGCGTCGTAACAATCCGTTGTTTCGACTGCTGAAGTCCCACGGGTAAGCCCTGTGGCAAGCGCCGAAAACTTCAAAATCAAGGCTTGCTACCGACCCAAAAGTGGTAGAGACTCAATGCCTTGCGTCTCAGAGTTAAATGAGTATTTTGGATCGGGGGCGTAACGCAGAGTTTGGGGTTTTCGGAGCTTGCCCTGTATATCTTCCATGATGAAATATACAGGCTTACTCGTGAATTTTGGACGACTTTATGATGACTTCCGGCGGATTTGGTAAACAGTGGGAGCGGCCGCGGCGGCAATGGTACCAGGCGCTACTTCAGGATTTGCGTAGCGGGCTCAATTGGCGCGATACCTTTATAGGGTTGCTGGCAGTAATACTCGTTTCCATTATTCTAGTTGGTTTTAGATATCAGAGCATCCCAAAATACGAAGAGGGACAAATCGCCTCTCGTGATTTTCGTGCTTTTCAGGATATTGTTTACGAAGATATCGCCGCTACTGAACTGAGGCGGGCCGAGGCGGCCGCTGCCGTGCCGGTTTTGTATCAGGTTGAGACTGATCTGATAGACGGCAAAGTAAGATCGCTTGCTTCGGCGTTTTCTGAAGCGCGTGACGTTCTGGCTGAAAGCGCGTTATCTTCAGAAAGCGTCGAAAGAAATACGAACCGTGCCGAACTACTCAAAAAACTCAACGAAAGGCTCGGAGCAACTTTTCCCCAAGAAATACTAGAAGTTTTGTTGCGCTACAATTTCAGTACCGTGCTGGAAAGCAGTCTTCTGCGCCTCCTTGACGGTGTTTTACGCGACGGAATCATCGGCGACCGCAGCGAATTGTCAAAAGACGCCGGTTCCGGTATTTTGGTGCGTGACGGGTCTAAGGAAATAGAACATCTATTGTCGGATGTCTGGGAACAACGCGATCTTTCGGCCGCGAGAGGATTTCTAAGACAATCGTCCCTTAATCTTCCAGCGCTGTCCGCGCGGGAGCGAACAACTCTCGCACAGTATCTTGAATCGCTACTGGAACCGACCATGGTTTACGACCACGAGGGAACTCTCAGACTGCGGCGCGAGGCTGCCGATAAAGTCCTGCCGGTAGAGGTGCAAATCAATAAAGACCAGATTATCGTCCGCACCGGAGAACAGGTAACTGAAAGGACGCGGCAACAGCTCGACGCTTTGCGTGATGCGCGCCCGTTGCAGTCGCTGCTCTTTCCGGCCACCGGATATTTCATTATTGCGGCGATACTGATTTATACACTCTGGCGTTATCTCTTTTATTACCAAACGCGCGAGCAACGAATACGGAGCAGGACGGTGCTGATACTGTGCGTCATGGTTTTAGAACTGTTTGTTCTACGCATCGGCGCGGGTTTGGCCGATATTCTTGCCGACCGTTTTCAGGGAATACTTGATCCGTTTGTTCTCTACTACGGCGTTCCACTCGCCTTTGGCGCGATACTTGTCACCTTGCTGGTGGACATTAATCTCGGGGTGATTTCTTCGATCATCCTATCGCTTATAGCAGGATTGTTTTATGGCAGCATTGACATTGCAGCCTACACCATGATCGGATGTATCGCCGGCATTTACAGTATCCGCCAATATAAAGATCGCGCGGCGATACTGAAAAGCGGGTTGACCATCGGCGCCGCCAATGTACTGACGCTGATTGCGCTCGGTTTTTTACGCCAGGCGCCGTGGGGAATTACGGAAACATCAGGTCTCGCCGCCCTGGCGCTTATGAACGGAGTGTTCGCCGCGGCGCTGGCTTCAATGCTGTTGCCGGCTCTCGAAACCGCTTTTCAGGCGACTACCGACGTCCGGTTGCTTGAGTTGTCAAATCTTAATTCGCCAGTTTTACGGCGCCTCGCGGTTGAGGCACCTGGTACCTATCATCACAGCCTTATGCTTGCGACGTTTGCGGAGGCCGCCGCCGAATCAATCGGCGCCAATCCGCTTCTGGCTCGCGTAGGCGCGTATTATCACGACATCGGCAAAATGACCAAACCTGAGTATTTTGTGGAAAACCAGAGTTATGGCGGCAACAAACACGAGGAGCTCTCGCCCAGCATGAGTTGCCTGATTATCTCAAGTCACGTAAAGGATGGATTGAATTTCGCCAAAATGGTTGGTTTGCCACCGCGCATAAGCGAGATGATTCCCCAGCATCACGGAACGCGCGTAATGACATTTTTTTATAACAAGGCTCTTGAGGCCGTAGGTGGCGACAAAAACAAGGTCGTGGAAGCGGATTTCCGCTATCCCGGTCCCCGGCCACAGAGCCGTGAAGCCGCAATTCTAATGCTCGCCGACGCAGTTGAAGCTGCGGCGCGGACACTGGGCGAAGCGCCTGCGCCTGCGCAGATTGAGGGAATGATAGATCGTGTTGTCGACGTAGCCGTCGTCGATGGACAATTTGACGAGTGTGACATAACCATGCGTGACATCCGGCGTGTGAAAGATAGCTTGTTTAAAATCATTGCGGGTTCCTTTCACCACCGTATAGAGTATCCGGGATATGATTTCAAAAACAGGCAGAATTCCAGCGACGATCGCGATTCAGGTGTGGAACCGGCAACGGCGCATAAGGATTGATTCCGGCGCGGTTAAATTTTTTTGCGGTGCGCTCGCCGAGTCGCTGAATATTTCAGGTTGCGTCTTTTCTGTTATTTTCACCGGAACGGCGGCAATGCGCCGCCTGAACAATGAATGGCGAAAAAAAGATTATGCCACTGACGTATTGAGTTTCGCCTACGGAGACGAGCTTGTCGACGGACTGCCGTTTCTCGGCGAAGTTTTTATCGCCCCGGAAATTGCCGCGCGTCAGGCGGCTGAATACGGCACGGACACGGAACGCGAAATACGAAAATTGATAGTTCACGGCTTGTTGCACCTGATGGGATACGATCATGAAACCGACGGTGGAGAAATGCTCAAAACGCAAAAACGTGTGTCGCGTCGACGTTTTTTTACGGCGATGCCTGATATAATCTAAGTTAAGATGACCGTTTTACAGAATGTCGAATTCGGTGCGGTAGTCGCCGCTTGTGGTTTTCTCGTCTTTTTTTCAATGATAGAGAACGCCATATCTCAGTCAAATCTCCTGACGTTGCGGATGTTGGCGGAAAAACCGGACGGACGGCCGCCGCCGCTTCTTTCGGTCGTATTGGAAAACAAGGATCGTATTTTACTGCCGCTCTGTTTTGGATCTCAAACAACAGCGCTCGTAATCGTTATTTTAAGTTCGCATCTTTGTCTGCAATTTTTGCCTCATTACGGCTTCGCTGCCGCTTTCGGCGCCAATATCCTGATAATAATCCTGTTTCGGCAGCTTCTGCCGCGCCTCATGACGCAGTCCGATCCCGAGCATAAACTTGTACGATTGCTGGCGATATTTCGCCCGATTTACCTGATCCTGTGGCCGCTGGTGTCGCCTCTTGAAAAGGTTTTGAGCCTGCGGCGACGGCATTTGGAGCTGGAAAACGGCGACGACGATTCCGAGGACGACGAAGCGACGGAGGAGGAAATACAAGCGTATCTTCAAGCCGGCGAAGACGAGGGGATTCTTGAAGAAGCGGATTCGAAGCGGATTCAGTCCGTAATGAAATTCGGCAACACGCTGGTACGTGAGGTCATGACGCCGCGTACGAAAATTGTTGCCTGCGAAGAAGATACGACTCTTTCCGAATTGCGTGACATGATGGTGACCCAGCGACATTCACGCATCCCGGTATATCGCGGAGATATTGATCATATTGTCGGCATCGTTTACATCCGCCGGCTGATGGCGCAGTTTATAAAAGGAAAGGCGGATGATTCCATTACCGAAATCATCCGTCCCGTGCTGTCAGTTCCTGAAACAAAGCCCGTGGCAAGACTTCTTGAAGAACTACAGGAAAAGGGAGACTATACCGCTATCGTCATTGACGAATTCGGCGGAGTGGCCGGACTTGTCACGATTGAAGATCTGGTTGAGGAAATCGTCGGAGAAATATGGGATGAGGATGACGCCCGTATCCGCCAGATAGTCAAAGAGAAAGAAGGGGTTTTTGTGGTGCGCGGCGGCGCGGAAATCTCAAACATCGAAGAGCTGGAGGAAATAATGACCGACGACATGAACTGTTCCACGATCGCCGGCCTTGTACTCGCGCACATCGGACGCGTTCCGACAGCCGGTGAGGTTTTTGCGCTGCAAGGGATAAAAATCCAGATTCTTGAAGCGGATCAGAAAAAGATTCACCGACTCCGAGTAGAACTTCCAGGCAACAGCGGTGATAACTGTCTACCGTGACACGTGTCAGCCGAAAATATCCTTGACTTTATCAAAAATGTTTCGCTCGCCCTGCGGTTGTGGTTGCGCGGGCTCCTCTTTTTTGCTTATTTTATCGAGAGATTCAAAAAGTTGCCGCTGTTCTTTGGTCAGCCTGGTCGGAATAACCACGTTTACGGTTACGAACTGGTCGCCGCGTCCCCGTTCGCCAAGACTGACAATTCCCTTGCCTCGCAGGCGAAAAACCGCGCCGGTCTGCGTACCTTCTGGAATCTGTAATTTTTCATCTTCTTCGAGCGTGGGAACCGTGATCTCCGCGCCCAGCACGGCCTGTGTAACGCCGAGCGGAACCTGACAGTAGATGTTGTTTCCCTGGCGCTGAAAAAACGGATGTTCTTCAACGTAGATCACCACATAGAGATCTCCGGATGGGCCGCCATGTATACCGGCCTCTCCTTCGCCCTGGACGCGCAAACGTGAACCATTATCCACGCCTGCCGGTACGCGCACCTCCAGAATTTTTTCCTTGAGCACGCGCCCGCGTCCACGGCAGTTTTCGCAAGGTTCGGTGATGATATGTCCGGCGCCGCCACACTGCTGACATGTACGGCTGACAGAAAAGAACCCCTGCTGATACCTCTGCTGACCGCTGCCGCCGCAGGCGGAACATTTTACCGGATCTTTGCCTTTGGGCGTTCCCCGCCCCTCGCATTCGGAACAGGTATCCTGCCGAGGAATTTTTATCTTGCTTGTAAAACCGAAAGCTGCTTCCTTGAAGGAGATATTGAGGTCGTAACGCAAGTCGTTTCCACGTTCCGGTCCGCCTCGCCGCCGTCTACCGCCGAAAATGTCGCCCAGGTCGAAGAACGCGCCAAGGATATCTCCAAAATCGCCGAAGGTTGAAGGGTCGAAACCGCTGAATCCACCCTGTATGCCACCGTATCCATAGCGGTCGTAGCGCGCGCGTTTTTCCGCATCGCTGAGAATGCTGTACGCCTCTGCCGCTTCCTTGAACTTTTCCTCGGCTTTTTCGTCGTCCGGATTTTTGTCCGGATGGTATCTGACCGCCAGTTTCCGGTAAGCACTTTTTATTTCCTGGTCTGAGGCGTTCCTTGACACGCCCAGAATTTCGTAACAGTCTCTTTTATTGTTCAAAATTATCCCCGCTTTTTTGATCGTCCGGCGTGGTGTCGGGAGCGTTAAAAATAGATCTGGACAGAAGAAGTGTTCCGCTTTCAACCCGGGCGGTCATGTCGCTCAAAGCTTTCGGAGTATCTTCTTCCGAACTGATTTCCCTGGATTCGTCAATCAATTTTTTTATCTTTTCCTGATCGTCCTGGTCGAGGAAGCTTCCAAATCCCGCGAAGATTTTGACCAGCGTGGCAGTCTGGACCTGCAGGCGGTTTCGCAGTTCCGCGACCTCTTTCATCTTGCGGTCGTTTTCCGCAAAAGTCTTGGCCTCCGTGGTCATTTTTTCTATTTCGTCCTTGCTTAATCCGGTCGATGGGGTGACTCGAACAACCTGTTTTGCTCCGGAAATTTTATCTATGGCGGAAACGCTCAAAATGCCGTTTGCGTCCATATCAAAAGACACTTCAATCTGAGGAACGCCGCGGGGAGATGGAATGATGCCGATCAGGTCGAATTTTGCCAACGAACGGTTGTATTTCGCCATGTCGCGTTCTCCCTGAAGCACATGAATTCCTACAACGTTCTGATTGTCGTCAACCGTTGTAAAAATCGCCGTCTTTTTAAGTGGAATCGCGGAGTTGCGCTCTATCAAGCGAGTAAAAACTCCGCCCTGTGTTTCAACGCCAAGTGACAATGGCAGGACATCGAGAAGCACGATATCCTTCAGGCTTCCTTCGAGCACGCCACCCTGCAAAGCCGCGCCAATTGCCACCACTTCATCGGGATTCGCCTCAAGAGACGGCGGCTTTCCGAATATCTGCGCCACATGCCGGTGTATCGCCGGAGTGCGCGTCTGTCCGCCGACAAGAATCACCTTGTCTACATCGTTCGGTGTCATACCGGCGTCTTCCAGCGCCTGTTCGCAGGATTGTGTCGTCCGCGCAATAAGATCCTGCGTCAGTTGTTCGAAATGATCACGCGTCAAAACCTTGTCGAGGTGCTTTGGTCCGTTGTGGTCCGAAGCGATAAACGGCAGACTGATGCGTGACTCTTCCACAGAAGAAAGCTCGCACTTGGCTCTTTCCGCCACCTCTTTAAGGCGCTGTTGCGCCGGAGTATCCTGTCCCAGATCAATGCCGTGTTCCTCTTTAAACTCGTCTATCAGCCAGCTAACAATACGGTGGTCAAAATCCTCGCCCCCCAGAAAACTGTCGCCGCAGGTTGAAATGACCTCGAAAACGCCGTCGTTCAGCTCAAGAATGGATATATCAAAAGTACCGCCGCCAAAATCAAACACCACCACTCTCTCACGGTCTTTTTTGCCGAGACCGTAAGCCAGCGCGGCGGCCGTTGGTTCGTTTATGATTCGAAGGACTTCAAGTCCGGCAATTTGACCGGCGTCCCTGGTCGCTTGGCGCTGCGAATCGTCAAAATAGGCGGGAACCGTAATAATGGCTTCCGTAATCGGTTCGTTTAAAAAAACTTCAGCAGTGCCTTTAAGGTGCTGAAGGATCATGGCGGAGATTTCCGGCGGACTGTAATCCCGCCCGGCCGCCACAACGCGCACGTCGCCGTTTTCGGATGGCGTAACGGCGTAAGGCAGGTGCGCTTGAATCCGTTGAACCTCCGGTACGTCAAAACGCCGTCCCATAAACCGTTTAACGGCATAAATCGTATTTGTTGCGTTGGTTGCCGCCTGGCGCTTGGCGATCTGCCCGACAATTCGCTCGCCTTTGTCAGTGAACGCCACGATGGACGGAGTGGTTCTTCCGCCGAGGTCGTTGGGAATGATCTGTACCGCGGAACCGCCAAGGACGGCAACGCATGAATTTGTAGTACCCAGATCGATGCCGATTATTCTACCCATGGAATATGCCTCTTAGTTTTGAACAGCAACTATAACTTGCGACGGGCGAAGAAGATTATTCCTGAACATGTAGCCGCGGCTCAGCTCGTTGACAATGATTCCGTCAGCGACTTCCGATGTTTCCTCGCGTGAGAGCGCCTCGTGTAGATGCGGATCGAAGGGCTTTCCTTCCGTCTCAATCGGCGTAACACCCGCCTGTGTCAGCGTATCGAGCACTTGTCGGTGAAGTAGCTCAACGCCTTGCCGCCACTGTTCGGCGGAACCGGTGGCGTACTCCATCTCGCTGAAATATTTCAGCGCCCTGTCAAAACCGTCCAGGACAGGCAGAATATCCAGCAAAATCGCGCTCTGCGACGAAGTTCGTAATTCATTCTTTTCCTTGTCCATACGCTTGCGGTAGTTTTCAAATTCGGCTGCCTTGCGCATAAAGCGATCCTGCCATTCGGCAGCATCAGCCTTTGCGGCCGCCAGTTCCGTTTCAAGCGATAAGGGCTGGTCTTCTGCTATTTCGTCCACGGCGGCATCCACATCTCCATTTATCGCTTCATCTTCGAATTCAAGTATCATTGTCTGGTTCCTGTTCCTGCATCGAGCACCTGCTCGAATAGTCGTGCAACGTAATCTACAAGAGAAATAGCTCGCGCGTATTCCATGCGCGTCGGCCCCAGAATACCCAGCGTACCGTGAGTTTTTTCGTCAATCACATAGCGCGAGGTAATCAGCGTGCAATCCTCAATTCCCGGCAGAGCGTTTTCCGCTCCAATTGTGATCCTGATATCTCCGGGTGCATCGTCAATGCAGTGCGACAACAGAGTCGCCAGCCTGCTTTTCTGTTCTATCGTTTCGAACAGAAGTTTCATTTTATTGATATCTGAAAATTCCGGAGCTTTTATTAAATTGGAAGCGCCGTCCAGGTAAATTCCCGTACCCGGATCATTTTCCGACTCTGAAAACGCCACGGAACTCAGGGTTATAATCTGTTGCGTAAACTTGTTGTAAAGCGCTCGCTCCTGGTTAATCAGTTGCAAAATACGGCGATGAATTTCAGGCAGTGTATGGTTTTTGAAATGATCT
>Ga0099364_10012254_pt1 | contig 11590 bp, 11 predicted proteins | sample TergutTh196P3_FD_73070 | JGI IMG/M metagenome (GOLD analysis project Ga0099364, IMG submission 73070) | Microcerotermes parvus P3 segment gut microbial communities from Pointe-Noire, Republic of the Congo - Th196 P3 | ecosystem: Host-associated > Arthropoda: Insects > Digestive system > Gut ...
TGACGTAAAAGACGCAAAGAATCACCCATAAGATTCAAAGATTGTCAGGAACACAAAAACTCCTGGTAAGTGGTTGGACTTACCCTGTCGTTGAGGAAACGGCTATTATACGAGGGAAAAGGCTGACATTGATCTCAGACCGCAGATTTTTGAGACCCAAAACACATGTCTATTACAGGATTTTTGTCAAACTGCGGTTTGAGGATGCTGCGGGCGGTTTGACAATTAATTGCTTGTCGTATAGCATATGGCGTCATGAGCAAAACGATTAAGCAAATTGCTGATTTGGCAGGGGTATCGCGCGGCACGGTGGACAGGGTACTGCACAATCGTTATGGGGTGGACCCGGTTGTAAGAAATCGTGTTCAGAAGATACTGGCCGATATCGACTACAAGCCGAACGTAGTGGCAAAAGCGTTAAAGCGCTCAGGAAAATCCATGAATTTCGGTTTTATTATAACTGATATTACAAACCCATTCTTTAGCGGCATAGTAAACGGTTTTCGCAGTGCGGAAAAAGAGTATATATCTCACGGCGTTAGGCTTAAGCAGTTAAATATGAAGGAAATAAGTTCCGACGAGCAAGTGAGGTGTTTGGATGAACTTTTGGGCGGCGATGAAAAATTAAGCGGCGTGTTTATCGGCGGAATCAACGAACCGATAATAACCGACTACATAAACGACATAGCGGATCGCGTTCCCGTAATTACGTACAACACGGACATAAACGGCAGCAAACGACTTTGTTTTGTAGGACAAAACCACCTGGAGGCGGGGCGCGTCGCCGGTCGGCTTATGTCATTGCTGTTACAGAGGGATGGAAAGATCGCATCATTCGTGAGCACGAGTAAAACGCTTGCTCATGTGGGACGTTTCGCCGGATTTCGGGAATCCATAGAAAAACTCAAGCCAAATTCGGTTGTGTTGGATCCAATTCAACACACGGAGACCGACGAAGCTGGTTATCACGCGGCTTTGGAAGTTTTGAAAATCCCTGACGTCTCAGCGCTGTACGTCACCGCGGAAGGAAGCATCGGCGTTGCGCGCGCGCTGAAAGAGTCCGGCAAACGACCGGGCGTCAAAATGATATGCTATGACATGCTTGACGGTATTGTGGAAGCGGTGAAAAACGAAATCGTCGATATTACGATAGGACAAAAAGAGTACCTCCAAGGTTATCTGCCCGTAAAGCTCATGTATGAATATCTGGCATTCGGAACGCCGCCCCCATGTGGAAATATTTATACCGATATCGATATACGAGTGAAGGAGAATATCGATTATAGGGATATTCACACCTTTTGATTCCAGCTAACGCGAAAGCGAATGTGCGAATGCAACAGAATTTGCGAGTTTGCGAGTGCCCCTTGACGTTCTGAGTTTTTCATATTTTTGTACTAGAAATCCTGAGCAATCTCTTGAAATCCGCTAGAATCAAAGGAAATACGCAAATTTATGCTTGACGTAACCTTTTATACGCAGTACAATTGTACTACGTATAAAGGAGGGGATGTTAATGGGCAGGCATGCCGACCCAAACGCGCAATATCAAGTCAAACCGCACAATAATAACGGCTACACATACGCAAGTACTCAGCCCCCTTACATCGATCCTGTCACGGGAAAGAAGAAGTATCGCTACATACACTGGGGTTCCATTACTGAAGATCTAAAGTTCATCCCCGGCTCCCGATTCTTCCTAGCTGCGCCGGAGGAGCGTTCCCGGCTCATTTTCCCAGAAGATTGGGACATGAGCGAAGCGGAGAAGCTCACAGGCCTGCGAAAGCCGGGGAGGTCCGCATACGATGGGAAGGATCAGAACCGCCTATACGGCGACATATGGCTGCTTGAGGAAATCTCCTTGAAAACCGGCATCCGGCAGGACTTGGAATCCGTATTCGGCGGCAACAGTGAAATTGTCGATGACATCATTACGCTTGCGATATTCCCATATATCACAAAATTCACGTATAACCGCGTCGCAAGATGGCAAGATGTCGTCGCCGCCCCTTCCGGGAGGGAATTGACGCCTACCGAGATCACCCGCCTCACCCAGTCCATCACCGAGCAGCACCGCATGGATCTGATGAGGCTGCGTGCGGCGAGACTCCAAAAAGACGAGCTTTGTGCCATCGACTCAACAAGCAGATCCGCATATGGGAGCGGCCTTGCGGATATCCACTGGGGCAGGAACAAAGAGCGCCTACCACTTGAACAGACCACAGAAGTTGTCGTATACACCCTTTCCAGCCATATGCCGGTCTATTACAGGGCGTTTCCGGGAAACATGCCTGACTCGCGGAGCATGGAGACTATTCTTACAGACCTTGAGCATGCCGGATTCAAAGAGCTGGTCTTCGTTACGGATCGCGGGTATGAGTCGCTGCGCAACCTTGAGAAATACATACTGCGCGGGCAGCCCATAATCATGTGTGTTAAGACGGGGCAGGCAAATGCTTTGAAGGCAATCAGGGAGCTTGGGGAGTTTGGGGCGCGGCCGGAAGGCATGGTGATCGATGCCGACGCCAGGGTATACCACAAGCAATACGAAATCGACTATGAGGTCAAGAGCATCGGCCAAGTCGCTAAGAAGGCAGACCGGCTGAAGCTGAATCTATACTTTGACCCGATACGCAGGGGGCTTGAGTTGATGGAGTTGGACATCGCGCTGTCCTTTCAGGAAGCAACCCTTGACGAGCTCCTTCAAAACAAGGGAACCTTCGCCGACACCGCCACAATAAAGCGCGAGTATTGCTACTTCAAAGTCATCCATGATCCCGCCACGATGGTTATCAAATCCTTCGAGCTAAACGAGAAGAAAGTCGAGAAAGCGCGCAGACTTTCAGGGTTCTTCGCCATCATGACCCAAGGCGTGGACTACGACGCCATGGAAACATTCCGCACCTACGGTCTCCGGGACGAACAGGAGAAGTTCTTTCAGCAGATGAAGAGTCAGATGTTGGCTGACAGGCAGCGGAACTGGTCGGAGGAAGGGAAAACAGGGCGGCTGTTCATACTCTTCGTGTCACTAGTTCTGAGTTCATGGGTGCGGCATATCTGGAAGAGTACCGATCTCTATGAATTCTTCTCTTCCTCGTTGGAGATTCTCGACGAGATGAGACCAATACGGCTGATTGAGCACACAAACCGCGCAAAAGTGATTACGCCGTTTGTGGGTGCGCAAGTGGACATTTGCGCGGCGTTCGGCTTCGATATACCGGAAGGTTGTACCCCGGCCTACACGTCACGGCAGAAACTTAAGCGTAAGCGAGGACGTCCGCCAAAGCCGAAAAGCGAGAAAGATTTATAGTACAAAACCGTGTAAAACTCACAAGTGTAAGGGTTTTTATTTTACGGTTTGCGCGCGTTAAAATATCTCAGAAGGCAATAGTAGTCCTCCTTTGTATCGCAATCCAATATCACGCCTATATCATCCGTTTCCATTTCGACTATCCCGAAACCGCTGGACTCCATCGCTCCGCGCAAACCGCCTGTTCCCACATATTGTTCTAAAGTATGTATGATTTTCGCACTCAGCAGCACCGGATGTCCAGGTTCAGCACGATAAACGGGGCGTACGAATTTCCCGTGGCAGCTTAAAACGGCCTTAACGGTTTCCGGTCTCACGAGAGGAACATCTGCCGGTGAGATCAATATCTTCCGACATTTATCCCCGATAGCACCGAGTCCGCACAGCAATGAATCAAACATCTGCGTTTTTCTAAATTGTTCGTTATGAACAAAGATAATTTTTTCGTCCTTGAGACGTTCTTCAACATCAACTCCGCGATATCCCGTCACCACGACGACATGCTCCACTCCCGCACATCTCATCATTGTGACAACACGACTAATCATTGTTTCTCCGCCAATTTGCAGCAGGGGTTTGAATTCCCCCATTCGCGAGGATACGCCTGCCGCGAGGATTACAGCCCCAAACTCAATCATTTGTCCGTAGCTGCTTGTTCTTCCGCCATGAGGTCGCATCTCCCGTGTAGATCATTTGCGTAGTTTCGCCGTTCGTACAGGTCGTGACCATGACGGCTTCTTCGCCGTGTTTCAGCGCCTCCAATATATTCGCATAAAAATTTCCCATTCATAATACTCTCCATAATCATACTATATATCCGATTTAAAGAATTCGCACGTTTTATGCTCCCTTTCCGAAAGCACAGTTGGGAAAATGACAATCCAAGCAGTTTAAACAAAGCCCGCCATTGCCCAATCCAGCCAACCATTCGGAGGTTATTGGCTCGTCCGCAAGAAAAAACGGGAGCGTCAAATCGAAAATAGTACGTTTCCCGTACATCACACAGCCGGGAAGCCCACATACTGGGCGGTCATCGTCTGTATACGCGATCATAAACATCGAACCCGGAAGCACAGGGGCGCCATAAGTGACAACACGACCACAACTGTTTTTAATTGCGAGCGGTGTTTTGTCGTCCGGATCGACGCTCATACCTCCAGTACATATCACCATTTCGGAGCCTGCATCCAGCATATCGGTGATTGCGCCGGTTATTTTTTCGTGGTCGTCGTTAAGTATCTTATGAGCTATCATTTCGCAGCAATACTCGTTCATTTTTTCTTTGATAACAGGTGTGAATGTATCCTTGATACGTCCGTAAAACACCTCGTTTCCCGTCGTTACAAGACCATATTTTTTTGGTTGCATAGGTCGAAGCCTCATAAGAGGATCGATTCCGGCAACCTGAAAAGCGCGTTCCATTTTTCCTTTTTCAATAAAGAGCGGAACCACGCGCATTCCACAGAGCTTATCCCCTTTTTTCACCGGAAATCCTGATGTCCTCGTAGCGATGACTATCTCTCCAAGACTGTTCACCGCGCGTAGCCGTTTAGTATCGACAATAAAAAGGCCGTCACTTTCCGCGATAAGGTCTATTCTACCTTCTTTCGGAAGCGTAGGGCTCATGTATTTATCACGACAAAGCATACATAGAATTTCGGCTGCTTCATTCTCGTGAAGCATATTAATGTTGTTCTTTACTAAATACACATGATCTTTTCCAAGACTCAAAAGGATTGGAATATCATCCTCGGAAATGGCGTGTCCTTTGGGAAAACACACGTCTTTTACAGAATCCTTTATTATTTGGGTAACATCGTGACATAAAACTCGCCCTACCGCATTCTCGGTTTTTACTTCTACTAATTTCATTTTATAACTCCTCTAGGTTATAATGCTTGATGATTGTTCGCGATTCCTGCAAATACCCGATTCCCTGATTTCAGGGCACATTGTGTACGGTATTTTAAATTGACATTTCGAAACGCTCCTCCAAAGAGACGATAAGGAACCATTTTTTCCAAACAACAACACGAGATTATTTCCCGAATTGAAATTCTGTCTATGGATAATCTTTCCTTAAATAAACGAAAAAAAGAAGCGGTAAGCTCGCGAATCCGACTCTCGATTGGGAGCTTACCAACACGGTCATAACGGTTTAGATTTTCGCTATTGTACATCCATCGTCTTCACTTTTTTCAAGGCGTTTTTTTCACTTTGGGTACGCGGGGGACACGATTACGAGCACTCTGCAGGCTACTGTGCCGGTGACGGTTATGTCGCGCTTCTCCCCGGGCGGTATGTAGATCATGTCGCCTTCTTCCAAATCGTAGGCGTTATCATTTTCATCTTTCAAAGTCATTGTTCCGCGCAGGACGTAATAAATACGTTCCTTGTCAGGGGCTGCCGACATGTCAGCCCCGCCATCGGGCAAAAATTCAGAAATCGAAACGATGATCCCGGCGGAACCTTCCGGTGGTCCATATTTGCGGATTCCCCAAAAATTAAAATGGTTGGGCGCCTGATAAACCGTTCCCTCTCCTGCTTTAACTAAACGCAAGATATAACAACCTCCTTCATTTTTGCGGTACAATTGCTACACGGTACCGTTTTTTAAGATCGCTCGACAACTACCGCCGTTCCCTGTCCACCTCCGACGCAAAGTGTGGCGAGTCCGTAGCGGCCGTTTCTTTTTTTGAGTTCGTAGAGCAGCGTGGTCAATATCCTTGCGCCTGACGCGCCTATTGGGTGTCCAAGCGCTATGGCCCCACCGTTGACGTTGGTGCGCTCCAGAGGAAGGCCGAGTTCCTTCCTAACGCATAGGGATTGGGCTGCAAAGGCCTCGTTTGCCTCAATCAGATCGAGTTCATTCACGGATATTCCTGCCATGCTCAGAGCTTTTTGAGCGGCCGGTACGGCGCCATAGCCCATGATGTCGGGAGCTACTCCTGCGCTGCCGTAGCCAGCCACAGCAGCCAGCGGCTTAATGCCCAGGTAATCTGCTTTTTCTCTGCTTGCAACGACCAACATCGCCGCGCCATCGTTAATACCGGAGGAGTTTCCGGCTGTTACTGTTCCGTCCTTCGTAAAGGCCGGGCGTAGTTTTGCCAGCCCTTCAAGCGTGCTTCCGGCTCTCGGGTATTCGTCGGTATCGAAGACGACGTCACTTTTTTTGCCTTTAATCACGACCGGCACGATCTCGTCTTTGAATTTACCGTCCGTAATGGCTTTTTCCGCTCTCAATTGGCTGGTCAGAGCAAACTGATCCTGGTCTTCTCGGCTTATCTCCCATTTCTTCGCCAAATTTTCGGCCGTCATACCCATGTGGTAGTCATTGAAGTAGTCCCAGAGCCCGTCTTTAATCATGGAGTCCACGAGTGGTGTTTCACCCATGCGCGCTCCCCACCTCGCTTTTGGCAAAAGATAAGAAGAGTTCGACATGCTTTCGGTTCCGCCTACCAAAATTATATCCCCACCGCCAGCGGCGATTATCTGAGTCGCAAGCGACACGCTCCTAAGTCCAGACGCACAGACCATATTCAATGTAAACGCCGGCGATGTTTCTGGAATACCTGAGCCCATGCCTACTTGCCTAGCAATATTCTGGCCTTGCCCTGCGGATAGAACGTTTCCGATAATCACCTCGTCTACATCCGCGGCGGCTACGGCGCTTCTCTGTATTGCTTCCTTTGCTGCTACGATTCCAAGTTCCGTCGCGGACAGACCGATCAACGAACCGCCGAAAGCTCCGATCGGCGTTCTGGCTGCCCCTAGGAAAACGACTTCTCGCATCATTTGCATCCTCCCATTTTTTATTTCGCGTACTTACTTTATTCCTTGCACAAGCCGGGCTCACTACAAAGAAGCGTCAATAGACCGCCTCTACTACATCCGCGACGCCCATTCCACCTGCAACACAAAGTGTGGCGAGTCCGTATTTTTTCTTACGCCGCCTCATCTCGTGAATCAGGGTGACTAAAATACGGCAGCCACTGCTGCCCAGAGGATGTCCAAGAGCTATCGCGCCGCCGTTGACGTTCACCTTGGATTGGTCCAGTCCGAGCATATTTATACAACCGAGTGACTGAGCCGCGAATGCCTCATTGAGTTCTACAAGATCTATGTCGTCCAATTTCATGGAAAGGCGTCTCAGGACATTTTCCACGGCTATGACAGGGCCAAGTCCCATCACCTTGGGGTTTACCCCTGCCGCCGCGAAACCTTTTAACACGGCCAAAGGTTTAATTCCCATTTCCTTAGCTTTTTCGGACGACATCATCAGTACGGCTGAAGCGCCGTCGTTTCTGCCTGATGAATTACCAGCGGTCACACTTCCGCCTTCCTTGAAAACCGGCTTAAGGCTCGCAAGTTTGTCGAGGCTTGTCAGGCGCGGGTGTTCGTCTACATCGAAGACCCGCATCTCACCTTTTTTTTGGGGTATAGTCACAGGCACAATCTCGTCCGCGAAGGTTCCTGATTTAATTGCCGCGTCCGCTTTGTTCTGGCTTTCGTTTGCGAATACGTCTTGAGCTTCCCGTGAGATGCTGCATTGTTCCGCTACGTTTTCCGCTGTCATACCCATATTGAAGACTCCGTAAATGTCCTGTGGCTGGGAGCGGACTTGTCCTTCTGTTAAAGAATCCACCAAAACTCCGTTGCCGACGCCGAATCCATACCTGGCGTTACGCAGGTAGAACACAGCGTTGCTCATGCTCTCTGTCCCTCCCGCGATCACGACGTCCGTATTGCCACACAATATCGACTCGGCGCCGCAGTTAACTGCCTGCAAACCAGACGCACACTGCATCATTACCGTATAGGCGGGAACTTCTTCTGGTATTCCACTCCTAAGAGCCGCTATGCGGGCCATATTGGGCGCGTCGGTACTCTGCCTGGCCTGCCCGAAAACAACCTCATCCAGTATGGACACGTCTATCTTCGTTTTGTCTATGAGTGACTTGATTACGACGCTTGCAAGCTCTTCAGCCTGAAAGTCTTTTAATGCGCCGCCGAGTTTTCCGACGGCGGTCCGAACAGCCTCCACAACCACTACTTCACGTTCGGCTTTCATTCCTTATACATGCCTCTTCAATCCAAGAATTTCCCTTGCCTCTGCCGCAGTGGCGATTTCCCGTCCTGCTGCTTTTGCGAGCGTTACAACCTGTTCGACAAGCTGGACATTTGTAGCAGGAACGCCTTTGGACAGGAATATATTGTCTTCCAGACCAACTCGAATCCCGTTGCATCCTTCGGCAAGCCCTGCCAGCATCATAGGCAAACTGGTCCTCCCAATGCCTGTAATGGACCATGTTGAACCTTCATGTATTTTGGGGAGAAGGTATGCCAAGCTGTCGATATTACCCGGCATTCCGCCAGGGACGCCCAGCACGAATTGATAATGGAGAGGTGCTTTCAGCACACCTTTTTTGAGATAGTAGTTCACGTTGCCGATCATACCGCCATCGAATATCTCGCATTCGGGCTTGATTTCGAGTTCCTGTGACATCTTACCAATTTTTTCCAGCAAGGAGGGGGGGTTGAGAAACACATAAGAATTTGCCCAGTTCGTGGAGCCGGGGTCGTAGGAGCACATTTCCGGTTTAAGCAGCGGCAGGTGCGCGGTTCGCATTTCCTCCGAGAACTTCGAACCGGAGGTTGTCAAATTGAACACCACGTCAACACCTGCCTTCGCGACGGCTTCTCGTGCCATGTTGACCACCTTTACGAAGATTTCCGTATTCATTGTATTTACCCCAGCTTCATCCCTTACGTGAATATGAGCAATGGCGGCTCCTGCTTTTGCCACCGCCACCACGTCGGCTGCGATTTCTTCGGGCGTGAGAGGTACGTGAGGGGTATGATCCTTGGTGGTTCCTACTCCGGTTAGTGCGCAAGTAACAATTAACTTATTGCTCAGGCTCATTCTAAAATTCCTCCGATTCTAAAAAATGTTTGGTCTTTAGTATGCGGTTCAACTGCATTCACACTGGATCATCCATAAATTTTTTAGCCAGCTTAAAAACCTCGAAAAGTTGTTTGTCGCGTTTGGTTAAAAGCGCTTGTTTGTCCACTCCAGTGTAATCGTAAAAGCCCTTGCCGGTTTTGAACCCGAGCTCGCCGTTTTCGATGTGTTTTCCCAGTGTGACAGGCATGTCTACCTCAGGAGGAAGCGTATAGCTTTTATTTTTATAGTTGTTTGCGGTCATGTCGAGCCCTCCGAAGTCAATTCGCTTGCATAGGCCCAATACGACGGCACGCGGGATAAAGCTGGCTTTAACCGCCTTATCGATGTCCTCCGGTGTGCAAAAGTCGTTATCTAACAGATAGAAAATCTCTTGATTCAGGCACATTTGCATACGATTGGCTATGTAACCGCGGATGAATTTTTTCATGAACACAGGTGTTTTTCCGCATTCATTGAGCAATTCCATAGTGATGTCGGCGTATACGTCCGGCGCCTCTGCGCTCTTAACTACTTCAACCAGCGGGATTAGTTGAGGAGGCGCATACCAATGAGCAATTACCATCTGTTTCAGGCGGCAGGAGGGCACCAACTCGAACACGTTTAATGCAGAGGTATTCGAAGCGAGAATTACATCTTCTTTAAGGTATTCGTCGATTTCTTTAAAAAGTTGAATTTTGGCGTCTTTATTCTCAACGATGGTTTCCATAACAAAATTTGCGCAAGCAACAGCCTCTTCGACGCTCTTTTTGAAAGATATACTTTCGAGAACAAAGTTGCTTTTCTCCTTCGATAACAACCCCTCTTCCACGAAGGTATTTACGCTGCTACGAAGAGCGTCTTCCGCTTTTTTCCTTGTCTCTTCGCTTCGAGTCCACATCGTGACTTTACGCCCGCCCATTGCGAAAATCTGCGCCATGCCCGGTCCCATAGTCCCTGCCCCAAGTATCGCCACATGTTTTACATCGTTGGCAGTTTTCATGAACTGTATCTCCTTTCCGAAAATTTTTCTTTTCAAGAAAATGTTTTAAGGTCTTTCGAAACTTCGAACTGAGCTTCCGTTGCGGCTTTTATTTCATCCAACGAAAATTCAGGATTGTATTCCGTCAGTATTAAGCCATTCTCCGTGACATCAAGCACTGCCATCTCGGTGATGATACGGTCAACGCACTTCAATGCAGTGTACGGCAGGCGGCATTTAGTCAGTATCTTATGATTGCCTTTGGCAGTGTGTTCCATGGCTACTATCACTTTTTTGGCTCCTACAACCAAATCCATAGCACCACCCATACCGGGTACTTTTTTGCCGGGAATTATCCAATTAGACAGGTTGCCCTCGGAGTCAACTTCCAAAGCACCCAACACCGTGCAATCCACATGTCCGCCTCGTATTAGCCCGAAGGATACCGTACTGTCTATGAAGCAACTATCTGGATATACAGAGATCGGGGAACCCCCGGCGTCCGTAACATGCATGGGTTGCGCTTCTTCAGCAGAAGGTTTACCACCAGCTCCGACGATTCCATTTTCCGCATGTAACACAACCCGCATTCCTTCCGGCAGGTAAGCGGGTACCAAAGTTGGAATTCCTATACCTAGATTCACGACATCCCCGTTATTAAGCTCCTTCGCTACACGCCGAGCTATTGTTACTTTCACTTGTTCCTTGTCCATGACTATTCTCTCCCTTTTGTGAGGTAGTCCACCAAAATACCTGGAGTCACAATATTTTCCGATTCTATAGATCCGATTTCTACCAGATATTCAGCCTCGGCCATCACAGTATCGGCCGCCATAGCCATCACTTCACAGAAATTACGGGTCGTGCCTTTGTACCACAAATTGCCTGAATAATCGGCTGTATGCGCGTTTATAAGGGCGAAATCAGCACGAATAGGAAGCTCCAAGAGAAATTTCTTTCCTTCCAACTCAATAACGCTATGCACGTGGTCCGCTTCTTCGACGATAGTGCCTAACCCGGTCGGTGTAAGAACACCTCCGAGACCCATGCCGCCTGCGCGTATCATCTCAGCTAGTGAACCCTGCGGTACCAGCACTACTTCTAACGTCCCCTCACCCATCTGTGACGCTACCTCAGGGTTCAATCCCACATGGCTTGCTATCAGCTTTTTTACTTGCCGATTGTGGATCAATTTGGCAATCCCATAATACTCGCTGCCGTCCGGCCCGTTGAGCATGGATGCGTCATTCGCGATGACGGTCAATTTGTCGGTTTGTAACTTAGCCAGTTCCGTAAGAATACTGTGCGGATTGCCGCAGCCCATAAAGCCGCCTATCATCACACTGGACTCGGGAGG
>Ga0099364_10012255_pt1 | contig 11590 bp, 13 predicted proteins | sample TergutTh196P3_FD_73070 | JGI IMG/M metagenome (GOLD analysis project Ga0099364, IMG submission 73070) | Microcerotermes parvus P3 segment gut microbial communities from Pointe-Noire, Republic of the Congo - Th196 P3 | ecosystem: Host-associated > Arthropoda: Insects > Digestive system > Gut ...
AATCGCCAATGGATTGATGGGCACAAACTTGAATGCACCGAGCATCATCTGATACAGCACGGTAATCATGTGTCCTCCCGCCGCCGACCATCCCGCACAACTACCCAGTTGTCCCTGATTTGATTGCCAAAGCGGAATCTTCAGATGCTTGGCAATAACCCACCACAAGACGATCCAACCTGCTGCTCGGATTTTGTCCATTTCGTCGGCTTTCTCTTGCACGACGTGCTCGAAATCTCCCCACGATACAATCGCGGGCTGTCCGGCCGGATCATACTTGCCGCACATGGCATTAAACTCCGCGGCATCTTGCGGCACATCCTCTTCGGGGATGAGACCGTAGTTTTCATCGGGAACGAATCCGTAGTTGGTGTTGAGTCGGGTCATGGTTATTTTTGTTGCCAAGGCGGTGTTGGTACTTCTATTTTATGCCAATAAATATCTTGTCCTTTTATTTGTTTGCTATACACTTCGAGTGATTTATCAAAATTCTCGGAGGATAACAAAATCCGCATATCTGGTTCATTGTTAAATGTACCTTGATAAATATAGGCAAAACATGTTTTGTGGTTGTAATAGCAACGTCGCACCATCACATACCATCCTTCCGTTTTTGGTATTTCGGTTGTCCATTGATGTGTGTCAGTCATTGTCTCAATCCTTTTGCAATTTGCCGGAGGTTGTTTGCATAGATTACCGTGTCCGGCGAAGCGGCAGTCTGTAATACCTGGTCGATGGTGTCTCCCCAGAGTCTGCTTGTGGGCTGCTGGGCGATGGCGATTCGGATGTAGTCGTCAACGAGGAGTCGATGGGTTCGCTCTGCTCCATCTCCTCCCTGTTCTCCTCCATCGGTTCCTCCATTGACCAATCGCTCGGCGGCGAGTTCAAGGGAGGCGGCGAGGGACTGCCGCTCGGAAAAGGGACGGCGGCTCCTCCCAGAGCCGCTTGCTGTTCGAGGGTTGCTACCACTGGTGCTTGCTGTTCGAGTTTCGCTGATTGCTGGGACACAAACGGCATAGTCGGTATGGGAATAGACACAACCAGTCCGCCAACAATCACGCCGAAAATGAACGGAATGATATACGGCTTTGCCCAATTCCAGGAGTTCCGAAACATGGACGGCTTGTTACGTTCGGCGATCAGTTGTGCCTTCTCCTCTTTTATTTGTTGGAGGAGTTCTTTGAGTTCTGTTTCCATCATGATGATGTTCCTTTTTGTTGTGTTAACTTGTCGAGTCGGTTGTGAATGCGATCCAGGTCTATAGCAAGGCTCGCATAAAACTTATCCCTTTCGTCCCGGCCTGCGGCAACGAGAGACATCATGTCTTCTTGATGTTTGGCAACCAATGCTTTCATATCCTCTTGATGTTTGGTGACGAGAGTCATGACCATCTCTCGATGGGCGGTATCTTTGCGTTCGAGATACTTGATGAGTTGAGGTATCCCTATCCATACAGCAAAGACGAAACACCCTATCAGTGCCGCTGATGCTTTGACATCTACAAATTGTGTTAAGTCCATTGTTTCATCTCCATTTCGCAAGGGGTGATTTTGTGGGCGGTGCAGGCAATCCGCACTTCGCCATCGGTCATACAGCCGGCCACCTTTGTCCGATCCATGAACCGGAAGAATCGCCGCCGCTGTTCACGCTTCAAGTCGGCGGGAAGAGTTCCTGTGCTCTCCGTTGTTGGTGCAGGCGGAGCGTCTTTGTCGATAAATTCGCCCCACGCCCTGACAACATCCTGCACTGATTCACTGCCGAACACTGCCCGAATCTTTGTGAGAAGCGAGAGAGCGGACGGCAAGTAGCGAAGTGCCAGCGAGATGTAGTATGCCGCCTTCGGACTACTCCGAGCGATTAGCCATATGGTCGATACAATTTTCATAAGGAGACTCCTGTGGGTGGTGTTAATTTGGTTGCGGTGTTATCTTGTGGTGTGATGAGTATTTCTGACTACGCGGTGCACTTGATTACACACCGCGGGTCGATCACGGCGGGTACGCCGCATTCGGAGGCTTTGAAACGGAAGGCCACATCGTGCATGAAATCCGCTTCACTGCCCGGCCCGGAAACGGTGACCGTAATAGGCCAGTTCTCCATATAGGCAAATGCCTTGCGGAAGTTGCCGATAAACCATATCTTCTCCGGGTTCGTAATTCCGTGAAGCGTCTTGAGGTGCCGGTAGGCGAAATCACTGGAAATAACCTTGTAATCGGTGAGCCAATCTTTGAACAACCGGCAGGCCTCGCGACGTTTGGGAGGCATCACCAGTACAGTATTGGGTTCGACAAGAAGCGAAGTGCCCGAAACCGCATCCGTCATGCTGTCAAACAGATCTTCTGCCGCTTCGATGTTCTCCCAGCCCAGGAGTTCATTACCCGTGAGCAAGTTCTTAAAAGGATGTGAAGAGGCTGCCGAGTAGGTGTCCCAGAACGTGTCGGACAGTTTGAATGTATTGTGGACACCGAGGATCACATCGAGGATTCGCCGCTCTTTGTGTAGGGCGAGTAACTCGCCGACTTGAGCAGCCGCGGCCAAGACTTGATGCGTCTGATCAAAGAATATCGCCTCTTTCGTCACCGGCATTATTATTCCATGCTTTGCCGTGCCAGGTGTTGTCACATATCCGGCGTGAATGGCTGCTGACTTGTAGGCACCGGTTGAGCTGACGGCAAGACTCTGGTCGCAAAACAATCTGAGTGTATGAATCGTTTCGCCGCTGCGCCGAGTCGGAATCGTCCGTACCAACTGGGAGGCGGCGAAGACTCCTTGTGAGTATGCACCTTTGAGTACATGGGTGAGCACAGCACTCATGACATTGACGAAGGGAAACGCGACTTCGATAGGGCTGTTGGCTGTTTCTACCTGTTCAAGTCCTCCGGGCAGTAAACTTTCGGCGAGTCCCCGCAGGGAAAAGTCGTCCGGCTTGAGATCGCCCTGCAATAGGGCATCCGCAAGATGTTTGGCGGTGTTTTCGGCACCGTTGAGTTCGACTTGTCTTTGAAGTTCAGTTGTTTTGATGGTCATCGGTCAAAAGGGGGTTAGGATTGTCTTCGCTCGTGAGCAAGAGGGCAAAGGCCTTGCTGTCAAATCTTTGTTCGGTGTGACGCTCGATGTTTGTTTCCGGTATGGCTGTCGCGAGACTCCAATCGGCCGGGAGCAACTCCCGTTCGGCGAGCGTTGCCGTAAGGCTTTCGAATCTTGCATCGATGTAGCCTTTGACACGCTCGAAAAACTGGTTGAGGTTCTCTTCTGAAATTTCAATGGTCGTCATTGATGGGTGCTGGAAATGCGGTCAAACAATCGCTCAACCTTTTTTCTCGAAAATATATTTTCATTCTGTTTATTGCTTCGTGTATTCAGCAACAAGCATGATATCTACTTCACCTGCCGGATAACTTCCGTAAATCTCCATAAACAAACTACCATCGCCCTTTCGGACAGTAATATCCATATTTCCCGACCCGCTCGGATTTCCCCAGTTTATACTTCCGGGAATAACAAAAGAGTCGCTTCTGTTCCCCTTTCCCGGCCAATATTCCGGCGAAATGGTTCCTTGTGCAAAGATCAGCGTTTCTATATCGAGGCCGCCATCCAAGATATAGGACTCCGGCGGATATGAGGCATATCCGTTTAGACTCACTGCATGTGAAAACACCTTGCGGTATATTGGTTTTCCGTCAATCCATATTCCACCGGTCAGTTCTTCGTCGGTGGAATAATGATGGGCTGTTCCGCCAGTGCTGTTTGGAGCATTTCGCCATTCGACATGAAAGTTTGCCGCACTTGCTTTTGCAAGAAATTGTCCTGTCATACCGCCGGAGGGTATGCCAGTGCCTGCCGTTCCGGGCGGCCCTTGTTGACCTTGTGGACCTTGTATCGTGCCTCTTGCTATAACAGTGATATTGCCGCTTGCAGGCAACGTTGCTATTTCCCAAACTGTACCAAAAGTTCGGGTCGTGCCTGCTATCTGTATCGATGAACCTACGATTAAGTAATCGCCGACCCGTGCGCCTGGTGCATTGTTGTTAACATTGGCCGTTGTGTTAGTGCTAGCATTCACCACAAAGTTGTGTCTACCGGCGGGGCCGGTGGCACCAGGTGCACCGGTGTCGCCTTTCGTACCTTGCTGGCCTGTCGTACCGGCGAGGCCGGGTTCGCCCTTCTCTCCGGGCAGTCCTCTCTCACCGGGTTCCCCCTTCTCGCCGGGTAGTCCTTGTTCACCGGGTTCTCCCTTCTCGCCGGGTAGTCCTCGCTCACCGGGTTCTCCCTTCTCGCCGGGTAGTCCTTGTTCACCGGGTTCCCCCTTCTCGCCGGGCAGTCCCCTCTCACCGGGTTCTCCCTTCTCGCCGGGTAGTCCTCGCTCACCGGGTTCTCCGGGCGGCCCTTGGAGGCCATTGCCGCTGCCGTTGGTGCCAACGCTGGCGATAGTCTTAACATGGATCCTATCAGAAGCCATAGAAACATAACCACACGTTCCCAGAGCATCGTAAATCGGTGTGCCGAGTTGCAAGATTCCGCAGCGCATCGTGATTGATGACCGGGAAACCCTTGTTTCTCCGTCTGTAGACGTGCTTAATCTTTCCGACGTAAAGCCGATGTTATTCATGTTTCCTTGATTGAGTGGCGGTAACATTGTCATGGTTTCTTATTCTCATGTTTTTTGTTCGTTTTGAATACAAAAATTCGTATGTATCTCCCCTCAGGATCGATGGGGCGGTAACATTGTTTCTCTTCGAGGGGGGCGACCTCATAAATGCCCTCGCCTTCAATGATATTGTCACCCGACATCGGTATCATTTGCTCCTCATTCCACTTCAATAACTCGAACTCAACGGTGTACGCTCGCTCGATATGTTTTTTTCGATACTCACCGCTCTTTTCGTGTAAATAATCGGACGTTGCCGGTACAGCGGGGATATTTTCAATCACTTTGTCACGCTGCTTGTAGGTGATTGTTGTCCCACGCTCCGATAAAATCGTCTCTCGATGCTGTTTCAAGTGCTCGGCAAAACTATGACTCACTGCTGGATCAGCCCTTCTAAAATTCCTTTTAGCATGATATAATTTCCCTTCTATGGTTTTCGTTTTGCCTCGGTGTGTTATTGTGTTGACCGCCGAGGCATTTTTGTTTTCTAAAACACCAAGGCGAATTCGGCGTTGTGTGCCGACAGGTTGCCCGTGGCACCGGTCGTGGTTATTGCGGCTCGCCAATAACGCGACGGCTTCTCCGAAGGCTTGGCGTACAATTTCACGCCGAACCGCTCGCCCGGCATCAGCGTACCGAGCACAGCCGTTTGTTTGTCCGTAGCGAACGTGTCGTCGTCGCTGCTCTCGACCGAAACGATCAGCGTCGTACCGGCAGGCAGGGTGATGTCCGGCAGACTCACTTCGAGTTGCATGTGCACGTTGTGAACATCGTTTTTCGTCTTTGCCTCGAACAGGTCGAAGGCTTCCGATTGCACCGTTCCCGCCGCGGCAGGAAGAGCAAACGTCTTGATAAGGAAAATATCTTTTCGTGTAGACATGATGGTGTAGTTGGTTGATGGTGAATGTAGGAGGGGAGGCGGCTGCCGTGCCGAACGGCAACCGCCCGTGAGGCCGGCGGCAGGAAAGGTTAACTGCCGAGCGACAAAGTCGGGAGACCGGTTACGAATCCTTCGTTTTCCTTGATGGACTCGGTAACAACGATCTTGATACCTTCGAAAATGGCAAAATCTTTGATAGGCGGAGCAAAACCGGTCTGCATGAGGTCGGGCTTAGACGCTCGCCACAGCCGGAACACTTCGGGACGCATAAAGGCATAGACGTTCGGAATCATGAACGTCGGGAACCGCATCTTCGCCGCCCCCAAGAGGTTGTCCGTTACAATATTCGTCGGCACATCCTTACTGAACGCCGCGGTCGTGTCGATGTTCGCAATCCGCAGGACGGATTCCTTGTGTAAGACCTGCAAGCCGAGCCAGCCTTCGATGGACTGTTCGATCACCTTTTTTCTGCCTTCGCCAATGTCTCGGGTACGTCGGGTGGGGGACGTGGTCTTGATGACTCCATTGTTGCCGTGAAGCCACGAGACCCCTTGCAAGCCCGGATCAAGCCACATGAAGTAGATGGAGGAAAACTTCTGACCATCTCCTTGCGGTCCGGGATTGAATGCCCGGCTGTTCGGCATCTGTTGTAAGAGACCAGGAAACATCTTTTTGTCCTTGTCGGTCTGGCCGTAGTAAAAATACTCCCCCAAATCCATAACGAGCCCTTCGAGGATTGCCTGTGCATCATCCCGCATGAGAGCGGCACCGCCGTCAGGCGCCATCTCCATCATTTGAGTATCGGCTTCCCAGAAGCCCATAAAGGGAAACATCTCGAATTCCCGTTTTTCCCGCTTTGCCTTCTTGGTGCCGACCGGTTCATTCAAGTACCGGAAATGGTCGCCGCGCGGCACTTCGGTGCGGACGAGCGTTTCAAACCGCTTTTCGGCAATGTTCCGTGCGGGAACGGAGATGCGGTTGTCGAAGTAAGGATTTTCGCCGGAATACTCTGGGACAAGCCGGAACACTTCATTGAGCATTCCGCCGATCAGGTTGCTCCCCTGAAATTGAACCACGTCCATCGTGTCGACGGGATTGTAGGAACCGACCGTAAACTCGCGGGCGCGTTCCTGGTCTGCCGGTCGCTTTGAGTATGAGAGCAAAGGTCTTTTTTGATATTTAGGCATGATGATTTCTCCTGTGTGTGAAGGGGGTGGGGGGGTGAGGAAAGGATTACGCCTTGTCGAAGGCTTACTCTTCGACGGCCATCGCTCGTTTCAATTCGGCGTTATATTCGGCGTTCGGGTCTTTGGGATTGCCGGTCGGCGCGGAGGGGTTGCCGCTGGCGAACGCACCATACGGAGTGCCGCCGTACTGCTGTTCCCAAACGCTGAGTTTCGCCTTGAGTTCGGCGATCTCTTGGGTCTTGGCAGAGAGGTCTTTTTCGTCATCATCGTCGTCCTCGTCCTCCTTCTGTTTTTTGCCCTTTTTGTCTTTCTTTTCGTCATCGTCGTCGTCGTCATCATCGTCCTTGAAGGCGGTGATCTGCGCTTTCAATGCGGCAATTTCCGTCTCCTTTTCGGAGGCGAGTTTCTCGGCGGCTTTGAGTTGTTCCGAAAGCACGTCGCAGAACTTGGCAACCGCCTCGTCGAAAGTGAGTCCGTCAGTGAAATACTGGTTGGCAAGTTCCGCTCCGAACTTCTGGGTAAACTGTTTCAATTGTTCTTTCGGGTCCATAGTATCCTCGTGGGGTTGATGTTTGAGGACTTGAGTCTTGGTGTTCGGGTCGGCACCGTACAAACACGTCGCCACGCCCCGTAACAACCATTTCCTAACGATAATTCCCGGTCCCTCAAACTCCTGACCGTTTACCGTATCTTTTTGATCCTTTTTGAGAATCTGTTCGTAAATCGGAGTGCCGTCCTCCAAGTCGTCGAAAAATATCGACGATTGATAAGGCACTCCCGCCGCCATCTTGGTGGCAAGATTCCATGCGGTATCCCCTTCTTGGGTCGAGACGAATTTCCCTTTCAGCGTCAAACCGTCCGATGTATCGAACTCGTCGATGTATCCGAGTGCCTCGTCCGAATGAACGTGGTCAATCGGAATCGTTCCGCCGGAGGGTATGCTCATCCCGGAGAGGTCGTGAATGACCCGTCCGAACCACCAGTGATTGATATGACCGGTTCCCCTCGCTTTGAGCGTTACAGGGAATTCCATCCACTTCAAACCGTTCTTTCCTGTAACTTCCTTCGGTTCGGAAAATTGCAGTTCAAACGGTCGGGTGAGTTTTCGCTCCAGTGTTTTCGGTTTAGTTTTTGCCATCGTCTTTTGAGGAACTTGCGCCCCGTGATTCAGTGTCGTCTTTGTCCGAAGGTTCGGTATCTTCGGTGTCAAACTCTTGTAACGCCTGCGCCCAAATGGGGTTCACGTTATGCTTCTTTGCCCAGTTCAGGGCTTCCTCGATCTGCTCGATGTTTTCGTAGTAGTTCGTTCCGGTTTGCAGACATGCTTCCTGCGGAGTCATCAGACCGGCATTGATCGCTTTGATGATTCCCGATATTTCTTTCGACGGGTCCCACCACGGGAAGCCGCGAGGGACGCATTGCCATCGTATTTTGCGGACATCGTAGCCCCTCGGTAGTTTGATATAGCCGTCGGTGATCCATTTCGTAATCCTCCACTTCAAGTGATGGTTCAAAAATTCAATGTTCGACTGTCGCGGTGCCTCACATGACCGAAGGTAATGCATCAACGCTCCCCGGCTCCCGTAGAAGTTGGTAAAATCCTCTCGGAAAAAGGAGAACGGAATGTTGAGCGACTTCAACGCAAGCAGTGTTACCGCCTCGTAAAACGTCTGTGACTCCGTGCTGGGAACTTTGGACTCAATGATTTGCAGGTTTTCACCCCGCTCCATGCTCAATGCATTCACACCGTTGAGTTTGATGTCGTATTTCGCCTTGGCTTCTTCTTGGACAACCTCTCCGGTATCGTCATCGATTTTCACATTCGGTATTGCATTCTTGTCTTCAAACAGCACCATGCCGAACATCGCGGCGATTTTCATTTTGACCAGATGCCACTGGATTCCTTCGTAGCAGTCTTGAATCGAATTGATCGAGTTGGCTATCGGCGAAATGCCCCGAATCAAATTCGGATAGTGCTTCCGCTCCGCATGCAGATAAAAATTGTGTGCCGCCACATCGAAAAAGTCATTGCTCACGCTTCCATCTTGGATGTTCCGGCGTAACACCCGGTACTTGCGTGCCTCCCACGTAAGCGGATCGACATAAACGCCCCGGAACCAGTTGTCGGTATGCCGACCATAACCGTTTCCGATTTGGTCGCTGACGACCGCCATGACTTTTCCGTCCGCCATCTTCAGCGTTCCCATGTCCCCCATCAGGACTTTTTGGGTATCGTTCACCCGAAGGTACGAGCACAGCGAATAGCGTTTTCCGGCATCAAAGTTTTCCGCCTTCGACCACCACTCAAGCAATTCCGTGAGCCAGTCGTCCAGCCAGTCCATGCCGGTCATAAATTGGATGTCGAACGTCGCTACAAAATCGAGGTGCTTGTCAATCATCCACGACAACACGGAGTAGTTCCGCAACTGCTCTCTTGCTCGTGTCGCGGCGACTTCGTAACTTTCTTCCCAAAAGGCATCTTCCGAGCGGGGATCATGAGCGACACTGTCTCGATTATCGGAGTTTTTCCCGGCATGGTAGTGGTACGAACGTGTTTTCCACGCTACCCCCGGCAAAAATGGAGTGTTGCCTTGCATGCTAGCATGGTGTCGATTCCTTTTCCGACTCATTGTGTCTTCAAAAACCTTGTTTGCTCAAGTTGAACCTTGCGAAGGTGTAACGTTTGCCGCTGTTGCGTTCCTCTTCTGCCTTCAGTTCCCGCCGTGCGTCCATCAACGACTTGATGCTCTGATTCACTGTCGTGTCGCCATCGACGGTCATGGACGAAAACGAAGCGGCTTTTTCGATTGCCTCATCTATTTTTTCAACAGTGATGTTCGTTGACATAGAAGTTCCTCGTTGTTACGAAGGGGATTATCAACGAGACCGAGAGAGCGGTCAAGAGTTTTTTCAAGAAAATGAAGTCGTTCGACTTCATTTTTATTTTGGCGTTACGAAGCCGACTTGCGGACTTTCGGCACAATCTTTTTGACCTTGTACCGGTTGCCGCATTCGTATGAGACCGGCTTACCTTTCTTATCGGTGACCGGCTTGCCTTCTTTGTCCACCGGGAAAATACGCCCTCGGCATTGTGTCCGGTAGCGAATGATGACGGCACTGTCCGTTTCAAGACGCGGTGATATTTCCAGCAATCGGGTACGCTCGGTCGAACCGCATCGAGGGCATATCGGCGGTTCCGCCGTGATGGTCACCGTCTCCTGTTCGAGTTGATACGTCTCCTCCTCGACAACGATTTCGGTCTCGGCGGTATTTTCCTCTACTAGCGTCTCCTCCGGTGTTGACTCCGGTTCGCTATAAGCGGGAATAGGGGGCTCGGGTGTTTTACTTCGTTTCGACATGGTTCAATCCTTTCGGGGTTAATGCGGCTATCGAACAGCACGGCATCCATACACATCTGCCATCGTCAGGTTCGCAACCAGACAATCGAAATAGTGATCGTCCGGTTTGCCGTCTTTATCGACAAATCTTAATTTTGTACGCCGTCCAGTGTTTCCTTCTTCGTAAACAGGTTCTTGGGAAAACAGATGTTCGATGAGCATGGAGTTCCAGTGGACGGTCGTTGTCGTCTTCGGCGGTCCGCTGCAAAAGGATACTGCACCAACCTTGCCCTCTTCGAGGTGTAACATCGTATGCAGTCTCTCTTTCATGGCATTCACATCGACTTTGATTATCGGCACTTTGTACTCACTGTTTCTGTCCAAGAGCCAGTAATCGCCCTTGGTGTTGCCCGGATGAACGAAATACTCTTTGATCGGTTTTCTATCTGGTGCAATGTACATGCCCATATAAGGAAAACACCAGTTCGCGTATCCGCTGTTTATCATTGCTTTGATTACATAGCCCGGTTCCCACCGCATATCTATTGTAACACAGGAAGTTGGTAATTTATGACCATTAGGCTTCAACCACTTGCACTTGAAGAAAAACCGAATGGCAGTTGTCAACTCATCTATAATCGGTGCATCGATATTGTTACTCGGTATCGGATTCGGCGGGTTACGTTGCTCGAAGTGTAGCCGCCCCTGATTGGGAAACGTGCCGTGCCAACACTTTCGCATCGTCAAGTCCGCCGCAAACGCCGACGCTGTTCCGTAGTGAATGTTCTTATGGATGTCGATGTGTGCTACTACACGTATTGTACTATTTGGTATCATTCCTTCAATATCCTCTACGCATAGACTTTCGACATGGTGTCGCGGTGCCATTTTGAAGATGTTCGTTCCTATGCTTTGCGGTTCGTTTTGATATTCCGACCAGAACACATGCTGGTTCTCGTAGTAGAGATTCATCATGCACTGGATGCCGCTGATCTCCGATTCATCGTCTCGGTAACGCTCGGGCCAATACATCGACGCACCCGCGTCCATCTTGTCACGGTGCTTCTTGTAGAAGTCGAGGGCGTTCTGTTTTGCCTTGCCGGGACCGGTGCGGATAGCCTTGTACTCTTCCCAGAGTTTCATGTCGTCTGGGAACGAGTGCATCATCTTGAATGTGTGAGATTTCCACTGCTGGTATTTTTTATGGTCGAGAATCTGGCATGCCAGGTCGTTTTCAAACATCTTGGTACACGCCATGACCATCGAGATACCTTTCTTTGGTCCGGCAAGCCCTCGGATGCTCTGATGCAACACGTCAATCCGTTTTTTTGATTGTACGAACGACCGGGCAGATGCCAGAGTCTGTGGGTCGTCGATGAAGCAAATATCGGGACGAATCGTCTTGCCGTCGAGTTGCACATGGTTAAATCCTACCACTGCTGACTCGATGCCAGACGTTACGATAATGGAACCGCTACACCGCGATTCCGGCACGGTCGGCATCACAATTCGGTCGGCAAGCCATTGGACTCCCGTT
>Ga0099364_10012256_pt1 | contig 11589 bp, 12 predicted proteins | sample TergutTh196P3_FD_73070 | JGI IMG/M metagenome (GOLD analysis project Ga0099364, IMG submission 73070) | Microcerotermes parvus P3 segment gut microbial communities from Pointe-Noire, Republic of the Congo - Th196 P3 | ecosystem: Host-associated > Arthropoda: Insects > Digestive system > Gut ...
GTAGCACAGCTCCGCATAACGGGGGACGTTCATTTCTTTGCCCACGCAAAGAAACGAACCAAAGAAACGTGGCCCATGCGGGCAGCACGATACGAGGCTACAGCTTAACACGAAAATCCGCCGACAAAATCGCGCTATGCCAAGGTAGGCGGGCGTATTTTCGTATTGCGTACATCTGGGGGATAGGTTGCGGGGTTTTTGGTTGTGATAATTTTTTCAATGTTTCCGATTAGTGGGTGTGAAAAATTTATTGTAGGGGCGCGCATTGCGCGTCCGTGGGTTCCCTGTTGTTTGTGTGGATTTTCAATGTAGGGGCGAACTGCGTTCGCCCGTGGGTTTTTTGGTTGTGCGGGGGGTTTGTGGAGTTGTAAATTATTCAGTCGGAAACCGTCCGCTACGCGGACACCACAATTGTCCATTGTCCATTGTCCATTGTCAATTGCCAACCGCCGCATACGCAGTTGAAAACGCAATCTGCAAATTAAACCCCCCCGTAAACCCCGCGACGTCGATGACTTCGCCCGCGAAGTGCAGGCCGCTGACTAATTTCGATTGCATGGTTTTGGGGTCGATTTCGCGGGTGTCTACGCCGCCGTCGGTGATTATGGCCTCGTCGATGGGGGCGAGTGCCGCGACTGTCAACTTGAAGTGCTTGACGGCCGCGGTGAGCCGCTGTCGTTCGGGGGCGGTGACGGCGTTTATTTGTTTGTCCGGTGGTATATTTGCCTGTGATATTACAGGGAGTATAAGCTTGTTTGGGAGCAACTCGTGCAAGGCGTTTTGGAGTTGTTTGTTCTTGTGGCGGTCGAAATCCCGCAGTATCCGCAGGTCGAGTTTGTGTAGGTCTAATGCGGGTTTGAGGTCTATGAGGATTGTGTAATTCTCGTGGTTTTTAATGTAACACGACGCCGAAAGCGGCAACGGCCCGCTAATCCCGGAGTGTGTGAACAGCAACTCTCCCTGCTCTGCATATAGCGGTTTGCCTGTGCCGTTCATACTATCCGAATAAAGGAACAACTTGATATTCCTAAGGCTCAACCCCGCAAGTTCGCCGCAGTCTTCGCGGGTGATAATCGGCACGAGGGCGGGCTTCGGCTCTACTATATTATGCCCGACTGCTCGGCTGAGTTTATAGCCGTCCCCGGTCGAACCGGTCCGGGGGTAGGACATGCCGCCCGTCGCAATCAGCAGTTTCGGGGCGTGGTAGGACTTTTTTTCACATTTTACGCCCATAAGAACATTCTTGGGAGCTTTTTCGCTTGTAATCAGCGAAATTGCGCGGTCGGCAATTAACTCTACTCCGAGTATATTCATACGGTTATTCAACGCGCTGACAACTTCATCCGACTTATCCGACACCGGAAATATTCTGCCGCCCCGCTCGGTTTTGAGCCGTACGCCAATCTGCTCAAAGAAGTCGCAGGTATCTTGCGGCGTAAAGCCGTGAAAGGCACTTTGCAGGAATCGCGGGTTAGTTTTAATGCTCGCGAGGGCGGTTTGCGGGTCGCAATTGTTTGTAAGGTTACAGCGACCTTTGCCTGTGAGCAGGAGCTTGTGCATCGGGCGGCTTTTCTCAATCAATTGAACTGCCAACCCACGCTCTGCCGCGATTACCGCCGCAAAACAGCCCGCCGCACCGCCGCCGATTATAATTAAATCAACTAAAATTTTCAGCCCCTAACTATTATACACTATTTTTTCGGGAATTGCAAGCACAAAATAATTTCTGCCGGCATATAATGTTACAAAATACGACAAAGGAGTTACCTACTTATGATTAACCACGACAATCACTGCCACGACAATTGCCATTGCCACGACAGCCACTGCCCCCCAAAGCCGCCCGTGAACCCGCCCAAAAGCATCGTCACCTGCTATGACGCCAACAACAAGCAGATTCCCTGCCCCGAGGAGGTTGTGAAGTGCCACTCGCCCGAGAATTACAAGCCTTGCCCGACCTGCCCGCCTATCATTATACAGCTGACTGCGCCGACTACGCCGACACCGCCGGAACAAGGTGTCTGCCCCGAATGTCCGACTTGCCCGACTTGTCCGAATCCCACCACGCCGAGCTTTTACGTCTATGTCTCGAACCGATTCATGCCGCAAAGTTTGTTGCCGGGTACCGAAAAGTTATACTTTAGGGACGCGCTTGCTTCAAGCGGTACCGATGTTTCGCACCCGCTTGATGCAAACCAAGTCAACACAGATTTCACCATAAACAAAGGCGGCCAGTACAAGATTTCCTACCAAGCTTGCACCTATATTGATACTTATTACGACTCTCAAAGCGATATTGCGTTGACGGTCGATGTGGTTGCCCAAGATACCCTCGGAAACACAACGGTTTTAGATACCTTAGACTTCACAACCGTACCCGGCGTGGTCTACTCAAACGAGGTACTCGCAAAACAGTTCACCACGACCCTCGCGCCGAATACTATCGTGTATATGCAGTATACTTTAACAAGCCCGACGGATTTGATTAATAATGAAACGGGGTATGTTATGATGGATAGTGAGGCGATTGTTTTTCAGTATTTAGGGGAATGACGGACAATTGACGATTGACAATGGATGACGGACAATTGACGATTGACAATGGACAATGGAAAATAAAGGGCAGACCAATAGCCGCCCGTTTTGTTTTGTTTAATTATAAGCGAGATTGGCGGCTATTAAAACTTTGCTAAAGCAAAGTTTTTTTACGTGAGAGGCTTGAAAGTCTGCCCTTGTTTAACTTTTAGTCGTTTTGGTCGAAAACTAATTTAACGATAGCCAATATCGGCTTCATCTCTGCCTTGCTTATTGTTTCAACTCGGTTGAATCGCCTTGCGTTGTAGTCAATGGTTACGAGTTGGTCTAACAAAACTTTCCCCGTTGTAATCAGCTTTATTTTATCAAGGCTGTAATAAAAAGGATAAACCCGCTCGGTGTTGGAAATAGGCGCGAAGACGGCTACGTTTGATGTTTGGCTGATAATCCTGTTGCTCAAACACAAATAAGGACGATAGCCCGCCTGCTCATGCCCTTGCTTAGGGTCGAGATTAATTTTAATTATATCTCCTTGCTCCGGTGCTTTTACCATAATTCGTTACCCGCCGCTTCAAATTCCTGCACATCGGCTTGAAATGAGCCGCCTGTGTAGTCTTTGAACAAATCAGCTATTGATTGAGGAACTTGCGGGCATTGAGTTTCGGGCTGAACTCGGTCGATTACAAGGCGTTTCGCCCCTGTGTTTGTTACCTCAACATTGAGTTGAAGCTTGTCGTTGGCGGTATACCCCAACATGTTGACAAGCGCAATGGGCAACCGCAAAGCCTTGCTGTTCCCCCATTGCGAGAGGGTGATTTCTTCACGCAGAACTTCCATAACAACAACCCCTTTTCAACTAATATAATATATTATAACACATTTAACCCAAATTGTCAACCACCAAATCCCCCATCTCACTACAACCAACAACCCTCGTCCCCTCAAGCCCCCTGTAAATATCCCCGGTGCGGAATCCCTTTGCCAAAACCTGCTCGACCGCGGCTTCAATAGCCGCGGCTTCCGCGTCCATATCGAAGGACAACCGCAGCATCATTGCCGCCGAAAGTATCATTGCAAGCGGGTTTGCCTTGTTCTGGCCTGCAATGTCGGGCGCGGAGCCGTGGCAGGGTTCGTAGAGGCCCACGCCGCTTTCGGACACACTCGCAGACGGCAACATGCCGAGTGAGCCTGTTAGAACGCTGGCCTCGTCCGAGAGTATATCGCCGAACAAATTTTCGGTGACAATCACGTCAAACTGGGACGGGTCGCGTACCAACTGCATTGCGGCGTTGTCAACCAACATGTCGGACAAAGTTATTTTGGCGTATTCGGGGTTACTCGTGTGTGTGGCATGCACAACTTCCCGCCACAATCGCGAGCTGTCAAGGACGTTGGCTTTGTCCACGCTGTAGACGTTGCCGCTCCGCTTTAGTGCAAGCTTGAAGGCGGCTTTTGCAATCCGCTCAATCTCCCAGTCGCGGTAGAGCATGGTGTCATAAGCGGCCCTTGCGCCGGAGTCGTCGGTGTAAGTTTCACGCTTGCCAAAATACGCCCCGCCGATTAATTCGCGGACGATTACCATGTCGATTTTGCCGGGGTTTTTGAGTACACACGCATCTGCAAGGACATCAAAAAGCTTGACGGGCCTCAGGTTCGCGAACAGCCCCAAAGCCGCACGGATACCGAGCAAGCCCGCCTCGGGGCGCAAGTGACCCGGCCCTGTGTCCCACTTAGGCCCGCCGACCGCGCCGAGCAGAACCGCGTCCGAATTTTTGCAGACTTTTACAGTCTCATCAGGCAACGGAACGCCCGTCTCGTCAATGGCGATGCCGCCCATTAAGACGTCGGTGTAATTAAATTCGTAGTTGAATTTTGCGGCGATTTTGTTCAGGACTTTGCGGGCCTCGACCGTAATTTCAACGCCGATACCGTCCCCGCCGATTACTGCTATGTTTTTTTTCATTATTATTTCCTCCCTTTAATTAATGCAGAATGCAAAATGCAGAATGCAGAAATAATTTAATTTTTAAGAAGGCATCCGACGGAAATAAACATCGTAATTTTATTTATTTCTGCATTCTGCATTCTTATTTCTGCATTATTAGAAATACAATTATCGCCAAAATAAAGAACACCACCGAACCCCCTCTTAACATCATAACCCCCAGTCGGGCCTGTTTCGACACGTCTCGTCGCAATGTTCCTTTTGACGCGATGGGCACTTCGCCGCCTTGCCCGTCGCCGACCCTGATGTAATACATGTCGCCGAGAATCGGCACGGTGACTGTCCGAATTATCAGCGGGATTTTCGTGCCGATGGGGTGAGTTTCGGGGGTCAAATAATCGGCGCGGACTTTCGGGGGTTCTTCGATTATTTTGCCATTTATTTCAAACCGCATGAGCGGCAAGGTCGCTTTTCCGTGGCGACTTGGAGGGGTTTTCGGCTCGTAAATCTGCTTTTCGTAGCGATAAAAAGTCTTGCTGTATCTCCCTTTGTGTCTGCCGAAAAATCGGGTCATGTAGCGGATTATCTCGCCCTCGACCTGCACTTGACTTGCATCTGCCTTTGTCTCCATCGCTCGTGCAAATTCGCCTGCTAACCAGAAAACTACAGCCATGAATAGGAAGCCGAAGGGGATGATTGGGATTTGCATGGTTGTACCTCGTTGGGGGGTTGTTCGCGGTCGGGCGGATATGCGGGCGAACGGAGTTCGCCCCTACATTGAAATAATTTTTTATGCCGTTAATAATTATTGTTGTAGGGAACGGTTCTTAACCGTTCCGTTTATAATGCCGTGCGATTTATAGGGCGGAACGGTTAGGAACCGTTCCCTACAAAACACCGCGCTGTGTTTCGGTGGGTTTTGCGGTTGTGGGGATTTTGCGGGCGAACAGAGTTCGCCCCTACGCTGGATAATTTTTTTGGTTGTGGAAAATTATTTTTGTAGGGAACGGTTCTTAACCGTTCCGTTTACAAAGCCGTGCGATTTATAGGACGGAACGGTTATGAACCGTTCCCTACATTACACCGCGCTGTGTTTCGGTGGATTTTGCGGTTGTGGGGATTTGCGGTTGTGCGGATTTGCGGGCGAACGGAGTTCGCCCCTACGTTCAAGATGTTTATTATGTTGTTGGAAATTTTTGCTGTAGGGCAGGGGTTCTACTCCTGCCGTTTGCAGATTGTGTTTTGTGAGCGGCAGGAGCAGAGCCCCTGCCCTACATTACACCACGATAACCCGCGGTTTACGCCTTGGTTTATTTTGTTCGCGCAGGCTCTTGAAATCGCGGTTGATTTTGCTGTTTCTTTTAATATCCATGGTTAGAAAAGCCACGAAAATGCCGAAAGGTATTAGGAATAAAAGCGCGGGCGCGACTTCTAATTCGCCCCTTGCGGCGAAGACTATGAAGGGTATTGCGAAACATGCCATTATTACAAAAGTGATAATCGAAGCTATGAAGTTTTTGGATTTTGTCCATGTTTGGTATTTTCCGCACGACTTGCATTTTGAATTTTCGTTGCTTGCCCAATACTTACCGTTGTCCATTTGAGATTGCAACAGGCGCAGGGTTTCGGGAAGCGTGGCTTGTAAATTTTCGGCGGCTTGTTGCTTTAAATTCTCGGCGGTTTCGGTGTTGATGTTACCGCTGTATGATTTGACGTTGTCGGTGCTTCCTACCATTATAAAGTGCGATTGCGAATTAACCTCATCACAATGCTCGCAATCGAACTGAATGAGGTAATTAAACCGCGCCGTTGCCGAATGGGTGTATTGTTCCATGTTTCGTCCTTTCTGCACAAAATATGCCCTGCGCGGTCGGGCATGGAAGCCCGACCCTACATTACACCGCGCCGCGTTTCCGTGGATTTTGCGGACGCGCAATGCGCGCCCCTACGAATTATTTCTGCATTGCACGCACATAATTCACCAACCCGCCCCTGTCGATTATCGCCATAATAAACTCCGGGAACGGCTCGGCTTGGTATTTTTTGCCTGTTGTGATATTGCTAATCTCGCCCGTGTCGAAATTTACGGCTACTTCGTCGTCGGCTTTGATGTCGAGTGCGGCGGCGGGACATTCCATAATCGGCAGGCCAATGTTGATGGCGTTGCGGTAGAAAATCCGCGCGAATGAGCTTGCGATTACGCAGGTAATGCCACTTTCTTTTATGGCAATCGGCGCGTGTTCACGAGAGCTGCCGCATCCGAAATTCGCCTCGGCAACCATGATGTCGCCTGTGTTTACACGGTTGATGAAATCCTTGTCGATGTCTTCCATGCAGTGTGCGGCAAGCTCCTTGAAGTCGCTTGTGTTGAGGTAACGCGCAGGAATTATGACGTCGGTGTCAACATTATCGCCGTATTTATGGACTTTGCCTTGGACTTTTGAATTGTTCATGGGTTTTTCTCCTTGTTAAAATTATTCTTGCTCGGTTAAAAAACTTTTGCAGAAAACTGCTAAATCCGGGACTTCTCTCATGGAAATAACCCAGACTAAATTGAAGTCGATTGTCTTATAACGATGCGCCACAATGTTTCGCAATTTTTTAATACTTCGCCAATGAATATTGCTGTTCGCTTCTTTGAACTCATCGCTCAAATTTCCGACAAGCTCACCAATTTGCAACAAGCATAAACATACAGCATTGCGGAAAGTCGCGCTCTCGTCATACCGCTCTTTGTCGTTATTAAATTCTTGGCGGGTCTCTTTTATTTGCAGGCAGTATTTCAAAATAAGCCTGAGAATACTCATGTCTTTACTGCTCATAAATAACAACCATGTCCCTTTCTATACTCTCGACAAAATATTTGTCAGGGTCGTGTTCTTTGTAGCTTGCTGTTGTGATTAAATCAATGTTTTTATCGAAGACGTCTTCTAAATCACACATCAAACCGGCAAACTCCAATCCGCGGATTCTGCCCTTATCAATGGCAAAATCGAGGTCGCTTTTATGTGTAGCTTCGCCCCGCGCATATGAGCCGAACAAGTAAACCCTGTCAACGCCGTACCTCGTAGCCAAAGGCGTGACGATAGTTTTAATCTCGTTTATAGAATAAATCTTATCAGACATAAACCCGCCTTTCACTGTATCATGGAGCATACGGACGCGCCATGGAAACCCGCCCCTACAATTGTCCATTGTCAATTGTCAATTGTCAATTGTCAACACCGGTGATAAAACCTTTCACCGCACTCGCCGCCGCCACCTCCGGACTGCACAAATAAACCTCACTTTCGGGGTGGCCCATTCTGCCTACGAAATTGCGGTTGGTCGTTGCGAGGGCGCGTTCGCCTTTTGCCAAAATCCCCATGTGGCCGCCGAGACACGGCCCGCAAGTCGGCGTGCTGAAGACGCATCCCGCCTCGACAAAAGTCTCTGCGTAGCCGAGCTGCATACACTCAAGGAAAATTTTCTGTGTACCGGGAAAAATAATGCAACGCAGGCCTTTCTTGACTTTTTTACCTTTCAGAATCGCCGCCGCCGCCTTCATGTCGGAAATTCTTCCGTTCGTGCAACTGCCGATTACCACTTGGTCGAGCTTTATTTCCTCGGTAATTTCATCAATCGTTTTTGTGTTTTCGGGCAGGTGCGGAAAAGAAATTGTCGATTTAATTTCGCTGAGATTAATGTCGATAACGCGGGCATACTCGGCGTTTTCATCGGGCGCGAATACTTCAAAATCGCGTGTGGCTTTGTCCTTGACATAATCGAGCGTGACTTCGTCAACCTCGAAAATTCCGTTCTTGCCGCCCGCTTCAATCGCCATGTTCGCCATGCAAAGTCGGTCGTCAATTGTGAGATTTTTCAGGCCCTCACCGCCAAATTCCATCGACTGATACAACGCGCCATCCACGCCTATCATGCCGATTATATGCAGGATTACGTCCTTGCCGGAGATGTTTTTTTGAAGCTTGCCGGTGAGGTTAAACCTAATAGACGCGGGGACTTTGAACCACGCTTCGCCCGTCGCCATTGCAACCGCCATATCGGTAGACCCGACGCCGGTTGAGAACGCACCGAGCGCGCCGTAAGTGCAGGTATGGCTATCCGCGCCGATTACCAAATCGCCCGGCAAAACCAAGCCTTTTTCCGGTAACAGACAATGCTCAATGCCCATTTCACCGGTGTCATAAAAATTCACGATTTCATGCGCCCCCGCAAACTCGCGGCATCGCTTGCACTGCTGGGCGGCTTTTATGTCCTTGTTAGGGGTGAAATGGTCCATGACGAGCGAGATTTTTTCCTTGTTGAAAACGCCGCCGAACCCCGCTTTCTCGAACTCGCCGATTGCGACCGGGCTTGTAATATCGTTCCCGAGAACCATGTCGAGTTTCGCCATAATTAATTGCCCGGCACTGACCGATTCGAGGCCGGATTTTTTTGCGAGGATTTTTTGACTCATTGTCATTGGCATAATTTTTATCTCCTTTCAGATAATGCAGAAATGATAATGCAGAATGCAGAAATAATTAAATTTTTGCTGTAGGGTCGGGCTTCCACGCCCGACCGTGGATTTTGCAGTCGTTTGTATATTTTTTCAGTGTAGGGGCGAACTGTGTTCGCCCGCATGTTGCACACGTCTTGATTGCCGTTTTCCTGTTGTGAAAATATTTTGTTGTAGGGAACGGTTCTTAACCGTTCCGAATGTTTCAACGACTTTGTAACCGTTCCGTTGATGAAACCTCGCAAATCTGCGCGTAATTTTATAATTGCCGAAACTTTGCGGAACGGTTACGAACCGTTCCCTACAAAACACCGCGCCATGTTTCGGGGGATTTTGCGGCGGTTGCGGATTTTTTGCGTTTCTGTGGGATTGCGGGCGAACGGAGTTCGCCCCTACGTTGTTGACATTTTTATGTGGTTGAAAATTTTTGCTGTAGGGTCGGGCTTCCACGCCCGACCGTGGGGTTTTTCGGCGAGGGGTGGAACCCTCGCCCTACATATTGGGTGCGTAAATTTTTATGTCGTCTGTATGTTTTTTCAGTGTAGGGGCGAACTGTGTTCGCCCGTAAATTAGCAGGTGCGCGCCGAGTATTTCCTGTTGTGAAAATATTTTAATGTAGGGAACGGTTCTTAACCGTTCCGAATGTTTTTGCACCCTTGTAACCGTTCCGATTAAAAGGTCGTGCGGACTTGCGGAACGGTTACGAACCGTTCCCTACAAAACACCGCGCCATGTTTCGGTGGATTCCGCAGACACCCGTGTCAATTAAAATTCTCCGCCCCACTAATCTGCAACATATACTCCAACGAATCCAACAACGCCAACATACTCGCATTAATTATATCCTTACTCGCGCCGACGGTCGTCCAATTTGCCTTGCCATCGGTACTTTCAATCAGCACTCGCGTGGTTGCGGCGGTGTTGTCGTTGCCGCCGACGATTCGCACTTTGTAATCCACGAGCCGCATTTGCGACAAGACGGGGTAGAACTTTTCCAACGCCTTCCGCAGTGCCTTGTCGATGGCGTTAACTGGGCCGTGGCCCTCATCGGCGGTGATTTCAAACTCGTGGCCGACCTTGACTTTTATTAAGGCACTTGCTTTGCTGAACGACGAATTACTTTCCTCGTTTGCAAAATGGCTCGAAATTATTTTGAAGTCAATAATTTCAAAGTAAGGCGTAAAATATCGTAACTCTTTTAGCACCAACAGCTCAAAACTCGCGTTCGCCGCCTCGAATTGATAGCCGATGTGTTCCAATTCTTTGACCTTGTCGGTCATTTTTTGCACTACCGAATCGGTCTTCTCGAGAGTGGGTTCAATCGCCCTCATCTTAGAGTACAAGACTGCTCGTCCCGAGACTTCCGAGAGCAGGAAATTCCGCTCGTTGCCGACCTTTTCAGGCTCAATATGCTCAAACGATGCGGGGATTTTCGCAACGCCGTCAACGTGCATACCGCCCTTGTGCGCGAACGCCGAACCGCCGACATACGGCATGGAATTTGGCAGCGCGACATTCGCGGTTTGTGCAATATATTGCGCGGTTTCTTTGAGCAGGGGCAGGCTTTCCGCGGGTACACAAGCGTAGTTTTGTTTCAGTTGCAAATTGGCAATCAGCACCGCCAAATTTGCATTGCCGCACCGCTCACCGATGCCGATGAAAGTCCCCTGAACATGACTTGCGCCCGCACTCACAGCCGCCATGGTGTTCGCAACGGCGCAATCGCTGTCGTTGTGGCAATGTATGCCTATCGGCAGGGTCACTTGTTTTTTGACACTCGCGACAATTTCCGCAATCTCGTGCGGGAAGCAACCGCCGTTGGTCTCGCACAAACATAGTGTCACCGCGCCGGCTTTCTCGGCGGCTTTTAACGCCGCAATCGCGTAATCGGGATTATTTTTATAACCGTCAAAAAAATGCTCGGCATCGAAAATTATTTTCTTGCCCAAACTGCAAAGATACGAAATTGTACGCTCAATCATGTCTAAGTTTTCGGCGAGTGACACCCGCAAAATTTCAGTCGCGTGCATGTCCCAGCTCTTGCCGAAAATGGCGATGTACTCTGTGTTCGCGGTGAGCAATGCTTTGAGATTATCATCGTCTTCGGGCTTAATTTCTTTGCGCTTTGTAGACCCGAAAGATACAAGCTTACTTTTCAAATACAGGCGCGAAGCGCGAGTAAAGAATTCGAGGTCTTTGGGGTTACTGCCGGGGTTGCCCGCCTCGACAAAGTCCACGCCGAAGCCGTCAAGGCAGGTCAAAATTTTCAGCTTGTCTTCGAGGGAAAAGCTGATGCCTTGGCCTTGCGCGCCGTCGCGTAGGGTTGAGTCGAAGATTTGGATTTTTTTGTTCATGGTTTTTTACTGCCTTTCGGGGTTTTGGGTTGTTGGAAATTTTTCTGTTGTTTGAAATTTTTTGTAGGGTCGGGCTTCCTGCCCGACCGTGTGTTTAGGCGGCTTTACAAGGTCTCTGCGCCCTTTCGGCGGAGCTACGCTCCGCATAACGGGGGACGTTCATTTCTTTGCCCGGGCAAAGAAACGAACCAAAGAAACCCGCGCCATGCGGCGAGCACGAAACGAGACTACAGCTTAACACGAAAACCCGCCGA
>Ga0099364_10012257_pt1 | contig 11589 bp, 5 predicted proteins | sample TergutTh196P3_FD_73070 | JGI IMG/M metagenome (GOLD analysis project Ga0099364, IMG submission 73070) | Microcerotermes parvus P3 segment gut microbial communities from Pointe-Noire, Republic of the Congo - Th196 P3 | ecosystem: Host-associated > Arthropoda: Insects > Digestive system > Gut ...
CTTCTTCCTTCAATTTTTGCGCTTTTTCATATCTCGTCATTTTTATCGCCCTTTTTTATTCTATCATTTTTGCGGTTTTTGTCAATGTTAATTTCCGAGGAGGTTTAATAAATGTTAACAAATTAATACCGTTAATATATTAAAATTATTAAACTTCTTTATTGTTAGGTATGCTATACTGTAAGCAAGGATTACGTAGCCTTTAAAAATATATAATCAGATATCTGGTTAAACCAACAAATACTAAATTATATGGAGGATTAACCAATTATGTTAAACGAAAAAATTATTGACACAATAACGATTGAAGATGTGGAATTTACGGTCATCGAGAAAGCGCAGACAATATATGCGGGTTCATATTTTGTCGCCCCTGACCTTGACTCTGAACCGAATATAAATGCAAGTTGGCAATGGTTTCAGGATAACAAAGATAAAATCATCGACAGTATCACGCCGAATTGCATGATATGTCTGAGCATTGACTATGCGCTTGACCGCACAACGGCGCAGAGACCATACGCAATGCTTCACGGACAAGAAACAAGCAATCCCAATCAGACAGAGGGTATCCATGTTATAAAAGCCGAGCCTACGACGCTTATTAAAGTAAAAGCTACGGACGCGGCATGGGCATTGACTAAAAAAATGACCAAATTAGATACTTCGCAAGAACCCATGTGGGCGTTGTTTACTCTTATACGCACTATTTTCGAGAACGATAAATACAATTATGAATTTAACGGGTGTAAACAGAAAGGAAACGAAGAAGCGGAATATTTTTATTTTAACGGGGACAAATATGTAACTGTTCCGTTAAAAAGAAAAACGCAAAACTCGTATTAAAATAATTATTATTTGTCTTATGGGACGCCGCCCTCGGCACGCCGAAATATATGCCATATTGAATTTATATTTACGGACGATGGACGCATGGATTTAATTTTCACGGACGACCGAGGGCGGTCGTCCCTACTATTTCGGATAGATGCGGCACCCTTTTTACTTAGGTGCCTCAAGTCCCGCTAACATTATTTTTTCATTTACCGCATTAAATACCTCTGCGATAAGCGGGTCGAAATGGTGTCCCGCATCGTTTAAAATAATACTGACCGCTTGTTCATGGGGAAGAGCTTTTTTATAAGGTCTTTCGGAAACAAGTGCGTCGTATACGTCGATTACAGCCATTATACGTCCATGAAGGGGAATTTCCTTTTCTTTCAGTCCGTAAGTATAACCTGTGCCGTCCCACCGTTCATGGTGATATGCCGCGAACAGTTTAGCGTTTTGCAAAAATTCCGCGTCGCCCGCCCTCTGCATTGCTTTGTCAATAATACGTTCGCCTTCTGCGGTGTGCGTCTTCATTATTTGAATTTCTTCTGCCGTCAGAGGTCCGGGCTTGTTCAAAATAGTATCTGAAATAGCGATTTTTCCCACGTCATGCAGACGCGACGAAGAAATAACCGATTCTAAATTCCATTCCCGCATTTCATCGGCATATACTCCACGCTCCAACATGGCGTTAATCAATGTTTCCATATATATTGTCGTGCGGTCAATATGTCCGCCTGTATTTTTATCGCGATTTTCAACAAGGTCAGAGAGCGTGTACACAATACTGTTTTTCAGTTTAAATAACTGTTCCGTGCTTTCAAGGAGCTGCGCGGTGCGGTCGCGGATTAAATCGTCGATATTCAGATGATTCCTAATGCGGTTTAACAGTACCGGTTTAGAAAACGGCTTGGTAATAAAATCTACAGCACCCAATTTTATGCCGTGCGCTTCGTTATTGTCATCAGCCAGACCGGTCAGGAATATCACGGGGATTTTTGAGTACAAATCTCTGGTTTTCAATTTCTCTATCGCCTCAAACCCGTCCATTTCAGGCATTTCTATGTCCAATAAAATCAAATCGGGCGTAAATTTTCTCAAAATATTAAACATTTGAGCGGCAGATGACAGAGCTATAACTCGGTATTGTTCCCCTAACGCTTCTTCCGCAATAGTAAGATTTGTCGCGCTGTCGTCCACAATAAAAATCATTTTTTTCTTATCTTCCGATTTTACGGTATTGTCATTTTTAAAATGGCAAACTTTGTTCCGTCCTCCGTTCTTGGCGGCATAAAGTGCCATATCCGCTCCTGAAATTAATTCGTCAACAGTAACATTCAGTTGTTCATGCGTCCATGTATTGGCACCGATGCTTACGGTTACGCTTGTTTTCGTTCCGTCTTGGCAGAAAATCTCCATAGCTTCGACATTACTGCGTATCTGCTCTGAAACATTGAGCGCGCCGTATGAATCCGTCTTAGGCAGCAATACAATAAATTCTTCGCCGCCCCAACGTGCGACAAAATCGTTTGAACGCTTGAGAGAATTTTTAAGAGTTTTAGCAGTCGCCTGCAACGCAACGTCGCCCTGCTGATGTCCGTGAGTGTCATTGTAATTTTTAAATTTATCTACATCTATCATTAAAATACTTATCGGTTCCTGCTCCCGAAGAGCCCTGCTCCATTCTATACTCAACCGTATCTCGAAACTACGCCTGTTGGGCAAATCCGTTAACTGGTCTATCATACTGATGCGTTCAATAGTACGCAGTTGATTTAATATCTTTATTTGATTCTGCACCCGCAGTTTTACAATCGCCGAGGAACTGAAAGGCTTGGTTATATAATCCGCAGCCCCTAATATAAATCCCTTTTCCTCATCGTCGGAATGTCTGAGTCCCGTGATAAAAATAACGGGGATATTCTGCGTTTTTTCAGACCTTTTCATAGCAGAAATTACATCGTATCCGTCCATTTCAGGCATAAGAATATCAAGCAGAATAACGTCAGGCAAATATTTCTCCGCCGCATTAATGGCAGAATGTCCGTCCTTTGCCGCATAAACGGTATATTCGGGACTCAAGATATGTGTGAGAGCCATAATATTGGAATTTTCATCATCTACGACAAGTACGCTTTTCTTTTTAGATTCATTCATTATTTTTTCTCCCGTTTTCTTCATTTATTTCTGGTTCGCTTTGCTTTATCGAGGCATAGTTTTGACGATAATTATTTTGGAATCGACCGCATAAGCCGATGCCTGATAAAATCTTTTAAATGCACTGCCATTTTGTCCCGCAGTACCGCTTCGTCAATGGGTTTAACTATATAGTCGCTCACTCCGCGACCTATAGCGGCAAATACGGTGTCATTGTCTCTCTCGGACGTTAAAAAAACTATAGGGGTTTCCTCGTGCATGGGGATTTTTCTTATTATATCAATGAGGTCAAATCCGCTTAATACAGGCATATTACAGTCCAATAGAAATAAATCGGGCGTGAGTCTCTTTAAAATTTCCGTTATTGCTTCCGGTCTGTTCAGCGTATATACTTTATATTTGTCATTCAACGTATAATTTACTGATTTTAGTATACTGGGAGAATCGTCAACAGCAAGGATAATTGGTTTATTTTCCTGTTGTTTTTGGAGATTAAACTGATATTCAATACGCTCAATCAACTTTGAATCGGCTACAGGTTTAAACAGAATGTCAGCCGCGCCGAGGTCCATTGCCTGACTCACACTGTCCTTATCGCTTTTACCTGTTAAAAAGATAACCGGCACGTTGGAAAAACGGTCGCTTTCTTTTAAGCGTTTGATAATTTCATAGCCGTCCATTTCAGGCATACTAATGTCCAATAATATCAAGTCGGGAGTGACCCTTGAAATAATTTCAAACAGCTTTTCAGCAGATTGCGTCGGATAAACTTCATAGTGTTTTTTTAAGCTGTCTTTTACTGATAAAAGCATGAACTGGACGTCATCGACATAAACTATTTTTTTGCGTTCATTTTCTTCAACAATTTTATTTTCTTCTTTATTTTCTTCGATAATTACGTTATCTTCCATGTGTATATATCCTCCTCAATTATCTGAATTATTTAAATTTTCTAAATAAGAAAGTTTTTCGACTATCTGTGAAAAGTTGATTAAATCAACATTTTCCCTCAACCAAACCGCGAGACCGCCATCATCATAATATTGATATTTTTCTATCTCCGCCATCACTGCGTCCGCTTCGCTCATATCATATATCCCGCAGGCGGAGAGAAGTTTTAAGAGGTCCTCTTCACTCGGCTTGTCTTTTTCAGGTTTTTTAATTTCAGCGTTTACGGCAGAGAGCATATCCTCAATATCGCCTACAAGTTTCTGCACGGCTTCGAGAAATTCCACGTTATGCCCGTCTATATAACTTAAATCTTCGCTCTTGGCTGCCATTTCAAGTGCTTTGGCTTGTTCTCCTACGCTGTCCGCAAAAATATCGTAGCTTGCCCCTTTTATTCCGTGAACGGTAATTTCGTAGTTTTTTAGATTATCCTTGCCCGCATTTTCTACTATACCGAATACGGAACGGACGCTTGCCGCATACGACCGCAGGATTCTAAGATACGTTTCCTCGTCGCCGTCGTACCGTTCAAGCCCCTTAGCTATATTTATCCCCGCAATTTCGTTATTTAATATTTCAGAAACTTCTTTTATACTATTTTTAACGTCCCCCGAAAGCAAGTCAGACATATAATTCGCGACGGCGTTTTCGGCGTTTTCAAATTCACTAATCAACAAAAACTCTTTTACGCAGTCTACAATCTTGTGTGTTTCTCTTGAATGGCTTTTTTTGTTTATCTCTTCCAGAATATCCAGCGCGCCTTTTCTGTTATAATCCAAGCACATCTTCTGAACAGACATCAGTTTATTACGCAACTCATCAATATCTTCGTCTGCGTCTCCCGAATCCTGTTTAACTTCGTATTTATCCAACAGTACGCGCAATTCCCGCAGGAATCCGGGTGAAATATCGGTTATCAGAGATAAATTCCGTTCATTTCCCGCTATTTCTAATTTATACGCCAACTCGGAAAGATTTGTTTCGCCGATATTTGCCAACGCGCTTTTTATGCCGTGAACAGTAATAATAAACTTGCGTAAATTTTCCTCAATTTCAAATTCAGTTCGGGATATACCCTCCAGTAATTCCGAGGCTCTGCGGGCGTCTCTGACAAAGGATTCTATCAGTAATCCGGTTTTCTGACCGCCGTTTACGTTAGTTTCCGCAGTTCTTGTTTGTCTGCGAGCCTCTTCGAGAACTTCAGGCGGCTGTTTATCACGTATCAGCTTATTCAAGACAGAGTTCAAACGGCGTATGTCTATCGGCTTGGAAATAAAATCGTTAAAGCCGTTCTCTAAAAATATATCCGCCTGACCCGCAATCGCGTTTGCCGTGAGGGCGACAATCGGTTTTAAATATCCCAAATCACGCAGACGTTTTGTTGTCTCGATGCCGTCCATTACAGGCATCATGTGGTCCATAAATATAATATCGTATGCGTTTCCTCTTTCGATTATATCAATAGCCATAGACCCGCTCATCACGGTATCAATTTTCAACCCGTAAGACTTCATAAGCCCCTTGGCGACATACAGATTGGTTTCCACGTCATCTACAATCAGAACAGTGCCGTAAGGCATATGTTCGCGTATAACTTGTGAACTTTTCCCGTTGGTTTTTGTGTTTGTAATATAGTTTTGTTTCTGGAAATTCCGCAAATTATCCGCTAATTCTTCTCCTAATACATTGTTGTCTACCGTATTCTGCGGCAACCGAACAGTAAACAGAGAGCCTTTCTCCAATTCGCTTTCCACATGGATTTTGCCGCCCATAAGGCTTAACAGATGATGAGTAATAGCCATGCCTAACCCCGTTCCCTCAATGGCTCGTCCCGTTTCTTGATTAAAACGGGAATATTCGTCGAATAGTCTGTCTACCTGTTCTTTGGTCATACCGTGACCGGTGTCCCGCACGCTTAAAATAAGAATCCCGTTTTCTGCGTTATGCTCAAAGCTTCCCGAAAGCGTAACTTTGCCGTTATCCGTATATTTAAACGCATTGGAAAGCAAATTATTTAAAATCTGTTTTATGCGAAGCTCGTCGCCGATTAATCTTGCGGGGATATTTTCATCAATTTCAATTTCAAATGTGATGTTTTTGTCGCCGAGCCGCATTATATTCAACTGTATGGCATCGTTAATCAGACTTGCGACTTCGTATTGAGACGGCATAATATCTAACTTTCCGGCTTCTATCTTGGATAAGTCCAATATATCGTTGATAATGCCGAGAAGCAGATTGCATGAACTGTGTATTCTGCCTAACCCCTCCATAGTTTCTTCGGGAAGCGTCCTATCCTGCATCAGGATTTCAATTATCCCCCAAATCGCGTTCATCGGGGTGCGTATCTCGTGGCTCATATTCGCCAAAAACGCGGATTTGGCTTTGCTGCTTATTTCAGCTTCCGCCCGTTGGTTCGCAAGCTGCTGTATACCGGTTATATCCTGCATAACCTCGATAAATCCCGCGACTTCTCCCCCCATATCACGCAGAATTTCAATGTCAACTTGATAAGACAAGTCTTTGTGATTGAAAAAAGTGCGTTTCAATCCGCGTTTAGCGTAAGCTATGCCGCATTTATCGGTGTCGCATATTTCAGAGTTCCAGTTTTTACAAGATGTCCCCCGTATATCTTCAAGTTTCACCCCTAAAAAATCCTCGACTGCCTTATTAACAAACGTCCAGTTCATATCCGCGTCAGTAACTGTAACGGGCAAGGGTATCGCGTCAAGAATAGATTTGTACCAATGAGCGTCCGCTTCGATTTTTTTAATAAAATCGGCGTTCTCTTGTTCCATACGCTTTTTTTTGGTTATGTCCATAAGCGAGCCCGCAACTCTTATGGGAATGCCGTCTTTATCCCTGAACGTGGTCCCCAATGCGTGAAAATGTCGGTATGTACCGTCTTTCAGCCTAAGACGGCTTTCAATATCATACGGCGTCTGTCCGCTATAGTCGTTCATATGCGCCGCGAAAGCGTTTAACGTCATCTCTTTATCGTCGGGGTGCAAACGGTCGCTCCAACTGTGAAGCACATTCGGAAAATCGTCCTCATCAGAAAATCCCAGCATATGGCGAAATTCCCGCGACCATGTGAGTCTGTTGTCGGGATTAATCGGGTCGGTATTCACAACGTCCATATCCCATAACGCGATATGCAGAGCGTCATTCGCGAGTTTATATTTCACAATGTCATATTCATTCGTGCGGAACTGCTCAATCAGCTTTATTTGATGTAAGACCCTGAGCTTTACAAGGGGCGTAGAGAACGGCTTGGTCAAATAATCTGCGGCTCCCAGAGCCAATCCTTTTTCTTCGTCGTCTGCGTCGCTTAGACCCGTAATAAAAAGAACGGGGATACTTTTGGTTTTTTCAGAGCCTTTAAGAATAGCGATAACGTCGTATCCGTCCATATCCGGCATGATAATATCAAGCAGAATGACGTCGGGCAGATATTTTTCCGCCGCTTTGATGGCGTTTGCCCCGTTTTTTGCCACATAAATAATATAATCGGGGCTTAGAATATTAGTCAGCTTAATTATGTTTGAATTTTCGTCGTCCACGATGAGTATGCTGTGTTTCTTTTTTTCGTTCATAAAATTACACCCACTTTTCCTTTAATTCGGCAAGCGTCACGACCGCCGATTCAAAATCATAATCTTCTATCTGCTGTGCGAGTTGTTCCGCTCCCTCGACTGCTCTTATATCGTCGAGCAGATTCACACACTCGGGGTTGATATTTTCAAGCATCGGCTTTAATTTTTCAAATAACGCCGTTACTTCGTCAGAGTTCAAATGCCGTGTTGTTTTTTGCGGTTCGTCGAGCAGAGGACGCAACTCGTCGAGAACCGACTTTAACTCGATTTCGAGATTATTCATGTCGTCCTCTGAAATTGAATTTATCCCGTTTTTAAGCGGTGCTTCGACTTTTTCCGCCGCTTTTTGCAGTTCGAATCTGCCAATCAGACCCGCACTGCCTTTCAGCGTATGCGCTAATCTGTGAGCAGTTTTTCTCTCCCTCGCTTCTATAGCTTCTACTATTTCCTCATACTTATTTTGATTATTTTTCACAAAATTTATCAGCAATCTGTGTTGAAGTTCATCTTCGGAAAGCACATGACTTGTTCCCTCACTCTGCTCTTTGCTCACACTTACAGGCTTCAAATATTTCAGCAGAACGCGCCACAGTTCCTGCGAAGTGAACGGCTTGCCCACGTAGTCGGGCATACCATGTGCCGCATATCGTTCCAAGTCACTTGCCATTATATTAGCCGTCATCGCGATTATCGGCGTTCCCGCGTTCAATTCCATTATTTTCGCTGCGGCTTCCATTCCGTCCATCACAGGCATATACATATCCATGAATATCAAGTCAAAAGGCGGTTCGCCTTTTTCTATACGGTTGAGAACTATATCAACGCCTGTTTTCCCGTTTTCCGCAACTTCTGTCCGAAGCCCGACATTCGCGAGATGTTCGCATATTACTTCCTGATTCATGGAGTTGTCATCGCATATCAGCACTAAGCCGTCAAAGAACGGCTTTTCAATTATATCAAATTTAATTGAATCAGATGTGCTGTCAGGTACGTCTGACGTCTCAAAAGCTAACTCAAAGTAAAATATACTGCCGCCGCCGAGCGAACTCTGCACATCAAGCGAACCGCCCATGAGTTCTATTATACTTTTGGTTATCGCGAGACCAAGTCCCGTTCCGCCGTAATTTCGCGTCGTACTGGAATCCGCTTGTATAAACGGCGCGAACACCTTTTCAAGCTGTTCAGGACTCATGCCTATGCCGCTATCCTTTACCTCAAAAGCTACGGTAACACTGCCGTTATCAGAATTTTTTATCTTCGATGAAAAATGTACTGTCCCTGCGTTGGTAAATTTTACGGCATTGGACAAAAGATTTATAAGTGCCTGATACAGCCTGACGGGGTCGCCTATCACTTTCTTTCCGGATAGAGGTTCAGAATAAACTTGAAAATCAAGCCCTTTTTCTTCAACGCTCGGCAGAATAACAGACTCGCACTGCGCGATAACATCATTTAAATTAAAAGGCATATGTTCCAAGTCCATTTTGCCAAATTCTATTTTTGAAATATCTAAAATATCGTTTATGATACGCAGAAGCCATTCCGTACTGTCTGTGATTTTGCTTAAATAATTCTTGGTTTGGGATTCGATTGTTTTGTCTGCTGCAAGCTCCGCAAACCCCATAATACTGTTCATGGGCGTTCTGATTTCATGGCTCATTTTCGCAAGAAATTCTGTTTTCGCACGGCTCGCCATAACGGCTTCGTCACGCGCTATGCGGCGTTCCGCGCCGGAAATGGCAAGTGCCATTAAATCGGCGAGTGAAGAAGCAAAATTCTGCTCTTCTATCGTCCATTCACGTTCTTCGGGGAAAGCTTCACAGCAAAACTGCTCGATACAAACCGCTCCTGATAATTTTCCGTCTATGTGTATGGGAACGTCAAGTATAGCGCATAAATCAGGATTGTAAGTTTCTACAAAATTACACCATACAGCAGACTTTTTGGTATTGTTTGTAACAATAAGACGCTCAGTTTCAAAGAGTTTTTTGTAATCCCCGGAGCCTGATAAATCAAAATCCGCCTGTAAGCCATACTCCCCTGTGGAAATATCATAGCAGGAGATGCTTTTAAGACAATCCCTTTCTGCCGTTGCTTCCCATATCCCAACGCAACTGACGTTCATAGCGATACAGCCCTCCCGCGCAATCATGTCGGCGGCTTCTTTCAAAATCCCGGAGAAAATAGTTTCAGACCTTGTAATGTTCGCCAATGTACCGCTCAATCTGTTGGCGTATTCATAATTCGACGCCATTCTTCGCTTTTGGACGTTTTTCATATATACTATAGTGATAAAAATAAAAGCAAACAAAACCAAACTCGACGCTCCGAGTACCGTAGCTATTATCCACGGTGTCTGCGCTTCCACCAACCTTACATTAAAATCATACGGTCTGCGGAGCCACTGCTCCGAGATTATCTCTGTATCAATCAAGACAAGGGCTTTGTCTACTATGGAACATAGAATATCCTCGTTTTTATTAAATCCAAAAGTGGAATATAAGCCGTGATTAAACACGAAATTCGCCTTATACCCCGTGACTTCCTGATAATGGGTCAAATACAAAAGACTGCTGAGATAGGTCATCGCCATATCTATTTCATTGCGCGCCAAGGCGTCGAGAGTGAGAGTTTTGCTGTCATACACTCTGACGTTATTATGGTCAGGGAACCATCGCTGAAACAATTCTGCGTGCGCTGTGTCTTTGCTCAAACCGATTCTCACCGATAAAACTTCGTTTATGCTGATGTTGGGATAATCGGTTTTGGATATAAGCGAAGTCTGGTCTATAAAAAACAGGGATTTCGGCCATAAAAAGCGGTCTGCTCGGTCAGGCGTATGGAATAGCTCGGAAATTACAAGCGCGTCTCCGTCTTCGAGCATTTTTAACAGTTCGTACCATTCCGTATTTGATTCATTGATAACTTCAAACTCAAGTCCCGTAAGAGCAGATACTTCCTGAAGCGAGTCAAAGGCTATTCCCTGCCATTCGTTATCCCGAGGGTTGAAAAAGCTTATCGGATATTTGTCGTATTCCGCCGCGAACGGAATAGGGGCAGTCTGATTGGCTTCTATATAATCAATTTCATCTTTGGTTAGTCGGAGAAACAGCTTGTGCTTTATGTATTCCTGATAGCCCTGATTGTACAGTTGGCTCAAATAACGGTTAGCGTTATTTTCCAACGCTTTTTGCATAACCGAAACAATCGGCGCAAGCGCGGGATTCTGCGTCGCAAGGGAAACAGGCGTGTAAATCAACGGCAAAAAATCCGAAACAATAATATCGCTGTAAGCGTCAAAAATCGCTTCCGCCGTACCTTCTGCGACAAGGGCGTCAATTTCGCCTTTTTTCAAAAGCTCATAAGCGTCAATATATTCGTCTATGTATACAGGCTCAAACGCACTGCCCCCGCTATTTAAAATTTTGCCGACCGTCGCAGACCCCATAAGCATTGCGTAGCGGGGCAGACGCGTATGCCTGATTTCATCAAGGCTCATGCTATCCGTAAGACGTATATATTTTACCGTGCGGTGTGCGATAGCGTCGGTCATACTATAAATAAGCCGCCGTTCTTCATTGAGGGTCAAAGTGCCGGTGAAATCAACCGCACCGTTTGCGAGACCGTCAAGCAAATCATTCCATGTAACGTGCTTTGGTATAAAATCAATTCCGAATAATTCGCTCAACCATTCGCACAGCAACGCCGTATATCCCCTTATTTCTCCGTTTTTGTTGCTAAAAGCCTCGGTATTCGGCATCATGCCGAAAACAAAAGAATCGGTTGTTTCCTGAAGAGTTATAATCGCGTCTATTTCTTCCTGAGTTATACCGGGAATATCCAGATAAGATAAAAAAACAGAAACTTCATCAGAAATACTTTCCTCATGATTTAAACAGCCCGAAAACATAGGCAACAAAAGTATTGCAGAAATTAATACGCATATAAATTTGCCTATTTTTTTCACTCACAATCCCCCCACTTTTTCTTTAGTTCGGCGAGCGTCGCGACCGCCGATTCAAAATTGTAATTTTCTATATGCCGCGCAAGCTGTTCC
>Ga0099364_10012258_pt1 | contig 11589 bp, 7 predicted proteins | sample TergutTh196P3_FD_73070 | JGI IMG/M metagenome (GOLD analysis project Ga0099364, IMG submission 73070) | Microcerotermes parvus P3 segment gut microbial communities from Pointe-Noire, Republic of the Congo - Th196 P3 | ecosystem: Host-associated > Arthropoda: Insects > Digestive system > Gut ...
GTGGCGCGTCCACGTGCCTACTGTGCCGCGCGGGTTGCTTGGGTTTACGCCAATGCCGCTGAGGTCTGTGAGCGCGGTGGTGTGCAAAAAGGTGTTGGGCGTGCCGTCAAATCGCAGGCTCACGGTGGTGTTCAGCCCCCGCTCGTTTACTGCGTACTTCCAAAACGACAGCCGCATACCCTCTTTGACTTGAAGCCTCGTATCGCCAAACTTGTGGTAGAATGAGGAACTTGTGCCGCTTGCCGTTCCGGTGAAGCGCGCCACGAAGCGACCACTTCTTGCTCCTGCTTCGTTTAGCATAACTTCGGCAGCTCTGTTGCTCACGTTTGACTGTGAGATTTCTGTCGGACTAAAAAAGCCCGGGTCTATTTTGTAGAAACGAACACCGCCAATGGTAGTGGCGTTTCTGTCGGATTTTTCGAGGGTTGACTCCCTCAACTCAAAGCTGTTGCGGTAGTACACCGGCCCTTCGGAGTGGAAAAGCGGCGGCATAGCGGGTAGTGCTGTTGCCTTGTCCGGATTTTTTTGTGCACGCGAGATTTCACGAGCAATCCGCAGCTGATAGTCGGACGAAAGCCAATACCCATCGGCACTTGCCGTGAGGAAGTACTGGTTGGTGGGGATTTGGGTGAAATCCGTAGCGTTTTTCATCCAGTTGGTACCCTCATCGTACTCGTCAAACATAGCGAGGTACAGGTTTTTGTCGGCCCCTCTTTCTCTCAGGCGGCGGTACTGCTCCCACGCAAAGGAGTGCATTGCATTCGAGCGTACGTTGTGGCGCGGAAATTCGTTCACGTGGTTGTTGCCTGTTCCCTCTTTCCATTGCGACCACGCGAAGCCCGGAAATATCACCGGTTGAAACTCCATGCCGTGCTCTAGACAGTAGTTTCTGTCGTTGGTTATTCTGTTTTGGTGGGTGTTTTCCCACAAATCGCCGAGCTGCACGCGCCCCACCCACCATGGCGACACCATGTCGAGGGCACGGTACGCTTCCGTAAAGGCCGGGTCTGTGTGGGCGTCACCGCTGTTGGTACGCCAATCGCGCGGCGTACCGCCTATCACGTAGCAGTTACCGCCTTCGGGCGATTTCAGCCAGTTGATTATCGCCAGCCAGTTTTCAGCATTAGCAGCATCATTGTTACCACGTGAATTTAAGCCAACACCCCAAAGGCACACCACCGGCTTGTCGTCCTGATAGGCGTATGACGTAAATTCGGTTATTTTTATGGTATTTCTTAAATGGTTCCAGTCGTTTTGCAGCTGGGTTAGTGTCGGAAGCCAGTCCCACATAATGTAAAACAGTCTGTCGTGCCTTTCGGCAGCACGCAGCAGGCGCACGGCTATGCTATCGGACACATTACGTAAGTTGCCGGTATTGGTGTAGCTTCCAAATCGCTGCAAGGCAATTCCGTCTATTTCGTTCTCATTCATCCACCTGACGTGCTTGTCGATTACCGGCTCTTTCCAGGAGGAAAAAAGTTTTGCCGGCCTGCCATCTCCAAAGTTGCCGAAACTCGGTCTCACGGCAAGGTCGTCATCGTTATACTCGGAAATGTCGGGATACATTTCAAAAACCATGTTTTCAGGGTGGTCGCTGCTGCCAAACCAGTGCCGCCAGTTGAGATTAGCGCCGTCGTTCTGCGTATTAAACCAGCCCTGATAGCCGGTAAATACTTTTCCGACAACCGACCTGCTGTCTGTTACCGCAGGCGGTTGAGGAGGCGTTTCTACTCTACCGGTAACCCGAATATCATCTATTCTGTACACCACATTTGCGGAGGTAGCGGTTACAGGGAAATAAATCCGAAACCAGTTAACCGCAGTCCACACCGGTGTGCCGCCGCTTGTTCCGCGAGACGACAAGGCAAATTCGTATTTGTACCAGCCCTGCCTGATTGGGACGTTGTTAGAGGCGGCGATAAGCCAGTTGCCTTCGTTGGCGTCTGCCGCGCCGCCGCTGCCTAATTCAAGTTGTCCGTTTCCTCCTGTCGTCGCAACTTCCGATGCGTAGAACCAAAAAGAGAGGGTGGCATCGCTTAGATTAATTTTCCCGCCGTCGCTCAAATCAATGGGCGTAGTAAAACTTTTGAAGAATTTTGGTTGGTCAACGCCACCCGTTGTTTGAAGGCTTGACATTCCATCTGTCCTTTGGTCTGCGGGGTTTGTGTTGAGAGACAGCGTAGCGCCGCCGCCTGTCTGCCATCCGGTTACTGCGTTACAATTGTCTATCACAACAAATGGCGCTTCTTGTGCTTGCGCTTGCAAAGCACAAAAACAGATGATTAAAGCGGCTGAAAGCCTGCTTTTACAAAAAAGATTTTTTTTAATTTTAATTTTGTTCATATTATTTTCAATTAACAATTATTTTACTCTTAACGTTTGTTTTATTTCCGCTAACGGATATGATATAAACTCCTTGCGGCAGGTTTAAAATCAATGGTTTTACAGTTTTTGGAGAAACGAATTCTTCCTTGACAATAGCGCCTTGCACATTCACAATAGACACAGCAAGCAATCCGCTGTCTTCGGCTTGCATGGCGTCTATTGTTATCCGACCATCTTTTACTAAGGCAGGATAGATGCTCACGCCGGCTTTTTTCTGCGTCGGAGATGCCTCTAAAGTAGGTTCCTGAACCGTTACCTCACATTCTGCCGTATGATTACCGTCGGCAACGCTTGCGGTGATGGTTGCCGTACCTGCGGATATTCCCGTTACTTCTGTTACCAAACCGATGACCGGGTTAACTGTGGCTACATTTGTGTTGTTGCTGCTCCATGTTACGGTTTGGTTGACCGCGCCGGCAGGTTCTACGGTTGCCGTCAGTAGTCTCTTATCGCCAAGGTTGAGCGTGAGGGTAGTTTCATCAAGGCTTAAGCCTGCGGCGCCTACCGGGATTGCCTCTATCAAAATATCATCAAAATAAGCCTCGAAGTTGCCGTCGCCTGTACCTTCGTAACCAAACAGCAGTCCGATTATTTGTTTTCCAATCAAGTCTCCCTGTCCTATTACTATCTCATGTTTAGTCCATGCTCCTACTGTTCCACGCGGGTTGCCCGGATTGATTACGATGCCCGCTTCATCCGTTAAATTCGGGTGTGTTGCATGTAAATGCGTAAATGTGCTCAAGGTCTCTCCTGCAAATCGAAGGCTCATAGATGTCTGTAAACCTCTGTCATTTACCGCATATTTCCAAAACGACAACTTCATGCCTTCTTTTACCTCAATTCTTGCATCCGCATATTTGTAATAATAGGAAGAAGAGGCGCCGCTTGCCGTTCCGGTGAATCTTGCCACAAAGCTCCCGCTCTTAGCCAGATTGCTTTCCGTGATTGCGGTTGACCTGTCTGCCGTATTCGACTGAGAAACTTGCGCCGCATTCAAAAAACCGGGGTCTACCCTGTAGAAACGAACGCCGTTTATGGTGATATTATCGCTGGTAGCAGGCTTTGGAAGTGCAGATTCCCGCATTTCAAAACTGTTCCGGTAATACACAGGTCCTTCGGAATGAGGAAGAGTCTGACTTATATTGTCAACCGGATCCGCAGCGCCTTTCATCACGCGAGACATCTGCCGCGCCACGCGCAGTTGATAATCGGACGACAGCCAATAGCCGTCCGCGCTTCCCGTGAGGAAATACTGATTGGTGGGAATATTGGTAAAATCGGTCGCATTTTTCATCCAGTTTGTGCCTTCATCATACTCGTCAAACATTGCCAAATACAAACTTTTACCTCCTGCATTGTTAATCTGTTTAAATTGTTCCCAGGCAAATCGCCCTTCGAGGCGAGGGTGTGAGTTGACAGGATTTTCATCGCCTGTTTTCCATTGCGACCATGCAAATCCGGGGAAAATTACCGGTTGATATTCTATTCCCTGCTCTAAGCAATATGCCAAATCGGGTATTAAGTTGTTGGTTGCATTGCCGGAAATACCGTCCATTCGAAAACGTCCTACCACCCATGGCGAAAGCATATCCAAGGCTTTATATACGTTTGCAAAATCTGAGTGCGTGTGCGAGTCCCCGTTTAAAGTACGCCAACTGCGTGGCGTTCCTCCTATTACATAGCATCCCTGATCTTTCAGCCAGTTAATCATTTCCAACCAATTAGCAGCAGTAGCCGCATTGTCGTTGTTGCGGGAATTTAATCCGACTCCCCACAGGCAAACTACCGGTTTTTCATCGTGGTGCGCATACGATGGAAATCCGGTTATTTTCACGTTATTCACTAAATGCGCCCAGTCGGTTTTCAATCGGGTTACGTCCGTATTGCCGGCGCCCGTATCATACATAATATAGAGAAGTCTGCCGTGCTTTACACCAGCGCGAGCCATACGCACAGCTATGCTGTCTGAGGGCGTGCGCCTGTTGTCGGCAGTATAACTCATGAAACGTTGCAGCGCCGCACCGTCTATTTCGGCTTCTTTCATCCATTGAAAATGCTTGTCGATTACACCTTCTTTGTATGAAGAAAAAAGTTTTGCCACATCGCCATTGCCCAAATTCCCCAAATTTCTTTCACCGGAGGGAGTTGCTTCAAGGTCGCTGTCGTCATATTCGGAAATATCGGGATACATTTCAAACACTATCCGGTGCGGATTGGGGCTACTGCCGTCGTACCAATGCCGCCATTGAAGACCGGCGCCGTCATTTTGAGTATTAAACCATCCCTGATAACCGGTAAATATTTTCCCGACAACAGACCTGCTGTCTATCGTCGACGTGGTTGATTGTGCCTGTGTTTGCAAAGCACAAAAACAAATAACTAAAGCGGCCGCAAGCCTGCTTTTACAAAAATGTTTCATTTTCATTTTGTTCATATAATTACTTTTTTTTTAAATTAGTTCCTTTATTGGTGTTACTTATATGTAACATCTAATGAAATATCCGCTTCATTCGTTATTTTTGAAATAAGAATGGCATAATACCACCGAGAAGGTGCTGCTTGGATTCCTGAAAAAACGACCAGTTTCAAAGTATATTTGTCCATACTGTTTTTTAACAAAGTAGTTTTTAATACATGAGCCGGCTGGGCAGTGGACGGACCATGCGCCACCAACAAAGTATATTCTGCAAAATCAATAGCGGGATAACTGCTACACGAAATGTAATTTTCTAATTCTTCATTGCTGTTAATAATAATGGTTGCGTTACTATTGAACGGAATTGTCCATTGGCATGAAGTCTCTGCCAATGAATATTCCTCAAACGGAATTTCTATCGGATATTCGCCAGTTTCTTCCGCAGCCTCCTGATTAACAACTACGAATTTCGTCAAACTTCCCAACGTAATCCTTACCGTTGCACTTCTTGTTGTGTCAAGTGTGTTTTCTGCAACATGCACAATAATTGTTTTTCCATCGTTACTTCCCGAAGCGCTACTCAGTGTGCACCATGCGTGGTTGGCTGCATCTTCCACAACGGCAGTCCATGCTCCGTTACTGCTTATTTCAATAGAATACATTCCTGCTTCTGCCGTGGCGATTATGGGCGTTTCGTCAACTGTTAATAGTTGTTCATCACAGCCTGTTAAAGCAATAATTCCTGCGAGAAACAGGATTGTTGAAAAAATGTTTTCCTTTTTCATCTGTTTAAATTTTATTTTTTACATTATTGTCAGATGGAACACCCATAATTTAGTCATTACTTTGTGTGTCAGTTTTTTTGACATGGGTGTTTCATAATGATTCCTTTTGTTAAATTACCTTATCTCAAAATCTGCGCCTAATTCTACCTCAAAATCACTGCCAATAATAACAGTGCCTCCTGCTTCAAATATCAACGTAACGCCGCTTTCAACGGTTACATTTTCGACGTAAATGTCGCATGGCGAGGTAACTGTTGTATCCGAGCTTACGACTTGATCCGTAAAACGTACAATATCTGAACAAATACCATCTAAAAACAGAACACCGCTGTTATTGGGGTCTAACCAATTGCTTAAACGAGACTCGTTTGTATCCCCTCCTTCCCATGAAAGATAAAAACGTCCATAACAATCGTCTGCGAACATAGCATCACAATCAGCATTTCCTCTACATAATTGTCCAATTATACGGCGAGATTCGTTAAATAATGGGGAGCCGGAAGAGCCTGGCTCTGTTGTGCCATTATCCCACACCACATTCCAACTTTTGACATGAGTGTTATTTGCGTAACATTCATCTTTACTCGGCGCATTATTAGCAACAGAGATTTTCATAACATCTCCGCTTGGGTGGTGAATGCCGGTTGTTGAAGAAGGAATTATATCACGTCTGTCCCAACCGGCATAATATACAGGAAATGAAGGACGCGAACTTAACTTTAACAGGGCAAAATCAGTTCCAGCCCAATTAGATAAAATAGTTGCGCCAACAATGCTTTCCCAGTGGGACGGATTACTACCGTTACAGGTGGGACGCCAATACTTAAATCTAAAAATGCTCGTTGAAGGATTGGGATTATCTCCATAAAAATTAAAAAAACAATGATTTGCCGTCAGATAGTAAGGCGTTTTGTCTTGCAGTGTATTATTGATAAGACAGCCTGTACATACAGCTGTATTATAATCTACTAAAATCATAGATACTGCATTTTTTTCCAACGCCCAATCATCACCCAAAGGACAATGTATGTCAATATTGCAATCTCCGGATGCGCCAAGTCCATCGCTTCTGCCAAAAATAGTTTTATAACCGTGGATAACTTTGCCTATATTGATAATGCCTCCGGAAATGCCTTTTGGCTCAAAATATTCTAGAATAACCGTATTGCCGGAGATGATATCCGTAGCAAAATTGTTGTATTTATTGTTGCTGACTTCTGCCGTAAAAGCGCCCAATACCGTCTTTTTGTCTTCACCGTACACAAAAAACGTAGCCCCTTCGGGAAGCCAAAACTTATCGTAAATAAGATTAAGGGACAATGCGCCTTCCGAATAAATTTTTAAGCGCCAAATTTTATCCCCATTCGATACCGTTTCCCATGTTCCGCTATTGTCTAATCCCAAATTCACATCCATTGCAAAGCCAAAACGAAAAGGCATGCCGATGTTGCGGTTCTGCTCCCTTTCCTTTTTTTCTGCGGCAAGCAGTGAATCTGTATTTACTGTGGGCATTTTCACGCCGGATATTTGAGTTCGTAACTCCGATAGAGAAAAACTCGGAGGTGTTCCTCCTTTACTAACCTGAGCAAACAAACTGTTATTTGCCAAAATAGAAAGGCAAAAAACAAGCAGTATGCTAACCTGTTTCTTAAAATTCCTGTTGTTCATAATTTTATCTTTTTTAAATTTCACTTAATAAATGGTTCCCAAGCAACGCCCATATAATTGTATCGTAAGTAATTTTTTCCATCATTGTAATACAGCCTTAATTCATTTTCGTGTAAAGAAAAAAGTAGTAAAGTATTCTTTATAAAAATATCTGCATATAATTGACCATTGCCCGTTTCGCCGACTTTAGTGCCACTAAAATTAAAAAGATGAATGATATTTGTGTCATAATCAACCTCATATAGGGCATTAAATTCATTTCCACTTGAAAAAGTCATAACATAACTATCCGTTACAAATATAAGCATATAACAAATTGTGCAATTTTTTGGCTCAAGTTCTGTCAAAATATCCGTTTGCGCATTTACTATGCCTGCTAATTTCCAATGCGTATTTGCTAATGCATGCTCTTCTATTGCTACCGGTCTCCATTCTGCAAAGTCAGCAAAATCATTTGGTAAAGGAAAACGCCCATCGCTCTTTGCATTAATTTCGAATAAATTTCCGGTACTCTCATTAACTGTCAAATAGCGGGTTTTTTCGATAACATAACTGGTTCCCTCGCGAAATGTGTGGGAGAAATAAAGCCAACAATCGTAATCTAATTCGAGTATCTCTCCGGCACGAGAGGTGATGGTCGTGTTCTTTTGTATGCCTTTTTTAGCATACACGACGGTATAGAATAACTCTGTTTTATGTCGCATGTGTTCCCGCACAATCTCATCAGCATCTTCCTGTGTGATTTGTGCCGACAATGCCGCAAGAAAAATAAAGGGAATAGTTAATAGTGAAAATATCTTCTTTATGCTAACCAGTTTCTTAAAATTCCTGTTGTTCATAATTTTATCTTTTTTAAATTTTACTTACAGTTATCCATAAATGGTTCCCACGCAGTACCTTCATAATTGTATAATAAATAATTTTTTTTATCATTGTAATACAGTCTTAATTCATTTTCTTGTAGTGAAAAGGAAGTATATTGTAAAGCATTTAAAATATCTGTATATAAACCACCATCGCCTTTTTCGCCAACTTTGGTGCCTGCAAAACGATCGAAATAAATGTTGCTAATGTCATAATCAACTACATAGGGAGAGGAAAGCAAATTAACTGTTGTATAAGTCGTGACAATATTATCCGTTTCAAATACAAGCATATAACAACTTGCACAATCTTTTGGTTCAAGTTCTGTCAAAATATCCGTTTGTATATCTACTATGCCTGCTAATTTCCATTGCGTATTTGCCAATAAAAGAATTTTTATTGTCATCCATTCCGACCAGCAATTCGGTTCTGCGCCATTTTTTGCATTTACTTTCAGCAAATTTCCGTTGCTTTCATTTACAATCAGGTAAAAGCCGGTATTGATGCCGTAGCTTATGTAATAAACCCAACAGAAATAATCCAATTCGAGCAATTCTTCGGCAGAAGATGTGATGAGCATCTCATTTTGTAGCCCTTCTTTGGCATATATATTATGAGGTTTCGTCTCTTGGCTCATGTGTTCCCGCACAATCTCATCAGCATCTTCCTGTGTGACTTGCGCCGACAATGCCGTAAGAAAAACAAAGGGCATAGTTACTGCTACTATTTTTTTCATAATTTTTTATTTTTTAATTATTCTGTACATTTCTCCGGAAATGCTTACCAAGTAAACACCTGTGCTCAGAAATGAAATATTTAACCGACAAGCATTCTCTCCCGAAAGTATTCCCGAAAAAAGGCGCGTACCTTTTAAATCATAGATTTCAACGCGGGTGTGCTCTCCACTGCAAGGGATAGTTAGCCAGTCATCTACCGGATTAGGATAGAGCAATTTGAGACTACATCTCTCATTGACAGTCAAGCCGGTTGTATTCATGGCTATCCATGAAGCATCCAATTCACCAAGATCGTTGCTTGCGATTACTTCCAACAAACTGCCGCCGTCTTTTTTTACAAAGAGATAACGGCGTTGAGCAGGCTCGTTTTCATCTATACAATACGCCCAACAAGCGTATTTTGCTCTAAATGTTTCCCCATTAGAAGTCGTTATGGTAATGCCTTCTTCATCCGGCTCATTAACATTAGCATATAATATACCGGACTGTATTGCTTCACTTTGCACATAGTTTAGTACAATAACATCTGCTTGTTCCCGCGTACTATTTTGGGCAAATAATGATGTCGCCCAAGCAATAAGTATCGACATCGTGATAATTTTTGTTTTCATCATACACCTTAATTTTATTCTGTTAATATCATTCGTTTCACATCCACCTGATTGCCATCAGCAATCAGCGCATAAAGGTAAATCCCCGCCACAAACTCCGAGGCAAAAACCGTTTCAATACCGTAACCGCGTTGTGCAATTACAGTTTGTTTCAATTGCTTGCCTTGCAAATCGTAGATACAAAACAGCGCTTTGTTTACGGTATCGGGCACAAAATATCTTATTTGCGTAGATTGATTAAATGGATTGGGCATATTTTGGTAGAGCATCGCTTGTTGTTCCGATGCTGACGCAGTTACCGCATCATACTCTTCGTCAATTACTACTGTCGCCGAATAGTGCTTTGGCGCTACCGTTAACACATCTACTTTGGCGGTTAATTTATTTACTTGCTCTTGCAGTTTATCATTTTGATCACTCAGTTCCTGCACGGCTTTTACCAAAGGAACGACAAACTCCGCATACCGAAGTCCATAAGCGTTACGGTCGTTTTGGGGTGCATCTACGCCGCTGAAATCGTAACCAATGCTTTTTGCTATTTTTTCCACATCCTGCGCAATAAAGCCGGAATAGACTATTTTCTCCTTATCCGCTCTCGCTTTTGCATCAATTTCTTTAGCTTCGGCAGAACGTGTCCTGCGTAAAGAATCCGTGAATTCGTTTATTTTCGGGTCGTCCGATTTCTCTAATTCATCTATTGCGTCAAGGTCAAGGTTATACATAACCGGCTGCAAAAGATTGATAAAGGCAAGCCCAGGTACTTCTGTTCGAATATTTCTCTTTGTTCTGCCGTCAGAGATGTTGCTCCAAGTAGTATGACCGCCAATACTGGTTGTAACGCTATTGCCGATTCTTGCATGATGGCTTTGGGTGACTGTTGCGTCATAGCCAATGGCTATGGTATTGTTCAGATTGTTTGCGTTGCCTCTCGCAAAATACCCAATTGCCGTATTGTGAAATCCGACTTCATTGGAGGAAAGCGTCCCAAAACCAACAGCAGTGTTGTTATAGCCCGTTGTGTTATAAACAAGAGCACAAAGACCATTGGCGACATTGCAGTTGCCGCTGGTTAAAGAACTAAGCGCACCGTATCCAAAAGACACATTCTGCCTTGCCGGACTTCCTGTACTTCCCGCTAATATGTTGTTCACCTTAAAAGTAATGGGAAGGTCATCGGTAGTACCCAGGAAATTGGATCCGTTACTTACAAGATAAATATTCTTGCTTACATGAGTATCGCCGCTTGGCTGTACTCTCAACTGTCCAAACATAACTATTGGACATAAACATAATCCGATAAAAATTTTTTTCTTGCTCATTATTTATAATTTTATTTGCTAATGATTATTTTACTCTTAACGTTTGTTTTATTTCCGTTAACCGACACGAAATAAACTCCTTGCGGAAGGTTTACCGGTAAGGATTTTATTGTTTTGGGATAAATAAGTTCCTTACAGACAGCGACGCCTTGCGTGGTAAAGATGGATACTGTGAGCAATCCGCTGTCGTCTGCCTGCGTTGCATCTATTGTAATATGACTATTATTTACTAATGTGGGATAGATACTTACGGCGGATTTTCCTTGAATCGGCAGATTTACGGAAGTAGGAAGAGGTTCGCAAGGCGTAAGGTCGCCGTCTGCTATCAAAATATCATCAAAATATGCCTCAAATTCACCCAATCCGGAGCCTTGTTCGTTGCGTTGATAACCGATAATCAATCCGGTAATTGTTTTTCCAAGCAATGTTCCTTGTCCGATTACTATCTCGTGTTTCGTCCATGCGCCTGTTTTTCCGCGCGGATTGCCCGGATTAACGCCAATGCAATTTTGATCGGTCAAATCGGGCACATTATGTAAAAGCGTACCATCGCTAAATTGAAGGCTCACAGAGGTATATCTTCCTCTATCGTTTACCGCATATTTCCAAAATGACAAGGTCATTCCGGCTGTTACTTGAATTTTTGCTTCGCCGAATTTACGATAATGATACGAATTATTCGGGTTTGCTGCATTTCCGGTGATTCTTGCCAAATACGCCCCGCTTTTTGCTAAAGCATTTTTTTCGTGTGCAACATCTGCGCCCATTGCTACTCCCGAACTGGAAATTTGCACCGACTTCTCC
>Ga0099364_10012259_pt1 | contig 11587 bp, 10 predicted proteins | sample TergutTh196P3_FD_73070 | JGI IMG/M metagenome (GOLD analysis project Ga0099364, IMG submission 73070) | Microcerotermes parvus P3 segment gut microbial communities from Pointe-Noire, Republic of the Congo - Th196 P3 | ecosystem: Host-associated > Arthropoda: Insects > Digestive system > Gut ...
TTTTGTTGAGATAACTCAAATCGGTACCTGCCGACCTACTCGCCCAGCGGTCAAATGCCTACTTTTTCAATCCTGGAAGTGATGACAGCAACATTGGGGGAGAAAACTTGTTAGCGGACTGGGGAGTGCAGGTGCATCGACACGTTTTGCTGGCTGATGAAGCGTGGCGACTGGAAAATCTCTTTTTTCTGACAAAACAAACAGAGCCCGTGGCGTAAGCCAGGGAATCGTTCGGTTGATGCCCTGGCTTACGCCACGGGCTCTGTGTGCCACGGGGAAAAACACCCGCTAAACTTGGACACACCCGCTTAACCGCAAAGGTTGGGCACACCCCCTTCAAAAGTCGCGGCTTTGGGGTACAATGTGCCTAGATAAACTCGATTTTAATCGAACCAGAGCCCATCATATTGTATGGCAGAAAAAGTTTACGAAGGGTTGTTTATTTTTGATTCCGACCTCTATGCCAGAGGGGCGGACGAAGTTTCCAGTCAGGTAGCCAGTATCGTTGAACAATTCGGCGGGGAAGTCCTTCTCAGCCGCCTTTGGGACGAACGAAAACTTGAATATCCGATCAAGGGACATCGCCGCGGCACCTATTGGCTTGCTTATTTTCGGACAGATTCATCCGCCGTGAAGGATTTGAACCGGCAATTCCAATTGAGCGGCAGTATTCTCCGCTTCTTAATCGTGAGTGTTGAACCCCGCTTGGTCGAGACGCTGGTCGAACATGCCCGGTCGGGACGGCTCCACGCCGGACAAGCCGAAATCACCGACGAAGTACCGCCAGTCTCGATCATTGAGGCCGTCAATTACGTCGAAAATGGTGATACTGGTTGAAGTATTGAAAGCCCTTTTCAATTTTGCCCCTTTCAAATTTGGAGATAATCAATGGCAAGTTTCAACAAAGTCGTTTTGGTGGGCAACCTGACTCGCGATCCCGAACTGAGGCATATTCCGTCAGGACTTGCCGTAACGGACATCAGTTTGGCGGTCAATGATCGGCGAAAAACGCAGTCGGGCGAATGGATTGACGAAGTTACCTTTGTGGACGTTACTGTTTGGGGACGCTGGGCAGAGGTTGTCTGCGAGTATGCCTCGAAGGGATCGCAGTTGCTCGTCGAAGGGCGGCTCAAACAGGATACTTGGGAATCCGAAGGACAGAAACGTTCCAAACTAAAAGTAATCGGAGAGCGGACAATGTTGCTGGGTGCGCGAGGCGGCAACCGGGGGTCGGGCGGTTATGATGATGGCGGCGGATACGCTCCTCGGCAAAACAATACGAGAAGTTCGTCGGGAGGAGGATATTCATCCCCGCAACCTCCTCCGCAGGACTACTACGATGCCCCCGCAGACGGCGGAGGCGATGTGCCCTTTTGATGGGTGTTTGCGAGCGGCACTCTTCCATCTTGACCGCTCCATCTTAACCGCTTGACGGCAACGTAGTACGTCACTTTTCAAATAGCCTAGCGCCTTGTGAATGTTAAATGTTGGGGTGCGAGTAAAAGCCGGAATGGAACGCAGTGTAATGGCGGATCGCAACGTACGCGTCCGTCATTGCGCTGCGTTTCATTCCGGCTTCTGTTTTTTATCCCAAAAAATTTGGACTGTCCCAAGGCACTAGGGAGCGTAGAGTTGTTCAAAGACTCCGCCGGCTTCGAAGTGTTCCTGTTGGGCTTTGTGCCAGCCGCCGAATACGTCGTCAATCGTGAAGAGTTCGACCTCGGCAAAATGAGCCGCATATTTCCGCAAAATCTCCTCATCCCGAGGACGATAGTAATGCCGGGCAACAATGTCCTGCCCCTCTTTAGAATAGAGGAACTTCAGGTAGGCTTCCGCGATTTTCCGGGTTCCCCGTTTGTCCACATGCACGTCCAGAATCGCGACGGGCGGTTCAGCAAGGATACTCACCGAAGGCACCACAATTTCGCACAGTCCCTTGCCGAATTCGTTGATGGTCAGTTCTGCCTGGTTTTCCCAGTCGAGCAGGACATCGCCATTATTTTGCTGAACAAACGCCTGCGAAGCGGTACGTGCGCCTTGGGGCAAAATTCGGACATTTTTGTAGAGTGCTGTAATGAATTCCCTGGCTTTTTCATGAGCGGCGGCAACTTCGGCGGCCGCACTGGGGTCATGCAGTTTTTCCAAACCGCCGAGTTCACGCTTGAGCACATATCCCCACGCCGCCAAATACGCCCAACGGGCAACGCCGGATGTCCTCGGATCGGCAACCACAATTTCAACATCCGGGCGGATGATGTCCTCCCACGTTTCGATCTTTTTAGGGTTCCCCTCCCGAACGAGAAAAACGACCGTCGAAGAGTAAGGGGTGCTATTGTATGGGAGGAGCGGGTTTTTTTGCCAGTCCGGGGGCAACAATTTGGCGTGTTCGGCAATGTTGTCAATATCGTAGGCAAGGGCAAGAGTCACGACATCGGCTTCGAGACCATTGATGACGGATCGGGCTTGCATACTGCTGCCGCCGTGAGTCACTTCGATTCTAATGTTTGCATTGGGGTCAATTTCCTTGTAGTGGTTGATAAATGCTTCGTTGAACTCCTTATAGAGTTCCCTGGTCGGGTCGTAAGAGACATTGACCAAAGTGATCCGATCTGACCGCGGACATCCGGCGGTGAGTGCGATGACTGTGATAAGCAGTGCTGTGAGTATCCTTTTCATATTCAACTGGTACTGTTCAACTGGCGACATAGTAAAGCCGCGACATAGTAAAGCCGGAAGTAATTATTGCCGATGAATGCGGGTTTGTCAACGGGCGGGGTGTCAACGGGCTGGGAGAAAGGTGTGTAAAAATTTAGCGGGTATTTTTCCTTTTCTTTGCGTCCTTTGCGGTTGAAAAAAAATATCTAACCGCAACGTACGCAAAGAAAAAAACGTTACACTTTCTGCATAAACATCAATGCAAAAATGATTTTTAGAGTGTCCTCACGAATAGCCGTTGTCGTTATTATGCCATGTGCGGCATCATATCTTCCCAACTTTCTGTACACTCGAATTGCAGCGAATAGACCGGCAATTCCTTGTGCCGGAGTCCTTCGATGGTGCCGTCATTCAAGTTGATATGCGTGATCTCGACCTCCGGCGGCAGGGACTCCGGTAAGAGACAAAAATTATGATTCTGCGGTGTCATGTGGACTCTGCCCGTCAGGCGATTCAATACCGGTTGCGTTCCATAATGTCCGAAGGGCAACCGGTATGTTGTTCCCCCCAGTGCGATACCCAGCAGTTGATGTCCGAGTGCCATTCCCGCAATCGGCACTTTACCCATTAACTTGGCAATTTCGGCAGAAACGCTGCCCAGCCGGGCAGGGTCGCCGGGGCCATTGGAGAGCAAGACAGCGTCCGGCTGCATTTTTAGAACATCTTCCGCCGAAGTGTGTGCCGGTAGAATCACCATTTTTGCTCCCCGTGATGCCCAGGCGTGTAACACACTCCGCTTCAGACCGAAGTCGAAAACCACGATTTTTTTAGTATCGTCTGGCTCCGGCAATTCGAGGGACTGGGAAACGGTAAGCGGTTCCAGAATGTCAATCTCTTCAAGTCGGGGAGACTCCTTTGCTTTTCGGATTAATTCGTCGGGGTTCCAATCGCCGGAAGCGATGACAGCCCTTTTGGTGCCGTGCGAACGCAAATGCTGTGTGAGCGACCGGGTATCAATTTCGGAGAGGGCAACGATTTGACGGCGTTTGAGAAAATCGGAGAGGCTTTCGGTTGCCCGCCAATTGGAGGTGCGTGTGGAAATCTCCCGCATGAGCAACCCCTTCATGAGCGGCTTGATTTCGGACTCATTATCTTCGGGATTGATGCCCGTGTTGCCGATTTGCGGAGTGGTCATTACCACGATTTGTCCGGCATACGAGGGGTCGGTAATGATCTCTTGATAACCCATCGTCGCGGTATTAAAGACGGCTTCCCCCGCCGCTATTCCTTCATGCCCCACAGAAATGCCGTGAAAACAGCGTCCATCTTCCAGAGCAAGAATACCTCTATTCGCCATAGCCGTCATCGAATGTGCCGTCGTCGAATGTTCCATAGAGGGGACAGTATAAATGACGTTGACGCTGCTGTCAAGAGGGAAGACTCCGGTATTCTGTCTGCGATTACCGCAAACGGCATGAAACTGTTCATTGCGTCCTTTGCGGTTAGAAAAAGACTTAACCGCAAAGTACGCAAGGAACACAAAGAAAAAACGTCCGTTTTCTACTTGTTTCCAGTATACGCAAGGCATTTTTTACACACCGGCACAAAGCCGCACTGCTTGTAAAAGTTTTGAGATAGTTTACACTATGCTTGAAGCCGTTTGACATTTTCTCAATGCTTTTTCGATTTTTATACCGTGCCGCTGCCGAAGTCTCTTGGCGTTTGCTCTTCAAAGCCGCCTGGCTCTGGTGCGGCAAAACCTTTTTCGCTCTCCGTGCCTTCAAAAAACGATGCAAAAAAGGAATCCAATTTCCGCCGTTCCTCTTCTTCTCGCTGACCAACCGATGCAATCTGCGATGCCGAGGATGCTGGGTGTTAGCCGCTCCGTCTGCGGAGCGCATCGCAGGCGAAACTGTTGACCTTTCCGGCGACTCCATCGAAAACGTCATCAACATTGCCCAAAAGCAATCGGTCTATTTCTACACAATGCTCGGCGGGGAACCCTTCTTGGCACCGGACACACTTTGGAGTACCATCAAAAGCCATCCCGAAGCGTACTTTCAAATTATTACCAATGGACTCTTCTTCGACGAGGCGACCGTCAAGCAAATCAAAAAACTCGGTAACATTTCGCCGCTCGTGAGCATTGACGGATTTGAAAAAGAGAATGACGCTCGGCGCGGACAGGGAACGTTTGCGAAAGCCACGGACGGCTGCCGGGAACTTCAACGGCAAAAAATCCTCTACGGAGTGGCGACGACCGTTACAGCGGAAAATTTTGAGACCGTTCTAACCGAAGACTATGTCAATCACTTCGTCAAACTCGGAGCGATGTATCTTTGGTTCTACGTCTATCGTCCTGTCAGTGCTGATCCGGTGCCGGAGTGGTCGGTCAAACCGGAAATGCTCTTGGAACTCCGCCGCCGGCTGTTGCGGCTGCGTAGAAAGATGCCGATTATTCTCATTGATACCTACTGGGACGAAAAGGGTTACGCCGTTTGCCCCGCCTCGAAAGGAATGGCATTCGTCATTGGTCCGCAGGGCAGTATTGAACCTTGTCCGCCGCTGAATGTCACGCGGGAATGGCTCAGCGACAACGGCGGCGATTTCTACGAAACGATGAACAATAGCGAATTCCTTTTGCGGTTTCGGGAGTTCATCGGACAAAAATACGATGGAGAACGCTCGCAGGGTTGCGTGATTATTGATTATCCGCAGGAACTTGCCGAGTTTTTCCGCTCGGAGCGAGTGATAGATGTCAGTGGTCGAGACTTCTTGGACGAACTTTTGCGTCGAGAGCCGTTGGCTTCGCATTACTTGCCCGGTCAGGAAATCCCAGAGGACTACTGGGTTTATCGTATGTTGAAAAAAATGCTCTTCTTCGGAATGGGAGCGTATGGCTAAGACGGGGGACAAAACGCCGTTCCGGCTCCGTGTGCCTCATTCATGCTCTGACATCTGTTATGAACGACTTATCCTTTGACCGACAACACATTTGGCATCCTTACACATCGATGGGCAATCCGTTGCCGGTCTATCACGTCGAATCGGCAAACGGTGTGCGCATCCGCCTTGCCGACGGGAGAGAACTCATCGACGGTATGTCCTCATGGTGGGCTGCCGTTCACGGTTACAATCATCCTGTATTGAACAAAGCGGCAATCGAACAACTCGACCGCATGTCCCACGTCATGTTCGGCGGACTCACGCACACGCCCGCAATCCAACTAGCCCAACGGTTGATCGAATTGACTCCGCTGCCGTTAAATAAAGTCTTCTTTGCCGACTCCGGGTCAGTCGCCGTCGAAGTCGCCATCAAAATGGCAATCCAATACTGGCATGCCCGACAGCAACCGCAGCGCAATCGTCTTTTGACCATCCGCTCCGGCTATTACGGCGATACCTTCGGAGCGATGTCCGTCTGCGATCCCGTTACCGGAATGCACTCGATTTTTTCCAATGCTCTCGTCCAACAAATCTTTGCCGAGTCGCCGCCGTGCCGATTCGAGTTAGCCGCTTCGCCTTGCGAAGCGGCGGAAAACTACATTGCCGACGTGAGGAACAAACTGTACGAACATCAAGAAACAATAGCAGCGGTCATCGTGGAGCCCATCGTGCAAGGGGCAGGCGGAATGAAGTTCTACTCGCCGGTCTATTTGCAACGGCTCCGGGAATTGTGCGATGAAACGGAGACTCTGTTAATCTTCGACGAAATCGCCACCGGCTTCGGTAGAACAGGAAAACTCTTTGCAATGGAACATGCCGGAGTCGTGCCGGACATTCTCTGTCTTGGAAAAGCACTCACTGGCGGTTATATGACGCTTTCGGCAGTCTTGTGTACGGACTCGGTTGCGGAGACGATTTCATCGGGAGAACCGCCGCAACTGATGCACGGTCCGACCTTTATGGCGAATCCGTTGGCGTGTGCGGTAGCGAAAGCGTCCATCGACTTGTTACTTGCGACCGATTGGCAACGCAGGGTTTTGCGGATCGAACAGATATTGAAAGAAGTATTTTTACCTGTCAAAGATTTTGCTCATGTGGCGGATGTTCGTGTATTGGGTGCTATCAGTGTGATTGAAATGCGGAGTCCGGTGGACGTTGCGGAGTTTCAACGGCAGTGTGTGGAGCGTGGAATTTGGGTGCGTCCTTTCGGCAAGTTGGTTTATTTAATGCCGCCGTATATCATCGAGGAAAATGATTTGCGTTACCTTGCCGAGATGACGGTGCAGATTATCCATTTGGGTATGTAAACATTTCTGGAAGATACTCTGTACAGGGAATCTCTAACAATACAAACCCTTTGCGTACTTTACGGTTACTCTTTTTTCAACAACAAAGTACACAAAGGGCACAAAGAAAAAAACCTGTTCACAGTGCCGCAGTTCACAGAGCCCGTATCGGGAGATACGGAATCAAAAAACCGGTGCTGCCGCACCGGGCTCTGTGAACACCCCACCCCGCAGGCGGAGCGGCTAACACGCACCACCCCCCTAAAACTTCACCACTGCCGACAAGCCGCCGGAAAACTGATGAGATTTCGTGCCAAGCCCATTAGAATCAGGATCGAACGCGTTCTTATATGGTCCATGCGCCCAGTCGTACCGCACTTCCGGTTTCACCGTCAGCCACTTGTTCGGTGTCCAGTTGGCACCAAGTGAAACGTTGTACCAGTCGGCATCTAGAATATCATGGCAGAGAACCCCAAACCGCGCTCCGAACGCCCACTTCTTGTTGTATTGATAGACCAACTCGTTGTTGAGACCCCAAGCAGTCACGTAGAAACTCGTTTCCTCCTCACGGTCATGTGTGTTCGCGTTTAAGAGCGTCCAGTCAAAGGTATATTTCAGTTTCTTGCTGATTTGATAGTTCGCAAGGAACGTGTGAACGAACAACTCCGTAAAATCATCGCTGCCCTTCTCCGTCATTTCGCCTACCGCAAATGTGTAGAGAAGGCTGAGCCGGTTGCCCGCTTTCCAACTGATCCCGCCAAGTCCGACATCGCACCTGTATCCCTCATATCTGCCGACAGAATCTGCCATCGCCCAACCGCCGATGAGGGCAAAGTCTTTGTTGACGGAGTAGGTCGCATACGCACCCGTACCAGTAGTCGGTGCAATCGTCTTCGTCGGAGCCCAAGTGTAGAAAAAATTATCCGTGGACTTGTACGAACTGCTTCCAAAGGGAGCATAAAACTTACCGGCAATGACATTCCATTTGCCCCATTCAACTTCGGCGTAAGCCTGTGCGAAGGCGGCATAGTAATCGCCGGTTCCCCAGCCGGTGGGATTCTTCGCATTGATTTCTAGACCGTCGGATTGCACCTTATAGGCATCGACTCCCCAGGTGAAGTCGATGGTTCCGCCGATGTCCAGTCCGCGTCTGCCGTCAACGGCTTTGCCCATCGAAAGATAGACCTGATTGACCTGTCCGCCAGTGAGCCGGGTGTTCTGCAACAATTCGGTGTTGCCCGAACAAAAATTGGCTGCTCGTGGTGGTCCAAATACACCGTCAAACTCTACGTCCAACTCGCCGTAGGTGCTCTTCTGCCCGTGTGCATTGGCGAAGAAACCTGCCTCGAGGTGTCCATTGAGGAACCATTGCCCTGCTTTCGGGCTGCAACGATCAAGGCCATCGCAAGGATTGCTGGCAACCTGATCGCAGGGATTGCAGGTGCCGAAGGGTGATGCGTGTGCGGTTGCCGGTGAGGAGAGTAAGAGGGTTAGGCACAGGGCAAAGAGTGCGCTCTTTGCGGCGGCAGGTTTAACTAGATTGCCCCCCCCCCCCATTTTAACATTGTTAATTTCATGTTGATTTTATTGGAAATGCGGACGCAGTGTCCTGGCGTTACGACTTGTCCTGTCTATCGGCAATTCGGCGGAGCGGACTTGGGAGAAATCAAAAGATGGTAAAATATGACGATTGTGCGGGGAGTGTGTGGACAGAATTGCGTTCACAGAGCCGCAGTTCACAGAGCCCGTGGCGTAAGCCAGGGAATCCCCAAAAGAGCCGGGGACGGAGCGGTACTCCGCGTAGTCCCCGGACGTTCACATACGCAAACCGGGGGCTTCGGAGTACCTTCGTCCCCGGCTCTTTGTGTTTTGCGTCCCTTTGAATCACGCGTCTCTTCGCGTTTACGCAACACATCCAGGGCACGGCATACAGGGGTGATTGCAGGTCATGTTCCAGATTTGTTGATGCGGCCGCTATTTACCCTCAAAAACAAGGCGTCTTTGAGGGCAAACCAACAATTTTTATAAGACTGCCTGATTTCAAGCCGCATTGCAGTCTGTCTCAACTCGATCTGTTTCAACTGCAACTGCACCGGCATCCGCATTGGGGAGGATCCAGCACTTTTTCGATTCGGGCAAAGATTTCTTCGACCGTTCCTAGCCCTTCAATCGTGATGAGTAACCCCTTCTTGCCGTAGTAATCAAGCAATGGACTCGTTTGGTTATTATAGACGGCAATGCGTTCCTTGATGGTTTCAGGGTTATCATCGGCACGTCCCCTTTTGGAGAGCCGGTTGTAAAGTTCCTCGTCCGGCACCTTCAATTCGAGCACGACATCAAGCGGCGTTCCCGAGTCGGCAAGCATCTTGTCCAGGGCTTCCGCTTGGGCAATCGTTCGGGGAAAACCATCGAGTAGGTAGCCGACCTTGCAGTCATCCTGTTTAAGGCGGTCGGCAATCACGCCGATAACCACTTCGTCGGGAACGAGTTTGCCGCTGGACATATATTTATCGGCTTCAAGCCCGATTTCCGTCTTGGCATCCCTTGCTGCACGGAGCATATCGCCCGTCGAAAGGTGTGCCGGCTTGTACTTTGCAATGATTTTTTCTGCCTGTGTTCCCTTGCCTGCTCCGGGAGGTCCGATGAATACGATTCGCATAATGTGATTGTTAACTGGGGTTGAAATTCAACGACTCTTCAATGCACCAGCAATTCTATCATAGAAACGAAGGCATGACAACTGCCCGACAGTGCGTTCCATTTTTGCCGGAGGTGTAAAAAGTATCAAAAGATACCCGTTTTTTTGTTATTGCGACATTTTCTTTGCGTGCTTTGCGCATTCCCTGCGTCCCTGGCGGTGAAAAAAGGGTTTAACCGCAAAGGGTTACGAAAAGTGCGCAAAGGAATTTTTGTATTATTAGAGGTGCCCTTTACGCCCCTTCCCTATTCCGTCTGCCCGACGGCACTTGGATAGAATACTTGATGGCAGTCATCGCAAGATGCTGCCAAGGCACTGATACTGCTGCTGAAAACAGAGTAATCGGGCTCGCCGCCTTCGGCTCTGATTTGAGCGTACTGGTGTGCGGCTGCGTTTGCTTTCAATGCGGCATCACGAAAGTCCTCGCAAGCCTTTTTCCATTCCTCGACCGCATCCGGCTTTTCCGACTGGGCAACATTGGGAATGGTTCCTTGCGAAATCACCGCCAAGGCGGCAAGAGGCGGATAGACCCGTTGCGGCTGCCTGTCCACTAGGGTATTCAACTTCCTTTCCGTATCAGTATTACGTTTCACTGCCGAACTCAAATTCGGCAATGCCTTCATGGCTGGTGCGAGGTCGGCAACCTTATCCGACCACGAAAGGGCTGTACCCCCTTCGGTGTTCGTCAGTGCTGCCTGCAATGCCGTGTAGGCCGCTTGACCTGCCTCATGAGTTTGGGCTGCAATCAAAGGCTTCGTGGCCGCGATGATAGAGGATGCCGATAGTTTATATTTGGAATCCGCCTCGGCAAGTCCCACCGCAAGGGCAATCAGTGCCAGAGCACTCGCATCACGAACGACATTGGCGGCATCCTCTGCGTAATTATTGCTCCCGTCGAGACGCTCCAATGCGGTGCCAAGGTCGGCAATGTAGAGATCAATCTGGACGGTGAGATCGGCAACAGGCGGAAGAGGTACTTCTCCGGCAGGTGCGGCGGCCGCAACAACCGGGGCGGGCTCTTCCACTGCCGGTGCAGGTTCGACGACCGGGGCGGGCTCTTCCACTACCGGAGTCGGTTCGGCGACCGGGGCGGGCTCTTCCACTACCGGAGTCGGTTCGACAACCGGGGCGGGCTCTTCCACTACCGGAGTCGGTTCGACAACTGGGGCGGGCTCTTCCACTACCGGAGTCGGTTCGGCGACCGGGGCGGGCTCTTCCACTACCGGAGCCGGTTCGACAACTAGGGCGGGCTCTTCCACTACCGGAGCCGGTTCGACAACTGGGGCGGGCTCTTCCACTACCGGAGCCGGTTCGGCGACCGGGGCGGGCTCTTCTACTGCCGGGGTAGCCTCTGCTGGTTGCGGATCAGGAGTTATCGGCTTGGGAGCACTTGGACAGCCGATACAAAAAGCAAGGAAAAGCACGGAAAATGTCAAAATCGTTCGCATAGCAATTTTCGAGAAAAAAGGGTTGAAAATTCGATGGTTAGAAGATTCGATTGGTTACGTGCCATTTTAGCAGAACAGAAGCATCTTTGCAACCGCCACATGAGAAAGGTACTCCGCAAGAGGGTGTGTCAAAATTGAATGGGTATTTTTAGTGTCCCGAACAACAAAAGCCGGAATGGAGCGCAGCGCAATGACGGTGGGCAAGCGTTGGACTCCGTCATTACAATGCCCCCTTAATAAGAATACATTCCGGCTTTTGTTTCAAATACCAACTAATTTTGTACACACCCTTGTTCACAGAGCCGCGTTCACAGAGCCCGGAGCGGCAGCTCCGGCGAGATAACGAAAACGCCGGAGCTGCCGCTCCGGGCTCTGTAAACAATTCCCGCCGCTCCTAACACCCGTCATGGAAATTACTGACGCTTTTCGACGTACCCTATGTTAGACTGCCTGTTGAAAATTGAAACTTGGAAGCTGGCGAGCACACACGGAGAGCTACCGTGTGAGAGAGACTTTCGACAGCGAATAGTGGCAGAAGTGTTAGCGCCGTTTAC
>Ga0099364_10012260_pt1 | contig 11587 bp, 12 predicted proteins | sample TergutTh196P3_FD_73070 | JGI IMG/M metagenome (GOLD analysis project Ga0099364, IMG submission 73070) | Microcerotermes parvus P3 segment gut microbial communities from Pointe-Noire, Republic of the Congo - Th196 P3 | ecosystem: Host-associated > Arthropoda: Insects > Digestive system > Gut ...
CCCTTTCCACCCGCTGCCAAATGGCCCGCACCAATTCCTTGAGCCCGGCGCCGGTGGCCGAGGAAAAGGGATATACCTTCAGCCGGGGGCGGGCCGCCTTCAAGGCGGCCAGGGCCGCGGGGCCTTCGGCCAGGTCCATCTTGCCCAGGGCCACCAACTGGCTTTTGCGGATCAAGCCCGGATCAAATGACTTAAGCTCTGTTCTTAAACAATCCAGGTCCAGGGCGGGGCGGGCCGGGTCCAGGCGCAAGGGGTCCAGCAAGTGGATCAGGACCGCGCAGCGGGACAGGTGCTTCAAAAAACGGTGGCCCAGGCCGGCCCCTTTCGCCGCGCCGTCAATGAGGCCCGGCAGGTCGGCCAGGACAAAGGAGGGCTGCGCCCAATCGGAACCCCGGGCCACCCTCACCACGCCCAGGTTGGGAACCAGGGTGGTGAAGGGATAGTCGGCGATTTTGGGCCGGGCCGCGCTCAGCCGGGAGATAAGGGTTGACTTGCCCACATTGGGATAGCCCACCAGGCCGGCATCGGCCAAGAGGCGCAGCTCCAGCCGAAGCCTCCGCTGGGCCCCGGCCTCGCCGGGCTGGGCGTGGCGGGGAGTCCGGTGGCCGCCGGAGGCGAAATGGCGGTTGCCCAAGCCCCCGCGCCCGCCCCGGGCCGCCAAAAGGACAGCGCCGGGCTCAGCCAGGTCGGCCAGCTCCTCCCCGGTCTCGGCGTCGAAGACCATGGTGCCGGGCGGCACGGCCAGGCGCACATCGGCCCCGGCCGCGCCGGAACGATGGCGGCCCTGGCCGGGCCGGCCGGAGTCGGCCTTGAAGTGCTGGTTGAGGTGGAAGCGCAAGAGTGTCTCCTTCTGGTCAGAGGCTTCCAGAATCACATCGCCGCCCCGCCCGCCGTCGCCGCCGTCCGGCCCTCCCCGGGGAATGTATTTTTCCCGCCGGAAGCTCGCGCAGCCGGCGCCTCCGGCGCCGGAACTGACATATATGGTGGCCTGATCAATGAATTTCATCGCTTGAGGCTCCAGCTTTTAAAATGACCAAAGCTTCCTGGAAAACCAAATCCGGGGTAATGACCGGAGCGGTCAGCCAGGGGCGCAGCCAGGGGCCGTCCGAGGGCTTGAGCCCAAAGCGCTTCAAGGCCCAATCATAGACCAGCACCCGGACGTAAGGCGTCTGGGGAGGCCAGAGGGCCGGGCTGGTCCAGGTGAAGATGCTGATGATGGGCGTATCGGTCAGGGCGGCCAGGTGTGAAACGCCGGTCGCCACAGTTATGAACAGGTCGCTGGCCTCAGCCAGGGCGATGATGTCCGACAGGCTGGTTCGGCCGCAGAAATTGGCCACCGGAACCCCGGCCGCCCGATGGAGGTTATTGGCCAAAGGGGCCTCGGACTCGGCCCCGACCACGAAGAGCGCGGCTTTGAAAGACCGCCACAGCTTACGGCAGAGAAAGGCAAAGTGGGAGAGGGGCCAGGATTTTTCCGGGGCCCCGCCTTTCAGGGACAGGCCGATGCGGGGACCGGCGGCCGGCAGTTCACCCAAGAGCCTCACCGCCCGGTTGGAGCTGATGGGGTCCGCCGAGGGAGGCGGCGGCCGGCGCGGCGTTCCCGGCGCCGCTTCCAGAAGGGCGGCCGCCAGTTTCTGGGCCCTGTAAGCCTGGGATTCCAGGGACCAGAGATTATCGACTATATCCACTTCATGACTGTAGAGGAAGGGCAGAGGGCCCAGAGGCTTAAGGCCCCGAGCGCCAAGGCGGTTTCTTATGCCGGCCAGGGCGGCGGTAATCAGGGAACGCAGCCGGCCGTCAAAAATGATGGCCGTCCTATACTCCTTCCGGGCAATGGCCCGGGCCACCTGCCTTAGGTAGAGGCTCCCCCGGGCCGGATCAAGGGTGAAAACCTCATCTATCCAACGGTATCGGAAAGCCAGCTCTGTAAGCCGCGGGGGAACCACCACCCCCACCTGGGCGCCGGAGCGCTCTTTCAAAAATCCCAAGGCCGGCAGGGTACTCAAAAAGTCGCTGACATTTCCCAACTGAAAGCCCAGGTAAGGGCCGGGCAGAATCCGGGTCATGGGGCGTCCGGCATATTCGGCCGGAACAAAACCAGGGCCGAACCGTCCATGACCAGCCGGCTGTCCTGATTTTCCGCCCAGGTTCGCAGTTTGATTTTTTCCTGCCGGTCAAACTTTTCCAGAACTTCCACCCGGGCGGTGACGGTATCGCCCAGAAAGACCGGGCTTTTGAAATCCAGCTCCTGGCGCAGATAAATGGTCCCCGGGCCGGGCAGGCGCGTGCCCAGGACCGCGCTTATCAGGCCGGCGGTCAACAGGCCGTGGGCCACCCGTTTCTTGAACAGCGAGCGGGCGGCGTAGTCTTCATCCACATGGACCGGGTTAAGGTCGCCGGTCAGGCGGGCGTAATGCTCCACCACCCCGGCGGAGGCGACCAGAGACAAGGCCGCGGCGTCTCCGACTTTGATCAGCCCATAAGTCAAAGGCGTGGGGCTCATGGGTCGCTTATTATTTCCACGATGTTGAGATTGGCCGTGGTCAGGGTCAGGCCGGCCACTACCACGGCCCAATCGCGACCGCCCAAGCTGAAGCCGAGGCTGTCGCCCACGGCCAGCTCCTCCGAGGCCTGGCGGTTTTCCCGCACGAAATTGAGCCGGACCACGGCTCGGCCGGCTTCATTGTCAATGGACAGGATCGACAGGACCAGCCGGTCGTCAAAGAGGGTTCGGCTCTGGTTCTCTTTGAGGGCGATGCGGCCTATAGGAGTCTGGCCGGCCGGCCCCGGCGCCTGGCAAAGGGCCAGCCGCTCCTCAAGCCGCCCCAGTTCCGTAAGCAGCCGGTTCCGCTCCTCAAGGAACTGGCTCTCCTGCTCCTGGAGCCGGGGCTTGAGGGATTGGCGGCCGTGGTCATAACTGACGAAATAGACCAAGGCGCAAAGGAATGCCAGGAGAACTCCCCGCCGCCAGCGTCCCTGATTCAGGCGCGCCTGATCCATAGGCCCTAGTAGATCAACAGCCCCAGGGCCACCCGGGCGATGAATTCCATGGTATCCTGCGTTCCTGACGGCTTCCGGAGGCAGTCGTCAACGCCGTTGCCGGGGACCATGATCTTGTCCATCTTGTTCTGGTTGGCGGTACAGATGACAAAAAAGCAGGGGGATATCTGGTGGGTGAATTTCACGGCCTGGCATAAATCCAGGCCGGTCTGGCCCTCCAATTCCAGGTCGCTGATTATAATGCGCGGCCTCTCGCTTATGGCCGCTTTCAGGGCGTCCTCGACGCCGCCTGCCGTCAGAACCTGGAACCCATGGTCTTCCAATATCTTCTTGAGCATCTCCAACTGGTAGGAAGAATCGGAGACCACCAGGGTCTTGCGGTTCTGGGCGCTTAAGGGAGTGGAAAGAAGGCGGCTGATAAGTTTTTGGCAGGAGGAGCTGCGGGTACGTAATTCGCCCACGGCTTCCTCAAGCCGGTGAACGGCCACATCGTCATTATGGGGGTCCATCGCCCGCGGCCTCAGCCGGCCCGGCCCCACGATCCCCCGCTCGACATAGTTGGAGAGGGCCTGGGGCTGAAAATCATAAGGCAGCAAAGCCTGGGCTCCCTCATTCATGACCATGAGAATCTCTTCCCGGGAAGCCTCTTTCCCAGGTTTTTCAATGAAGATGAATGACGGGCGGTTCAATTCGGCGAAGTCGGAGACCGTCTGCAATAACTTGACGCTGGCGGCGTCTTGCGCCCAATAATCAATAATCACCACATCAGCCTCAGGCGCCATCAGGGCCGATGCCGCCTCGGAGACGCCTTCCGGCACGAGCCCAGCCATGGGGACCAATTCGTGCCGCCCGTCTCTCAAGGCCTCGGCCACGCGTTTGGACAAATTTTCTTCAGACAGGCTGAGAAGTATTTTCGCCATTTTCATCGCTTCCTTAATCAGTCCAAAACCATGTTTTCAAATTCGACCACGCTGTAGTAACGGACCAACTGCTTTTCAAAGAACCTGTTCATTTCGTCCAAGGACAGATTGGACGAGAACATGATTTTAAGGCGGTTGACGGCCAGGCCCCGCTCAATCTTGTCCAGGGTGGGCACGGTGTCCATAAGGTCGGCCACCTCGGCCAGGCGCTTCAAAATCAGATAAACCGCCAGGGACGGGTCCTGGAAAGAGCTGCCCAGGCTGATGAAGGAGTGAAAGATGCGGCATTGGCCGCTGATCAGCCTGGTGTAGTACAGGATATTGGCCAGGGGCGAGAGGTGAAAAGTCTCGGCGACGGCCTCGGGCTGGATTTCTTCCACGTCGGCCGTTGGGCGTTGGAAGCCGGCCACCGCGGCCAGAAGCTCCGTATCGGTGACTTCAAAGCCTTGGCCGGCCCTGATTTTGACCAGGCCGGACTCCAGGTTCTTGACCGCGTCCAGAAGAAGGTCGATAAGTTCCTGGGTGACGCTCAGTTCCTTATCCCGGACCCGGTCCAGAACGGTTTCCACCTCATGGACGAAAGCGCCCACGTTGGTGAAACCGGTCATTATGAAATTGCCCTTGATGGAGTGGAAGTGCCGGAAGATGGTATTGATCCGCCGGGCGTTCTCAGGGTCTTTTTCCAACTGGAAAATGTCTTCGTTGAGTTCGCTGAGTATGTTGTGAATCTCAATGAAGAATTCCTCGGCCACGGATTCGTCCATATCATGGCGGGGCTTGTCCTGGGCCTGGACGGTTTCGGCCGGGGCAATCTCAATCGTCGACGGCTCGGGGTCTCCAACCCTCTCTTCCGCCTGCATGTCAAGATCGAAAAGGGCGGTGTGGGCCGCGCTGCTTTCCACGGTGCGGCCGGTGGCCAGGGCGATGAGTTCAAAGGGATCAAGCACCATACCCAACTGGTTGCCGCCCAGGATGGTGGTCCCGGAGACGCCCTTGACGGAAAAGATCTCCGGCAGGGGTATGAGCACCAATTTCTGAGGTCGGATGAATTCCGAAACCTTAAGGGCAATGCGGCCGTTCTTGGCGTCGATGACGATGACCGACAGGGTGTCCTGGTCTTCCGTAAGGGGGGCGCCGCTCAAAAGCCCGCGCAGGTCGTGCATGGGTATGATGGCGCCCAGGTACTGGATGCTTTCCGTGGCCCCCATGGTGGTGATGACGTCCTTGGGGGCGACGGATTGGGTGGCCACGACATTGCCGATGGGCACGGCGCAGAAGGTTTCCCCGGTTCGAAGAATCAGGGCGTCGGTAATGTTGACGGCCGACAACTGGGGAATCTTGTAAGTGAAGACGCTGCCCCGGCCCCGGGCGGTCTCGATGAGCACCTCCCCCCCCAGGGTCTCGACGGTGCTCTTGACCACATCCATACCGACCCCGCGCCCGGATATTTCCGTGGCCTCGACGTTGGTGGAAAACCCCGGCTGCATTATAAGGTTCCAGCACTCGGCCTGATTGATGGCCGAAGCCGCCGCCGCCGACATAAAGCCTTTTTCCACCGCCGTCTGACGGATGAGGGCCTCATCTAAGCCGTGGCCGTCATCGGTTACGGAAACATAGGTGAACCCTTCCTTCTTATAGGCGGTGAGCACCAACTGGCCGGTGGCGTCCTTGCCCCGGTGCTTGCGCTCCAGCGGATCTTCCAGGCCGTGGTCAATGGCGTTGCGGATCTGGTGGGCCAGGGGCTCATAGAGCTTTTCGGCCACGGTCTTATCCACCAGGGTGTCCTCGCCGACGATTTCAAAATTTACCTGACGGCCCTTCTTCTTGGCCAGATCCCGCACCAGGCGCCGAAACCGCAGAAAGGTGTCCTTTATGGGCACCATGCGGATATCCATGACCAGGTGATGAAGATCAGAGGATATGCGGTTGGCCGTCAGGGCCGCGTTCTTGACCATCTCCATGGAACTTTTGTCGATGGCGGTCAAGGACGTGGACAGGTGGCGCTGGAGAATTGAGATGTTCGAGGCGGTGATGATTATTTCCCCGGTCAGCCCTAAGAGCCGGTCCAGGTGGGCTATTTTCACCGCCATGCGGTCGATTTCCGGCGGAGCGCCGTGGTCCCGGTTCTCCGCCAAGGGGGCGGGATTACCATTCATGGTCGAAAATCCTCGTCAAGACAGTGGTGACCATTTCAGAGGTGGGGGGCTTGACGATATAATCATCCGCCCCCAGACGCAAGGCCCGGAAAATATACTTGGAATCAGAATGGGTGGAGATGATGACCACAGGTATGGACCGGAGGACCGGGTCGTTTTTTATGCTTTCGGTCAGCTCAAAACCGTCCATTTCTGGCATCACCAAGTCGGTGATGACCAAGTCGAATTTCTTGGACTTCAAAAGTTCCTGGGCTTTGAGGCCGTTCCCGGCCTCGGTCGTTACCAGGCCCAGGCCGCTGACCAGTTCCTTGATGGTCCTGCGCACAGCCAGGTAGTCGTCCACCACCAGAACTTCCTTGCCCTTCCAGGGCGTGTCTGCCGGACTCATCTAGCCTTCCCCCTTAAGCGCCGGGTATTGTGCCCCGGCCCGGCCGCCGCGTTGTTAATGCCTGTTTAGCAATCGCCTATCTGAAAACTTATAACATTTTTTCAAATATTATTCAAGTTTCAGCTTGAGGCCAATCAACCGCACGAAGAATGAAGGCGCCTTAGGGGAATGGAGCCCCTGAAAAGGGCTTACTTTCGTCTCAGGCAATGATAGAGCTTATCAAGCGTGAAGTGACCCAAGCGACAGCAACACCAAAAACCTCATCTTCTGCCTGTCATCAGCCTTTAGATGGAAAATTTTGTCCCGCCCCACCTGCTAGGTAAGGGGGAAATTTTGGTTGATGATGAGCATTTTTCTCCAGCTGTTGACTGCCAATGGAACCTCGCGTTATTCGACTCATCAACCTACCGGACTAAAGCAGATGGCCCTTGTGTTTTCCTTTATATCGGCGGCATTACGCTTATTATTTGAGTCATAAAGAGTCAGTGATATTTCTGCAGCGCCCCCTTTCACTCCAGGCTTTTCACTTATAGTAGACAGAATCATAGCGTCAGTAGCCTTATATTCCCAGATAATAAAATATTCCTTATTAGATATATCACTATAGCCTATTCGGTAACTACGGTTTTTTTTACAGGAATTAAAAAATGTCCATTTCGTCACATAATTTATATACTTCATTAATAGTTCGGACGCCTGCCTGACTGTTTCTTCATCGGTCATTTTTTTATCCGCCCAATAACGAATTCTATACAAACGGCCATCCTCGCGGGAAAAGAAATAACGGGCGCGAAATTGGCAGCCAAAGAGCGTTTCCACTACTTCCAGTCCAAAAGTAGGCTCATAATCACGATACTGTGAGGTTTCAAAAATTTTAGCCTGTGGGCCTTTAAGTGCCTGCAATTGGCTAAGTGAAATGTTCCAGGGAGGATTATCAAGTAGGGGGTGGGTGATTTTAGGTGGGTAGCAAATATAAACTAAAATCCCAATGATGAATAAAGTGACAACTGAAATTATTATTTTCCTACGCACAATATCACCATACATAAAAGTGTTTTGATTATTGGCTAGGCAGCAATAACCGCATGAACCTTTTAATTATTGATCACCAAGCCACCGGGACCTCAAGAGACTCACAGACGCAATTTATATTCTGCCCTTTTTTATACCATACTTTCCACAAACAGCTTTCTCTTTTTTTACTTTTTAATTTACAAATCATTTTAAAATCGCTCTCACCAACTATTGGGTCATTTATCATGATCTCAATTTCTTCAGGTTGATTAGATTCAAATTGAAAGATATAGGAAGTTTGCGTTTTGGGTGAGGTAGAGATTACATCTTGAGTTGACTTTAACGATACTTTTGGATAAAAAAGCTGTATATTATCAATACGTATCCATCTAATATATATGGCTTCATCGCTCAAATTAAGTATTTGCATAGAGTGCCCCGCCACACTAGTGGCACTAAAGTAGAAACCTAAAATATATCTAAAAATAATCACCCCCATAAATGGCACCAGTAGGATTCCAACAGCAATAATAAGGCCTCTAGCAAAATTAAATATTTTGCAAAAATAGCGACTTTTTATATATGCTACAATATTCACCATTGAGTCTTAAGCCTAATTAATTTTTTTTGCAGTCAGAATTATCAGGGTGACCCGCGAATCCACTTTGAGAAGCGCCCCTTGGGCCGGCGATCAGCGCCGGGGGTCGATGGCGTCCCGGAGCCCCTCCCCTGCCAGGTTGTAGCTAAGGACAGTCACCAGGATGGCCAGGCCCGGGTAGAAACTCAGCCACCAGGCCCGGCTTAGGTAGTCCTTGCCGTCGGCCAGCATCACCCCCCAGGTGGCGGTGGGCGGCTGAACCCCCAAACCCAAAAAGGACAGGCCGCTTTCCAGGAGAATGGCCCCGGCCACCCCTAAAGTGGCGCTTACCATGACCGGCCCCAGGGAGTTGGGCAGGAGGTGCCGAAGGATGAGGCGGGCATCGGAGGCCCCGAGAACCCTGGCGGCCAGGACGAAATCGCGGCTTTTCAGGCTGATGAATTCGGCCCGGACCAGGCGGGCCACCCCCATCCAACTGGTCAGGCCTATGACTATCATGACGTTCCAAATGGAGGGCTCCAAAAGGGAAATGACGGCCAGGATAAGGAACATGGTGGGGAAACAGAGCATCAGGTCACAAAAACGCATGACCATTCCGTCGATGAGGCCGCCATAATACCCGGCCAAGGCGCCTAAGAAAAGGCCGATGGCCGTGGCCAGCCCTACCGATACCAGGCCCACCTTTAGGCTGACCCGGCTGCCCCAGATGAGCCGGGACAGGACATCCCGCCCCAGGGCATCGGTGCCCAATATGTGCCCCGGCCCCGGCGGCTGGAGCCGGGCCTTAAGGTTCGGCCGGTCCGGGTCTTCCGGGGCCAGGACTCCGGCCAGAAGGCTAACGGCAAAGAGGCCGATAATGACGAACAGCCCGGCCAGGGCCATTTTGTTGCGGGCAAAGCGCTTGAAAAAATTTTTCATGCCCCGGAACCTTTGAAGGCGGAATCGCGCAGCCGCGGGTCGGCCCAGGCGTAGCCCAGGTCGGCCAGAAGATTGCCCGCCAGGGTCAGGACGGCCCCCATGACCAGGGAGGCCATTATCAGGGGATAGTCCCGGCCCATGACCGCCATGTAAAAAAGCTGGCCCAGGCCGGGAATGGCGAAGATGGATTCGATGATGACCGAGCCTCCGATGAGACCCGGCACGGACAAGCCCAGAATGGTTATGACCGGCAGTAAGGCGTTTTTAAGTGCGTGGCGCCGAATGACCTGGAACTCGGAAAGCCCCTTGGCCCGGGCCGTGGTCAGGTAGTCCTGCCGGATGACTTCCAACATATTGGAGCGCATATAGCGGGAGAGACCGGCGAAGCCGCCCAGGGTGGAGACGGCCAGGGGCAGGACCAGGTGGCGGGCCAGGTCCAAAATTTTGGCCCCGGGCCCCAGGGCGTCATAATTGAGGGAAGTGAGGCCGGAAATCGGCAGCACCCCCAATTCCACGCCGAAATAGCGCATGCCCAGGAGGGCCAGCCAGAAGGGAGGCGCGGCGAAGCAGAGGAAGAAGACGACCGTGACCGCCCGGTCAAAGAGGCTCCCGGCCCAAACCGCGCTCAAGATGCCCACCGGGATGGCGATGAGCAGAATGAGGGCCAGGGAAGCCGCGTTCAGGGCCAGGGTGACCGGCAGCCTTTCGGCTATCTTTTCCATGACGGGGCGGCGGTCCGGGGCGAAGGAGCGTCCGAAATCCAGCCGAATAAAGCGCCCCAGCCAGTTCAGATACTGCTCGGCCAGGGGCTTGTCCAGGCCGTATAATTCCCGGAGGCGCTGCTTGCTCTCCAGGTTGAAGTTGGGGTTGAGATCGGTCATCTGGTCGATGGGCTCACCCGGGGCCAGGTGAATGACCGCGAAACTCAGAAGGGTGATGCCGAACAGGGCCGGAATCATCATCAAAAGGCGTTGGACAGTGTATCTTAGCAAAATATTCCCAGCTTCTTGACAAGTACAGGGGCGTGGTTAAATTATGGGCTAAGCCGACGCACAACATTGCGGCGGCGTTTGAAAGCCTTGTGCCGTAAGCCTGATAGTTCGTGAAAGGAGGCAATCATGTCCATATTCAGATTCACCCCGCGGGCCGGGGTAATGGGCCTGCCGTTTCTGGAACTGGAGAAGATGCGCAACCGCATGGAGAACATCTACAACACCCTGGCCGGAAGCGTGCCCCATCTCAGGAGCAATTATACCGGAGTTTTTCCGCCAGTCAATCTGGCCGAAGACGACGACCACCTCTATCTGACGGCGGAACTGCCCGGGGCGGCGGCCGATAAGCTGGAGGTTTCGGTCAAGGGCGAAACCTTGAGCCTCAAGGGCGAAATCGCGGCCGGCCAAGCCGGCTCCGACGTCAGCTATCATCGCAAGGAAAGGGAGAGCGGCAGTTTCAGCCGGGTGCTGACCCTGCCGGCCAAGGTGGAAGTCGACCGAGTCGAGGCCGCCTTCAAAAACGGCGTCCTCACCGTGACCATACCCAAGGCGGCCGAAGCCAAGGCCCGCCAGGTTTCCATCAAGACCGAATAAGGAGGCCGTTATGAGCCCTGATTTGAACGTGCGGGAAAAACAGGAAGCCGCGCTGAGCGGGGCGGAATCAACCCGCGATCAGGCCATGTTCAGCCCGGTGGTGGATATTTGGGAAACGGACGAGGGCCTGCAACTGGTGGCCGACCTGCCCGGGGTGGCCCCGGAAGACCTGACCGTGGATCTTTCCGGCGGCACCTTGACCATCAGCGGCCGCATCACCCCGTCTCCGGCTGGCCGCAAAGCCCTTTTGACCGAATACGAGACCGGCCACTTTTACCGCCAGTTTTCCCTATCCGAAGGCCTGGATCAAAGCGGCATAACCGCCGCCCTTAAGGAAGGGGTGCTGCGGCTGACCCTGCCCCGCCTGGCTCCGGCTCAGCCCAGAAAGATCGATATTTCCCACGAGTGAAAAAAACGAACCCAAGGGGCGCTCCTTTTTGGCCTATTGCCCTAAGAGAGCGCCCCCTATACGCCGGCTTAAATATCAGAAAAGAGCCGGTGCGTTTATTCCAGGTCAAACAGCTCTCTTAAGGCGCTGTTTTTGATTCGGCGCCGGTTGCCCTTCCCTTCCTTCCCCTCCCCCTCCCCCTCATACAAGCGGACGGCGAGCATCCCTCTTTTTCCGGCCCCCCGCCTTAAGGCCCCCTGGGGAGTAAAACAGCTTTGATAATTCCACCGCAAATATATTATAATAAGATAATTTCGGGGTAAATCTGCGAGGCGCTCCATGAACACTTTCCGCCGCATTCTGAGCCAAAGAAATTTCTGGCCCCTTTTTGGAGCCCAGGCCCTGGGCGCCTTCAATGACAACTTCTTTCGCCAGGCCCTCATTACCTACCTGGCCTTCAGCGCGACCGGCCTGAGCCAGCCGGAAAAGACCATTTTAGCCAGCCTGGCCACCGGGCTGATGATGCTGCCTTTCTTTCTCTTTTCCTCCCTGGCCGGGGAATTGGCCGACCGCCGCCAAAAATCCACCTTGGTCAAGCTCATTAAGGCGGCCGAAGTCG
>Ga0099364_10012261_pt1 | contig 11587 bp, 6 predicted proteins | sample TergutTh196P3_FD_73070 | JGI IMG/M metagenome (GOLD analysis project Ga0099364, IMG submission 73070) | Microcerotermes parvus P3 segment gut microbial communities from Pointe-Noire, Republic of the Congo - Th196 P3 | ecosystem: Host-associated > Arthropoda: Insects > Digestive system > Gut ...
CAGGGCTTTGTCATGTTCACCATCAAATTGAAAGAGGGACTCGCCGACGATGTCGTCGTGGCGAACAAGGCGACGATCATCTTCGACCACAACGCTCCCATCGTTACGCCGGAGTGGGTCAACGAAAAAGATGTCGTCCCGCCGACAAGTACCATGCTCAGACCCACCAATACCACCGGCGAAATAGAACTGAAATGGCAAGGAACAGACAATCAAGACGGTTCGGGCGTCTATTGCTACGACATCTATCTGAAACAAGACGACGGTGATTATGAGCGTATTATAGCAAGAACGACCGCCACCTCCATGCCGTTTACGGTGGTGGATGGCGTAACATATTCGCTCTACTCCATCGCCACCGACAACGCCGGCAACCGCGAAAGCGACAAGACCCAACCCGACATTAGAATCCCCGAAGACAGATTGCCCTTCGACGACTACGCCGTTACCAAATGGAACAACACCTTCATGCTCAACCTCCGCAAACTATCCGATGACGGCTACTCCGTAGCCTCCTGCCGGTGGTTTAAAGACGGCAAACTCATCGGCAAAGGATTCACCTACTCGGCAGGTCCGACACTCGACGACCAATTGGAAACGGGCGCCATCTATTACTTCCAAATCACCACCGACGACGGCGACGAACGCTACTCCACCAACAAGATCATTGGTAGTCAACATAGTAACAAGTTGTACGTCTATCCCAATCCTGTTCCGCAGGGGAGCCGTCTCACCGTCGAGGGCGTTGAGCCGGGCAACTTAGTGGAGGTGTACAACTACATGGGCGTCTGCGTCAGCCGCACCGTCGCCACCGGCAACATCATCGAAATGATGCTTGCGGCGCCGGCAGGGGTGTATGTGGTGCGGGCGAATGGAGAGGCGGTGAAGGTCGTTATTAAATAACCATTTAAAGATTTAAGAATTTAAAGATAGATAAAATGTAAAATCCTCTGTGAACCTCTGTGGTCTTTGTGCCTCTGTGCTGAAAATAATTATAATTCAACACAGAGACACAGAGGACACAGAGTTACACAGAGAAAAAAATAAAAAGTTATGAAGAAAGTAATCATCATCATCATCGCTGCAACATGCAGCCTGAGTGCATCGGCGCAGCCCGTGCACGAGTTCTCCATCAATGGCGGGGGCGGCTTGTCCGCGCTGAATTATAAACTCTCGTCGGGCGGGAAGAAACTCGGTGGCGGCGGCGAGTTCGGCGTCGGATATACCTGTCTCTTCACTGAACAGATAGGGCTTCACGTCGGCGCCGGCATCGGTCTCTATAACGCCAAAGCAGACCTCGACGGCGCAGGTGTCGTTACCGCCGGTCTCACCGACGACGAAGGCGACCGCTTCAACATGCACACCACGCTCCACGGATACCAGGAGACGCAAAACGCCACCTTCCTGAACATTCCGGTGATGGCGCACTTCCAAACGGGACTCGTCCACAAGTTCTACGCGATGGGCGGCGTCAAGGTAGGTCTTCCGGTAAGTTGCAAGTACGACCTGTCGGGCGCCACGCTCACCAACGAAGCCTACTATCCGGAGTACGACAACGTGCTCAAAGAGCCAACGTTTGCCGGTTACGGCGACTTCGACAACATCAGTTCCAGCGGAAAAACAAAGTACAAGATCTCCGCCGCACTCGCCTTGGAAGCAGGGATGAAGTGGAACATCGGCAGTTTGCTCGCCGTCTATACCGGCGCCTATTTCGACTACGGACTGACCAACATCGCCAAAGAGACATCCTTTGTGAACTACAACAACGCCGAACCCGCCAACTTTACCATCAACAGCGCGGTGGCGTCCGCCAACAAAATCAACGTGATGGCGGTAGGGGTGAAGGTGCGGTTAGCGTTATCTCCCAACGGCATGGAGAAGAGTTCCGGCAAAGAAAAGACATCAAAAGTGAAAGCCGAAAAGCCTCCTAAGACGAAAAAACCGAAAAGTAAAGCGACATCCGAAACCATCGAGCCTCCGACAGCAGATCTCCCTGTTGAAGAGATAGAAGAAACGCCTGTTGAGGTCGCATTAACGGATGCCGTAGAGTTTACATTAGGACGTCCCGGACGTGAAGGATTCCCTGCCACGGCAATGGGGATTACGTGGGTTTCCAATATTGACGGGCAAACAGCCAAGTTCACCACCGCATCCGACGCACTCGTCATCTTACCCGACCAGACAGCGTATAACGCCATCACAACGCAAGAAAGCCTCAAAGAAGCATTCGACGCCGGCAACAAATCCAAAGAATTTACCGCAAAAGCCGGCACAAGTTTCAAATCACTCTACCTCATCGTACAAGACGGCGAGACGTTGTATCTCATAGAGATGACGAGCCTCCAGTTTAAGGCGGGAGAAAGTAAGGCTTACTTTAGAGTTAAGAGGTGAGAGTTGAGAGTTGAGGGTTGAGAGTTGAGGGTTGAGAGTTGAGAGTTATTTTCAGCACAGAGACAGCCCCTTTTGCCTCCGGCATTTTCCCCAAAAGAGGAAAAGAAAAGGAAGATTCTTTTTGGAGGACACGGAGTTTCACAGAGAAAGTCTTGTGTCTAATAGTCTCACATCTCACTCAGTTATTCAGTTATTCAGTTATTGAAAAAGTCGTATCTTTGCACAAAAATAATTTAAAGATTTAAGAATTTAAAGATTTAATTATGAAAGAGGTAAAAATCCGCAGCATGATTTCTTTTGATTGGGCGATGAAACGCTTACTCCGACAAAAAGCAAACTTCGAGGTGTTGGAGGGCTTTCTGAGCGAGTTGCTTCGTCGCAAAGTCATCATCAAGCACATTGGCGATAGCGAAACCAATCAGGAAGAAAAAGACGACAAATACAACCGCGTGGACATCTTAGTTGAGATTGACAACAAAGAGTTGGTAATCATCGAAATGCAGTTTTACAGTGAGGACGACTACTTCAAACGCATGCTCTATGGTGTGAGCAAGACCATCGCCGAACATATCTATCTGGGCGACGACTACGACAAAGTTCGCAAAGTCTATTCCATCAACATCGTCTATTTCGACCTTGGCGTAGGCGACGACTATGTTTATCACGGCATCACCAACTTCACCGGACTCCACACCCACCAAGAACTGCTATTGGACAAGAAACAGCGCACCGTTTACGAAAAAGAGTTTGTCGGCGACTTGTACCCCGAATACTACATCTTGAAAGTTAACAACTTCAACGACGTTGCCAACGACACCTTGGACGAGTGGATCTACTACCTGAAAAACAACAAGATACGGGACGACTTCACAGCGCAAGGCATAGAGCAAGCCCGTAAAAAGTTGGCGTTCGACAACCTCAGCGAGCGAGAGAAAAGGCAGTACGAGCGTGAGATAAAAGACAGGGTCATCCGCGACAGCGAGACAAGGACTGCTTTCAGGGAAGGACGCGAAAAAGGCGAAGCCATCGGCATCAAAAAAGGCGAAGCCATCGGCATCAAAAAAGGCGAAGCCATCGGTGAGCAGAAAAAAGCCATTGTCATCGCTAAAAAACTTTTGAAGAGCGGTATGGCGAAAGAGGACGTGATGGACGCAACAGGGCTAACAGTAGAACAGATTGAGCAAATAATAATAAAATCATAAAATTCATAAACTTAATACCTTTTTATATGCCCCCTCCCTTTATGGGTAATTCAAAAATTTCATGTACATTTGCAGCCAAATATCAATAAGGAATATAATAACTTAATTTAGTATAGATATGAGCAATTCTTTTTCATTAAATCCGAATCCGTTGGTGCAGTTTTTGCAGAAGCCGACGAAAGAGTTTACCAAAGCCGACATCATCAAATTTGTTGTTGAGAATGATGTTGAGATGATTAACTTCCGTTATCCGGGCAGCGACGGACGTTTGAAGACGTTGAACTTCGTCATCAACGACCTTGACTATCTTGACAGCATCCTCAGTTCGGGCGAGCGCGTTGACGGGTCGAGCCTGCTTCCGTTCCTTGACGCCGGTTCGAGCGATCTGTACGTCATTCCGCGTTTCCGCACGGCGTTTGTCAATCCTTTTTCCGACGTTCCCGCGTTGGATATTCTGTGCAGTTATTACACCAAAGACGGCGAACCGTTGGAAAGTTCACCCGAATACACCATGCGCAAAGCGCACGAAGCCCTCAAAAAAGTTACAGGGATGGAGTTCGAGGTGATGGGCGAGTTGGAGTATTACGCCATCTCTGAGCGTGAGGATCTGTTTTTAGCCACCGACCAGCGCGGCTATCACGAATCGTCGCCGTTCAACAAGTTCGACGACTTCCGCTGCGAAGCGCTACGGATGATCGCCCAAACCGGCGGACTGATAAAATACGGACACTCGGAAGTCGGCAATTTCACCCTCGACAACCTGATGTACGAACAAAACGAGATAGAGTTTCTCCCCACCGCCATGGAAGATGCCGCTGACCAACTGATGATCGCCAAATGGATCATGCGCACGCTGGCTTACGATTACGGCATCTCCATCACCTTTGCACCCAAAATCACTACCGGAAAAGCAGGCAGCGGCATGCACGTACACACCCGCATGAGGAAAGATGGGAAAAACATGTACGTCGCCAACGGCGAACTCACCGAGACCGCCCATAAAGCCATCGCCGGATTTCTGGAATTAGCGCCCTCGCTGACGGCATTCGGAAACACCAATCCCACCTCTTACCTCCGTTTGGTTCCGCATCAGGAAGCGCCGACCAACATCTGCTGGGGCGACCGCAACCGCTCCGTCTTGGTGCGCGTTCCCTTGGGATGGACCACCAAAGGCAACAACATGCTGTGCGACGCCAATCCGTTAGAGGCAAATGAAACGATGGACTATAACCTCAAACAAACCATCGAGTTTAGATGTCCCGACGGCTCTGCCGACGTCTATCTGTTGATGGCAGGCTTGGCAGTAGCCGCCCGTCATGGCTTCGAAATGGAAAACGCGGTGCAATATGCCAAAGATCGCTACGTCAACGTCAACATCTTCCACGATGAACACAAAGCGATACAGGAACGGTTAGAACATCTGCCTTCCTCCTGTTTCGAGTCAGCCGGACGATTAGACCGACAACGCGACATCTACGAAAAATACGGCGTTTTCGCACCCCGCCTCATTGACGGTCTGATTGCCAAACTGAAACAACACAACGACCATGATCTGCGCAACCAGATTAAAGATAATCCTGCAAAGATTATGGAGTTGGTTAATACGTTCTTCCATTGCGGGTAAGGTGTGTGAGGATAAGTCGTGAGTAGTTTTTTTTCAACACGTTTTCAATTCTCAATTTTTAATCACTTTCCGCACCACCACGCCACTAGCGGTCGTGAGGTGTAGGAAATAGATTCTGCTGGATACGTCCGCTCCGATTTGCAAGCGGTGCGTTCCGTCGGGGGAAGGTTGGAACGCGGGGGACGATTGGATGGGTTTGCCCATGATGTCGAAGATGACAACGTCGCATATCGCATATCGTCAATTCCCCGCCCGTCGGGTTGGGATAGACCCGTAGAGACGAATAATTATCCGGCATCTGCGATGCCGACCCATTACTCAAAACCAATGACAATGAAAGACTCAAAAGAAGATTAAACAAAATACGAAAAGAAATGGAAAAAATTAAGAACGACTTTTGGAACAGCCTCATACAACATCGCAAATCCCACATCGCACATCTCACTAATGTGTGATATTCTTTATCTTAATCCAGAAAACCTCAACTTTCAATGTGCCGATAATGGTTTCTGTCGTATTATTAGCATAGACCACTTCCATTTTAATCTCATATACGCCGGTCTCAAACTCTTTGCTCCAGTCCAACATATCTTGCGCGGCAGTTTCCTCGACGCCGTCAATATACCATTTCAGGCTGCCCGCATCGGGACTTAATCCCTCTATCTCGGCGTGGAAGTCCACATTTTTGGCGCAAAAGATGGTATCTTTCAAGTTTTCATGGAGGATGTCGTTGGCGTAAAATTCTGCGGTATTGGGGATTTCCGGTGCAAAGTGGGCAACCAACGTGCGGTCTTCGGATGCGGTAAACGAGTATGTTTCAGTGGCGCCGGGTATCTCCACGCCGCCTTCCGTCCAGTAGAGAAAGACAAATCCGGGGTTGGGCGTAGCGACTACATCAACCGGATCGCCCACCTTATAACAGCCGTCTCCCGTTGTGGTTCCGCTTCCTGCCGGCAATTCGGATGTTGAGATGATGGCGCCGATGTTAAAAACAGTTACGAGGGTCGTTGTATCGTTATCGGTAAAGAGCACGCCCATTTTAATTTCGTACTCGCCGGGTGCGAAGGTCTTACTCCATTCCAATTCATCCCGCGCGGCGATTTCTTCAACGCCGTCAATATACCATTTCAGGCTGCCCGGCTTTGGGTTTAGTTCGGTTATTTCGGCGTGGAAGTCCACGTCTTGTTCACAGAACACCGGGGGTAATTCCGTGTAATAGACGTCGTTGACATTGAATGAGGCTTTCAGGTTGCGCATGGCGGAAAAGCCGAGGTAGTAATAGGATTCGTTGTTCCCAACGCCGTAACACCAGATAATAATTCCGTCGTCATTGGTAAAGTGGTAGGATGCGGTAGGGTTTGTCATCGGCACGGTATAGAACGACATGCCTGCGGTGAGATTATCTCTCCATGTTCCGCCACTCACAACCATAGGCGGCGCTCCGCCAATAGAGACCATCGTATTGTTTTTGGTGGCAGTAGGAGTAACCAACAAGGCATAATGCGAATTTATTTGAGTACTGCCATTAGGTACAAAAGGCGCAATCAGCGCTTCGGTAACGGTCTGTTCTATTGCCGGAACCCAACTTTGGGAAGGGTCGGAAGTTCCGACGCCATTATATTGCGATCCGGTGAGATACGCACAGACACCTATCGGAGCGTCGGATTGAATATAGCAGCCGTCATTGGCTAAAAGCGCTTCTAATTCAATATATTCACCGTCGTTTATAGTATAAGTGGGGCCCGTTTGTCCTCCCGGAGCAGATATGTGTACCCCATTTGTTTGTGTAACGGTGGTACCGTTTTGCGCTGCGACGATACGCACTCTATCTTTGGTAAGATGTGACACCGGAACAAAAAACGTTTGTCCCCAAGTGTTGACGGGAGCCAACTGTTGCATTAAACAGTCGGGCCAATCCTTTTCAAACGGAATCCGAACGCCTTGACTAACCGCAAAAAATGCAACCGGCTTATCAGTTGTTATATGAGCGCCGGTCATATCGGTGGCATTGGTTTTGTAATAAACTTCTCCTGCATCAAGTGTGGTCTCTAAAGTTCCATTATGATAGACATTGGTATTGTTTTCTGTGCCAATAACGGCATACGCATCTAAATAAGTAGAAGGAGAATAGGGTATATGTGATATTTGATAATAGTTATTACCCAAAGCTTTTACCGGCATAACATTGGTGGCATCCGTTGAGACCGACGCTTGATTCAGAGCATAAACCGTAATCGTTGCATCGCTGGTGATATGAATAGTGCGATCGCTTTTTCCCATCGAAGTATTATATACAGCCGGTTTTTCTATGGGGCTAAGGCTGTAAGTATAAACCTCTTGTGCGCCAATACTAAAATTAATTGTAGCCGTCGGTCCCAACTGGGTGAAATAGATTTCCCCTTTGGCAGGATTCTCTCCACTGACAATGCGAATCTGCAATTCAACCGAAGTGAAAGGATGATGGCGGTTATCTCCAAAAGTCAGCCAAAAATCTGTCCCGCCGGTACTCTGCGCCCAAACAGATGAGGCGCTCAACAAAAATGCTATTGTTACGTAAAATACTTTTTTCATAATTTAGGTATTAATTATTTTTTGCAAAGATACATCTTTTTCAATAACTGAATAACTGAATAACTGAATTTTTAACGCAAAGGCGCAAAGATTTTTCGCAAAGTACGCAATAATTTGTGGTAAAAAACTCTGTGAAACTCTGTGTCCTCTGCGCCTCTGTGCTGAATAACTCAAAGTCTCACATCGCAAATCGCACATCGCACATCGCAAATCGCAAATCCCCCTAATGCGTAATATTCTTCATCTTAATCCAGAAAACCTCAACTTTCAGCGTGCCGGTTATCGTTGCCGTTGTATTATTCGCATAGACCACTTCCATTTTAATTTCATATACGCCGGTTTCAAACTCTTTGCTCCAGTCCAACATATCCTGCGCATTGGTTTCCTCGACGCCGTCAATAAACCATTTCAGACTGCCCGCATCGGGGCTTAATCCCTCTATCTCGGCGTGGAAGTCCACATGTTTGGCGCAAAAGATGGTATCCTTTAATGTCGAATGGTGGACGTCGTTGGCGTAAAACTCTGCCGCCGTTCCACAGGAGATAATCTTCAGCGTGCCGGTTTTGGATAGCGTTTCATCATTCTCAAAATAGACCAACATCTTGATTTCATATTCGCCGATAGCGAAAGTCTTACTCCATGTCTCTTGATTGTGTGCCGGAAGATATTCTACGCCGTCAATATACCACTCCAAACTAACTACTTCCACGCCCATATTCTCTGTTTCTGCCCGAAACTCAACTAAATTCTCACAGAAAGGCTGCTCTTCCAAATCCTGATAGTGGATGTCGTTGGCGTAGAACGCCGCTTGCAGGTCGCGCATGGCGGAATAGGCGAGGTAGTAATAGGACGAAGGAGCGAAATCATCGGCGACTCCATACCCCAAGACAATAAGCCCTTTTTGATTTAAAAAAACGTATGATGCAGTAGTTTCGGTTAGCAGCATACTATAGAACGACATCTTCGCAGCGTCATTATCATACCAGTTGCCGCCGCTCAGGGGCGTTGGCGCTGCACCTGCAATAGAAACCATGGTGTTATCTTTCGTGGCTGTCGGAGTAAAAATTAAGGCGTAGTGTTTTTTTATATACGTTACAACATTAGGTATAAAAGGCGCCATCAGCGCATTGGGAGTAGTTTGCTCTATCCCCGGTATCCAGCATTGCGATGGGTATGAGTTATACAAGCCATTACCGTTATAGTGATACTCCGTAATGTAAGAACAAACGCCTACCGGCTTATTGGCTTGAATATAGCAACCTTTATTTGCCAAGGTAATATCCAATTCAACAAATTGCCCGGCTTGTAAACCGGTAAGGGTCGTTTGTGCATCCGGTACGTCGGTTCGTATGACGCCGCCTGTTTGTTCTATATTGGTACCATCTTGCGATACAACTATACGCACAATCTCTTTTTCACATACTGTAACCGGTACAAAAAAGGTGTTACTCAAAGTGTTTACAGGAGCCACCTGTTGCATTAAAGGAGATGCAGGTGCTATACTTGGCCACTCGGCAGGAATAACAGATCCTTCTGCCATCGCAAAGAGAGCAACAGGTTTATTGGAAGTAATATGAACGCCGGTCATATCAGTGGTAGAAGGTCTGTAATACACCTCCCCTGCATCAAGCGCTGCTACCTCGATTCCATTATGATAGAGAAGCGTATTGTTTTGGGTTGCCACTACGGCGTATGCATCCGGCATGCTGGTATAATAAACTGTATATGATATTTGGTAATATTCCGTACCGAGCGCTGTTACAGGTAATACATTGGTAACCTCAGGCCAATTAGCACGGTGAATAAATGAAAAAACGGTAACAGGAGCCGAAGTAGTGATGCGAACGCTGTAATCGGTAATGCCCATCTCGGTATTATACACTGCTGCCATTTCGGTATTATCTAAACCATAGTCATATATTCCGTATGGATCAATTTCAAAATCAATAGAGGTGTCCAAATTCGTGAATTTGATGACGCCTGTGGTTGTTTGACTTCCTCCTACAACACGAATCTGCATATAAAGTTGATGAACTTGACTATGTGGGACTGCTCTATGTTTTCCAAAAGTTGCCCAAAATTCAGTGCCTTCTACGGTTTGGGCTTGAATGGAAAAAACGCTCTGCAGCAAGAGGAAAGCGGCTATCAAATAATGTTTTATTTTCATATTTGTATTATTTTATAATTTTTTGCAAAAGTAGTGATTTTTTTCTAACAGCATTTGAAAAAAGAGTATCTTTGCAAAAAATAAATTTATAGGATTAATTATTAATAAAAAATTTGTACATTATGAGAAAGTTATTGCTTTTTATGGCTCTTTTTATGAGTTTTGTTTTGACCGCACAAGCAGGTTATGTAATACGCAGTATAAACATTACTGCTGATTTGGAGTATTTCCACAATTTTACGCTCACTATTAATGGCGCCAATGAACCCATCTCAGCCGGTTCCATGGTTTTACCTGCTACAGAAGAAAACGGTATTGTAATCATTCAGACAGATTCTAATGAGCCTGCATACTTTTTTCCTGTTTTATTAAATGAGGGCAATCTATTTATACAAGTGCGTGATTTTCATTATGTTGATAATTCGGGAAGCGGTTATTATGTGCTTTGCGGATCTCGTGGGGAGGGATCGAATGCACGTGCTTTTGTTGCTACTGTGGACGTAAGTCTTTCGTGGATGGATTTTTACGAATATGCGGATGCTAACGTATTTTATTCTATTTGGGCTGAAAATCTTCTGCCTCCATATCCTGCAGTGGATGATTATTATGTTTGTGGCGCAAAAGATAGTTTTGGGGTTATTGCTTCTATAGACCGGGCTTCTATGCAATTTACGGATTTTCGCTCTACAATAACAGGTATAGGATGGGAGTGCCACAAAATTATTCTCAAAAAAAACACGGATCATACGTTGCTTTTTGTTGTTTCAGGAAGAAATCCTGATCGCCCCCAAATAGGAGTTACTACATTTACTCCACCATTTAACACACTTGTTAGTTACGCATGGTATCAATATACAGAACCTGATTCTCACTGTGTTGTCAGCGCTGATCTTTTGACAGACAATAGTGTAATTTTGGCATCCTCACATCAAGATAAGGTAACCTTGAATCCTATTACCTTTCCTCCTCTTTCAATAGATGTATATCAATTTGATTTTCCCAATCCAACGAATACGTATCTTATTCAAGATATTGAGACGTGTATTTCAGTAGGCGGCGCTGTTAGCCCTTTGCTTTCTGTAGCAGGTTATACAGAGAGTCCCCCCCCCTGTTCAGAATAGCGCTTGGTATGGCTCTATAATTAGATTCCCCAGTGTCATTGCCATGGCAAATAATTATTATGTCGGAACAGACGATGACCAGTATAAACACTATAAAATAAAATATAATATCTATGGAACAGTATATACAGGAGGATATGTTCAAGATAATAATTCAACGGGGGCATTGTTTGGTACTCCTTTTAAAAATTCGTCTTGTGATAACCATGATACGACTTTGGTGCCCAAAATTACAACTATCCCTTGCTTCACATTTGACTTTTCGCAACCTTCTTACTCGGATCCTGCTGATTATTTTAGTTTTTATGCCCCATATCCAATGTCTCATTACGAATGTTACCCATTCAAAAAAGGCGAAGCCCCCGAATATGCCATGCCGTCGCCCGAAGACGAAAGCGACATCATCGTTTTTCAAGACCGTATTTTCCTAAAAGACGTTCCATCGAACACCAACTATCAGATATATTCCGTCATCGGGCAGTTGATGCAAACCGGAACCACCACTTCCGAC
>Ga0099364_10012262_pt1 | contig 11586 bp, 8 predicted proteins | sample TergutTh196P3_FD_73070 | JGI IMG/M metagenome (GOLD analysis project Ga0099364, IMG submission 73070) | Microcerotermes parvus P3 segment gut microbial communities from Pointe-Noire, Republic of the Congo - Th196 P3 | ecosystem: Host-associated > Arthropoda: Insects > Digestive system > Gut ...
AGGGGTTGTGGCTTGGCAAGGTGGCTTGCTAAAACAACTTGCCAAAGCAACTTGTGAACGCAACGTGTAAAGACAACTTGTAAAAGTAGCTTGTAAAAGTTAGCCCCTCATATGTAGGAATTTGAGGACGCGTTTTCGGAAGTCTTTTTGCACAAGTTGAAAATATTTTCCCTGTCGCAAATACTTCCTTTAGTTTATAGCCCCTTCGAGCTCCCTCATAACCTTCCCATGCGCATTATGCGGCGGTTCAATAGTCGTCGGCGAAAGCGCGCCCTCGTCCCTATTCGCAATAATCCCCAATTTCTGTGCCGTTTCCTTTATTTTCAACAGCTCGTCCACATTGCCGCCATAGCCCTCAATCACCCAGTAAATAAACCGCGTTTTCAGCGTTTCGTCGATATACGCCGTCCGCAACAAATCATACGCGTTAATCTGCGTCCGCAGCGGCAACGTCAGCTCCGAGCGGCTTTCCTCGTTCGTATGCAGCGCGAAAATGGGAAAAACTGGCGGCACATACAGCGATTCCACCACTGTGCCAGTGCCGTATTCCCGAAAAGTGTAGCGATATGGCGATTTTTCGCCTACCCTGCGAAGCCCCTGCCCCGCCTCCACAAACCGCGTCACGCCGTCCGCTTCGTAGAAATAATAATGCCACACATCGCCCGCGCGAAGCCGCTCGAACGAAATGCCCTTGACAATTTTCATGCTATCGTCGTCATAAATGGGAATAAATGCCTCCGCAGGCAAATGCACCAGCTCCGCGCCGTTCCACAGCCCCCACGAAACCCCACGAATATAAGCGTCCTGCAAAATACTCTTGACCGTAAAATTGAACCGCCGCCCCAAAGCCCCCAACGCCTCAAACGGCTCGAACGCCAGCGGCAGCTTCATCAAATGCCCAATATGCTGCCGCGTAATTCGCCCAAAAAAGTCCGAATACACCGCCACCGCAGGCTTCAGCTCCAGCTTAACGCCCGTGTCCACCGCCACCCGATTAGCCAAATTCGTCAGCCGCGGATTCTCGCCCAAATAATACCGATACGCCTCCTGCATAGCCCGCAGCTCCCCACTGCCCCGCCACTGCCCCACCGTTTCCAACAAAAACTGCTCCAAGCTGCCGCTCTTCCGCAAATCGCCTACTGTCACTACCATGAGAAAACCCTCTTTCTTCCAAATAAAATAAGGGGCATAGCCCCTACAAACTAGCACCTACTGTGCCTCTGTGCCTCGACCACTGGAAACGCACAGGCTCTCGTAGGGGACGGATTTATCCGTCCCGAGCCTTGTCGGTGTCCAATAAAATAAGGGGCATAAGCCCCAACCAAAACTCGTACCCGCCAAGCCACGCTTCCTCGGAGTACCTTTGTCAAGTGTGGTTTTGAAAAAAGCCCGATAAGGGGATATATTCCTCATATCGGGCAAGTGATTATTGTGTTGGTTAAATTTCTTGCCATTGGAATTACATGTGCTGTGTTTTTATTCCGCTTCTACTCCACTTCTGTCTGTACTTTCAAATCATCTAAATCATACCCTACCAACCATCGCATTAGTGCCGTAATGTCGCTTGCATCCACAATGCCGTCACCATTTATGTCTGCGATACGCTCGTCGGGCGAATCAAAGCCTGCATGACCAGCGATATGACGTGCGAGCCAAACCACGTCCGCAGAGGTTACGTTGCCCCTGCCGTCCATAGACACATTTCCGAGCCGTAACCAAATCGGCAACACGTTGATGTCCGTGGTTACGCTTTCTATAGATATGTCCCACTCGTCAAAAATCCAACCTTTGCGAGATACTATGGGGGCTACGGCTTCGCCACCCTGCGGGATTGTCTGAATAAGTTCGCCGCTGAGTACAATTACGCCGTCACCTAGCACGAAAGTGACCGTTACATAATCGCCTTGTACTGCGGTTATGCTTACGATGTTGTCATATTCGTCATAGGTATAGTAAATACTGTTGCCGTTGTTGAGGGTTACTTCTTTTACTCTGCCAAAATTGTCGTATTCGTAGGTCGTGGCGGCGGCTGATGTGATGGTGAAAAGGGTTAAAATGAATGTGGCTAGAATTAGGTGCAGAATTTTGATTTTTCGCATGATTTACGCTCCTTGTATGTTTTTTAGCATAACGCTACTATTCCATGAAGATATGTCGCTAGTTGCAAAACAAATCAGTCTTATCCTGCGCGGTTAGGTATCGTTTTCCGATAAATCGGGCTTCATTTCAGCACGTTCATAAAGGGCTACTCGTTCCATTGAGCCAGTTTCCCATATATGGATTCTTTTGCATTTTGGACATAACCACGCATTGTGCTTTGGAAAAGGGATTAACAAAGGACTTGTGTATTTTTCTTCGTTTTCAACAATGTCAATCCACTCTTCATCAGAATAGATACGGTATTCAATATCTGGATTTTGAGAATTTGATAGCCTTTCCCCGCATTCACACCAAAAAACCGCCATATTCAAACTACCTCCTAGAGATAAATCCGCCTTTATTTCAGCAAGCTCATAAAGAGCCACCCGCCTCATTGGGTCAAAACCCAAAATATGGATTTTTTTGCATTTGCGGCAGAGCCATGCTGTATGATTCGGATAAGGCAATAACAATGGACTTGTATAAGCATCCTCGTTTTCAACAATGTCAATCCATTCCTTATCGGAATAAACAAGATATTCAATCTCATTCGGTGTCATTGTATTTGATAGTCTTTCTCCACACTCGCACCAAAGAGCCGCCATATTTTAACGCCCTCCTATAACCATGCCACTGTCAATCCAAACTTCAACTCGACCAGGCAACTGTCTGTTAGGGTATGTCCCTGTTGCTCGGTTTATCATTTGGTTCGCTTGCGTGTTTGTTAATCCAGTGCCACGGGCATCGATTATTACAGTCGCAGGATTATTTTGTTTGAATCCATTTTTAATTCTTGTTATTCCAGTATTGACATTGGGGTTTTGGAGTGACTTTAGTTCCGTTGATACCCCATTGATTCTAAAATCAAATTGGGGGCTTCCTGTTCTTGGAATAATGTCGAGGTTATTACCCCTTGCCAACAAATCATTTACCATCCTCCGTTCCGCACCAGTTAAGTTGTCCATGCTCCCTGATACAATCCTTCCGGGATTTTTCATTGTTATTGCTGGTGGCGTTGGTACTCTGTTTACTGCTCTAGCCGCACTTGTAGCATTATCTACCCTATTTGCGGCTCTCACTACAGTCGTAGCCCTGTCAGTTGCCCTAGCTGCCCTCGTAAAATCCGTAACGGTATCGGCGGCTTTAAGTGCTTTGGTTGCTTTTCTTGCTCTTATCGCCGTGCTTATTGAGGGAACGAACGGAACAATCGCACTCGCTACATCTAGTGCTAGATACCCTGCGTTAGCCCAAGACGGTTTTCTGATTAAAGCCCTTGTGCTCCATGCTACGCTTGCGACATCTAGTGCGGTATCGACAAACAAGCCCGAGGGGTCGGTATACATAATCGGGTTGTGCATGGCGTAGCCGTAGCGGTTCGCGCTTTGTAGGATAGACGGCATGTGCGGTATGCGAGTCATGTCCGAAGCGTACCCACCATTTGTATGCGTGTAACCACCGCTAACATATGAGGGTTTATCACTGTATTGCATGTTGTGGATATTCCAGTGGAAATCCTCGTTGATAAAGCGGCTAATTGTGGGGTTGTAATAACGCGCACGCATGAAGTACAAGCCGTTGCTGTCCGTTTGTACGCCCCATTGCCCGACAAACTGGAAGATGGTTTCGGTATCGCCCTCACGTCCGACTATCTCACCAGAGAGGATATACGCCCATCTGTCCGTGACTGTGCCGTTTAAGTCTGTGAGTGCGGTTGTGCTTCCACGGTAGTCATAGTGGAAAATTCTGTATTCCGCTGTTTCGTTGTCCTCTGCTTCGTTGTCCTCTGCTTCGTTGTATATTCGCTCCTGCGAAATAAGCCCTATCCCATACACATAAAAGGTCTGGCTTCCGTCTGGGTGGTTTGTGACTAAAAGCTGTGAAAGCCCTGCATTTGGATTGGTTACATAGGTGGTTGTTTGTCCGTCAACCGTTTGCGTTATTCTGTTGCCCTCGCCGTCATAGGTGTAAGCGGTGTTGCCTACGGTAGCGTTGCCTACGCTTGTTAGTTGGTTAAGGTTGTCATATTCATACTCCGCAAAGCCGTCATTCAAAGGCCCATACGTCATATTTCCGTCCATATCAAATATAACGGCTTGGCCGTCATATGTCCCTAGCTGATTACGATTATCTGCCCTATAGGTCATAATGGCAGGGAGTGGTAGTTCTAGCAGTAGGTCGGCTAGGTCGGGTATGTCGTTTTCCTCTGTTGTGAAGTTGCCGTTATTGTCGTACTCGTAGCTGTAATCATTGATTATCTCTGTACCGTTTACGGTGATACTTCTCGTTATACGCCCTGCGTTGTCGTAGGTGCGTGTTTCCACTGAGCCGTCTGGACGGGTGGTGGTGTGTAGCTGTCCGTTTTGGTTGTAGGTGTACGTTGTCACCCTGTCGTTGTAATCTGTGACTTGTACCAACTGCCCCGATTGATTGTAGCCATACGATACTGTCTTGGCAGTGGCGTTGTTGCCTGTGTTGTCATTTGCGTAAGTTATGGCGGTTACTCTGCCGTCCGCATCATAGGCGTATTCTATTTCATTGCCATTTACGTCCGTGTACTTTGTCACACGGTTAAGCTGGTCGTATTCACGGACAGTCTGCCCTGTTCCATTTGTCACGGTCAAGACGTTTCCGTTCGGGTCGTAGGTGTAATCCACTCCCACGCCGTGGGTCATTTGCCCATTTAGGTCGTAATCAAACTCCAGTTCCACGCCCCTGCCGTTGGTTAGAACGGTTAATTCCCCTGCCTTGTTGTACTCAAAGAGCCGCTCGCCGTTGCCTGCCGAGCGTTCTCTTATCGGGCGGTTCATTACGTCATAGTCCCACTCGGTACGGCTTCCGTTGGCTTCTACGCTTGTTATGTTGCCGTTGTTGTCATAAGAATAGCTTGCGTAAGTGCGGAGGACGGCTTCGTCTGATAGGCGTATGTGTTTTACTTCGGTCAAGCGGTTGTTGAGGTCGTACGTGAAATGTATGGTTTCCCTGTCTGCTTCGGGCTTTGCGTTGTTGGTTGCGTCCGTTATGGTGGCTACGTTGCCGTTGGGGTCGTAGGTGTATGACACGGTGTTGTTGTTTTCGTCAATTACCTTGGTTAATTGACCGTTTTTGTCGTACTCTAGCTGTGAATACGTTCCGTCGGGGTTTGTTTGACGAGTAAGCCTACCCATGCTGTCGTAGCTGTTTAGCCATGTGCGATTTTGTGGGTTTTGTGGGTCTTGCGGCTCTGTTACTTCGGTGACTTTGTACAATAAGGCGTTGGCGTTGTATTCGTACAAATAGGTTACGTTTGCAGGCGTGGTTGTTTTGGTTAATCGCCCTGCGTTGTCGTATTCAAAAACGGTCGGGCTTCCGCTTCCGTTAATCGGGTCTATGATTTCCAGTAGTTGGCTCTCGTTGTCGTAGATGTACTGCCATTCGTTTCCATTGGAATCCACGAAGCACGTCATATTGCCGTAGCGGTCGTATTCCGCTCCCTGCGTATTCCCCAAGGGGTCGGTAATCAGAGTTATGTTGCCCAACTTGTCATAGGTGAATTGAATGGTTTCGGTTTCTGTGGCGGTTTTTTGGCGTGAAATAGACGTAATCTGCCCCATGCTGTCGTATGCGGTATCTGTTCTGCCGTTGTCGGGGGTTAAAATGACGGTTAGGTCGTTGTTGTCGTTGTAGGAGAATTGCCAAACCGCAGGGCTTGCGGTGGGTGCAAGGTTCGCTTGGTTTTGGTTTGGTTCGGTTTGTGTGGCTACTCTGCCGCGGTAATCGTAAGTGTATAGCGTGGAGAGCGGATTTGTGGCTTTTGCGTTATTTTCGGGGTCTGTTACTTGTGTTAATCTGCCAGAGGTATCGTAGCCATAGGTGGTAAGCCCACCACGAGAATCCGTTACCGATAATGGGCGGCTCATGGTGGTGTATGTGATTTGGGTGATGTTTCCTAGTGGGTCGGTTATTTCTTCGTTAAAGCTGTTTCCGTTTACTTCAAAGGCTGTTTGTATTGTGTTGTCGGGGTAGATAATGCGTAGTAGCTTGCTTGCTTCTGAATACTCGTAGCGTGTTATGTTTCGTGGGGAGCTTCCGTCTTGCATTGGTGCTGTTTCGGTTTCAAGTCTGCCGTGTATATCATAGGTGTATTCGGTTGTGTAGCCTGTGGGGTCGGTTATGCTTATGACGTTGCCGCGCGTGTCGTGGGTTAGGGTGGTTTCGTTGCCGTTTGCGTCAATGTAGGCTATTAGGTCGTTTTGGGTGTTGTAGATAAATTCTCGGGTGTGGGGTGGTTCGCTTGGGGGCTGGCTTGCTCCGCCCGAGGGTTGCGGCGCGAATATGACTTTGCGTAAATTTCCGCCTGTGGGGTGGCTGTATTCGTAGGTGAGGGCTTCTAATATCGCTCCGTTTTCGTCTGTGAGGGTAGACGAGGTTATTTGCCGTTTTTCGTTGTATTCAAAGGCTTCCTTTGTTTGGTCGGGGTGGGTTACGGAAGTGCGGTTTCCTTGGGTGTCGTAGGTGTATGTGGTGATGTTTCCCATGTAGTCTGTGGAGGACATGAGTAGGCCATTTACCATTGATTGTGAGCGGATTGTGCGGTCGGTAGTGCCTTGTTGGTATTCTTCTGTTCGTGTGATTTTGCCGTTTTGGTCGTAGTAGTATTCAGTAACCAAGCCTGCTGGGTCGGTAAACGTGTTTACACGGCTGATATAGTCATATGAAAAATAAAATAGTCCTTGGTCGGCTATTTTTTGAGATGTCACTCTGTCGCGGCTGTCGTATGTGTTAGTTAAGGTGACATCGCCATTAAAATTGGTTACGGTTGCTAGGTTAAACTCCCCAACATAGGTATAGGTTTGGGTGTCGTTGTCTGCGTTTGTGAATTGGGTTAGGGCGTAGTCGTCGTAGTCGTAGGTGATTGTTCTGCTGTTGCCGTTTCCGTCTGCGGGGACGGCAGTTACAGACTGGATTCTTCTGCCGCCATCGGGGAAAGTGCCGTATTCAAGGAATAGAGAACCTGAGCGGTTGGTTATTTCACTTAGCAAAGGAGCGGCATAGGTAAGTTGTGTTTCATTGCCATATATGTCAGTAATTGTTACTGCCCTGCCGTATTCGTTAAAAATGACTTCTGTGCCATCATGTGCGGTAAAAATATAGGTGTTTTGCGTTATCATTCGGAATCCCACATACGGCACGTCAGCTTGTCCGATACCCTGTCCTATATGCGTAAATCTATATTGAAATCCGTTGGGGATTTCGACAATAAACTGCTCGGTGTCATCGTCATATTTCAAATAGTATTCATAGTTATGCCGCCAACCTACGCCCATCATTGAGTAAAGTCCATATTGAGAATTATAGTAGCGTGTGAATGGTAGCGGTTGCGAGCCGTGCAGTGCTATATCGGTGTTTTCCCATGTAAGGTTGCCGTTTATTATGTCTACGGGGTCGGAGATATACTGCGGAATTACGCCGTACATTTCGCCGCCGGGGTCGAAGCCTACGTAAATTATGTCGGGGCGGTTATGCGCTGCGGGGACGTTTCCTATTCCCACAAAGTCGATATTTCCATATCCATGCACACGAGCGAAGCCTATCCAAACCTCGCGTTCGAGGTTTTCAAACACAAAGAGGGCGGTGGTAGCCACGGTGTTTGTGTTTGTGCCGATAATGGCACTGCCATTCCAACGTACCCCATTTACTCGCACATACATGCTGTCAATGGGGCCGCCCGGCCACATTTCGTCGATTACCAACTCTACAGTTGTATCGCGAACGGTCATTATTCTTGGCTTGTTAGGGCGGTCGATGATGCTTCTTATTTGTGCTACTAATGAGGATTGGGCTCCCGTTGGGAGTAAGTTGTTGGCTTGTTTTCCGCTTAGGCCTGTTTCGATAACTGTGATTGTGTTGAAGGCGGTTATGGTGTCGAGGTCGGAGGTGGTTGCTTCTTCGGAAATAAAATCAATGGCGGCATGGAGTGGATTGTCGAATGAATACGTCTGCATAGCGGCGGTTTCAATGGTGCTGAATAGTAGCGTAAACACCAGTAGCAATGCAGTGGCTGATTTTAGTTTTCTTTGTACCACGCTCATTGTTAGTTCCATGTTCTTCTTGGTTTTCATTTTTATTCCACGCTCCTGTGCTGTGTATTGTATTATTTTTACTGCGGTTACGCAATCCAATAAAAACTTTATGCCGCAAATTTTACCGCCATAAAGTTTAGGTTTTGACAAACTCCCCCACAAAGGGATTGCGATTTTTTTCAAACGCAATCCCTTTGCTTTTTTCTTAAAATGCACTCAAAATACCCCAACTTACGCCACAAAATGTAATTAGTTGCAACGGGTTTACCAAGATTATGTCAAAATGTATTTGCCTTTTGGGAAAATTCCCGTATAATGGGTAAATACAGTAATCCACCAAAACCTAAACCTTTTGACGGATTTTTTTATTTTTTCCTCCGTGCGTTATGCTCCCGCAAACGCCTATATAGCGTGGTTTCTGATAAGTCAGTCCGCTCCATAAAATCCTTTGTACGCAGTTTCCCGCGTTCCCATTGCTTCGCCAAAAGTGCAAAATCCTCGGGGGGCTTTTTGGTGGGTCTGCCAAACCTCACGCCACGCGCTTTTGCGGCGGCAATGCCCTCTTGTTGGCGTTTGCGGATTGCGGGGTGTTCGTTGTGTGCTACATATGAAAATAGGTTTAGCACTAGGTCGGCTATAAGCGTACCGAGTAAATCCTTGCCCTTGCGAGCGTCTAAAAGTTCCATGTCCAGTACAACTATATCAACACCTTTTTCTCGTGTTAGTATTCGCCACCAGTTTTGGATTTCGCCGTAGTTTCGCCCTAAACGGTCTATTGAATGGATATATAATAAATCGCCGTGCTGTAGTTTTCCAACCAATGACTTCCACGCAGGGCGTTCAAAATCCTTGCCACTTTGCTTGTCTACGAAGATATGAGATTGTGGGACTTTTAACTCCGTCATTACGTCTAGTTGACGATTTTCATTCTGTTCTGCCGTACTTACACGGCAATAACCATATACTTCCATTTGTTCACCTCCTATTGTTATATTTCAGAAAATAAGCCTTAGCATAAGCACGAACGGCGTTACAATACTCGCACATATCCCAACCCAAAAAACTTTTTTTCGCCAACCGTCCAACACAAACAGCCGCTTGACGGACAAGCTGTAGGCGTTTGTGTGGTTGTCGAGAATAGATTTCGATTTTTTAGACGTTTCGCTTAGTGTTTTGTTATATTTTTTGAAAATTTCGTTTAGATTTTTATAGAATTTCTTTACACTCTCTGAAGCATTTTCGGCGGCGGAATCCATATTTTTTATAATCGCCGTCATGGTTTCGCGGTTAGCTTCGAGCGCGGTGTCGGTGTCGGCTTTCACATGTGCGATTATTTTATCGGTCGTTGTAGCTAGAACGGCGTTTAGGCTTTTGTTGAACGCTTCGTTCATGTTCTGTAGCTTTGATAGCTGGCTCTGGTGACTTTGGCTGTATTGGTTTAGTTGCTGTTGGCTTGACTGACTGTATTGGCGTATTTGTTGTTGGCTTGATTGTCCGTATTTTTCCACTACCGCCATCATTTCTTCTAGCCGTCTTTTCATGGAATTGCTCATTGTCATGTGATTTTGTTGCCATATTGTTATTTCCTCCCTCACCTGCTGCTGAAACACCTCTTGCGATTCGCTCAACCGTGCTATCAATGCTTCGCAATTCTGCGCCGATGTCGCTAATGCTTCTCGGAGTAGGGCGTTCTCGGTTTCCAGCTTGGATTGTTGGCTGGCTGTTGAAAGTTGGGTTATTGCTGATTGGGTTTGTGGGGGCTGGTGTGGCGGTTGATGTGGTTGCGAATTGTTCCTCGGCAATGAATAATCGGGCATTTGGTAAACTCCTTTCTTCGTTTGTTAAAGTTCTTTCTGCGTTCTCTTGTAACGCTTGGTCTATGCTTGTGGCGGTATAATCACCGCCTAATTTGTTCCCACGTATGGCATAATTTTTCCCCACAGCAGGGTGAACAAAAGACACCGTTTTGCCTGTATTCCTCGGCATGGTTACGCCAAAATTATTTTGCAGATAGCGTTGAAATTCCGTGCGGTTTGTGCAATATGCCTTTGCTTCGTCTATGGCTTGTCGCAGGGCTTCTTTCCAAGATGTGCGGGATAGTATTTCAGTTTCACTTGAATTACTATCCAAACGCGCACCGCCTTTTTTATTCCGTTTGGCTATTTGAATTTCCGCACTGGACAGATATTTTTTGTCCGAATTTATTTCTCCGTCTGCGTGAATACGTTCTAATTTTTCCGCTGTTTTCGTTCGCCAATCCAGCGGAGTAAAGCCCATTTCTGCGCCCAAAATATCTGCAAGGTCTTTACTTTTTTGGTATTCGCCGATATTCATATGAAATTTCTTTCCTGTTTCAAAGCTGACGGCGTTTATTATTATGTGGCTGTGAGTTGTGTCCGTATCGTTGTGCGTGGCGATAACGCACTCATGTGCGGAAAATAATTCCCGTGCCATTCGTTCCGCTAATGCGTGACATTGTTCGGGCATGGCATTGTCGGCACGGTCGGGTAATAGCTTGAAATGATAATATTTGCGTTCGCTGTAGCCGTTTCCTTTGCCATACAGTTTGCAAGTTTCCGCAAATTGTTTTGCATAATCGACGTTATCGTCCATTGCAAAACTGGAAACGATGGCCGCTTTTTTCGGGTCGGTGATGTAGTCAATCGCTTTTTTGGGTTTGGCTTTTCCTGCCGTTCCTTTGAACAAGGGCATTAAGTATCACTCACTCTAATTGAACCTTGAACAATGGCATTAAGCAAAGCCCCCTCTAATTGTGAAATGGCACGGTAGGCTTTCCAACATTCGTTCATTACTTTTTTCGCACTTTCCCCGAATGTTCCCGCTTCGTTTAATTGCCGTGCTACTTGGTTAAGGTTGTTGCCGTGGCGTTTTAATTCTTGTAGCACAGGGCGTAAATCCTCAATTACGATAATGGGCTTTTTGCGAAGCACGGCAAGAAAAAAATCCGTTTGGGTTTTCTGTTTTGCGGTTTTCATTTGGTTTGTGAAAAAGGTAAATTCTTCGGGGGTCATGCGTAGGGTAATCGCCTTATGGCGTTTTAGGTTTCTGATAAATAACACTCCATTCTTGAAATTATTTTTTTCAGTTAGCATCTTTTTTGGTTTTGGTTTTACGGTTTTGGTTTTGGGGTTTTGGTTTTGGGGTTTTTGTTTTGCGGTTTTTGTTTTACGGTTTTCGCTTTTTGTGCTGTGCCGACTGCCACGACAGGGCAGACGGCACAGCACGGTCTGCGGGGGGCTTGGGGGGCTTTGCCCACCAACACGTACCCGCAAGAAGGCGGGCGCGCCGTAGGCGCGGTTTTCGCAAAGCGAAAACTACTGAGAGGAAGTAAAGTGCTTGCACTTTGCGTTCCTCGCTATGGTATGCC
>Ga0099364_10012263_pt1 | contig 11585 bp, 10 predicted proteins | sample TergutTh196P3_FD_73070 | JGI IMG/M metagenome (GOLD analysis project Ga0099364, IMG submission 73070) | Microcerotermes parvus P3 segment gut microbial communities from Pointe-Noire, Republic of the Congo - Th196 P3 | ecosystem: Host-associated > Arthropoda: Insects > Digestive system > Gut ...
CGTCTGGCAAGGAAAAAAGCGCAGTAATACTTTCGTATTACGAGCATTTTTGACGACGTCAGATGGAAAATACACCGCAAAGACCAGTTGATTTTCATGTTAGGAGACTATGGCGTCTTAATGCCAGTCCTCCGGCGTGCCGCGCCAGTTATCGGGGCGCTTAAGCGCTCCGGCATCATGGGACCATTTTTCGTGGTAAAGAGTGATGCCAAAGGCTTCAAAGTCGCTGAAAAGCTGCTCGTTTGCGTTTATCCATTTGCCGGGCCATTGCAGACGGCTGAATTCCGACACTTTGTTGCAGCCTTTCCAGAATCGCCAACTAAGCTGGGAACGCCGCACGTTATTCTCAAGAGCTTCGCTGCCCGATAATTCGATAGCTTTCTCCCAAAGCATATCGGCATAAAGAACCTGGTTGGGTTTCAGATTGTAAAGCGCTTTGTCGGTAGGCGAACAGAAGATGTGCAGCTTGCGGTGAGAGCCCGTTCTGTCAGGCGTACCGGTATTTTCACATATCAAGTCAATGAATTCACGTATATACTGCCAACCCTCGCCATAATAAGCCTTTAAAAAGCCATTCATTTCCGCGTCGAAATCCAAATAAGGGTCATACATCAGGCGTGAAATTATATAACCTTTCAGTTCGTTGAACTCACTGTGGTTTTCTTCAGACTGGTGATTGCCCTCCTCATAAACGCCCGTAACGTTATGTTCCGTAAAAAATTGTATATTTTTTTGCAGTACATGGAAGTTCGGGAATGCGATGCTGTAATGGCTGTAATTATTTGTGTAATCCCAAACATAAAGCTGTTCGCAAATTTCACTCCAGGTTTTGATATCGTCCGCAAAACTTATGTTATCGGGACAATCCGGGTCATTCAGGGGATGAGCAAAGCAGCATTCAATAGAACAAAGGCGTACCGCAACGTTTTTGCGGGGACGGACGTATTTGGGCGGAGTGCGGGTATATTGATAGGCAAAGGTGTCGATGATAGCGTTTGGATACTCATCCTCAACAGCTTCAGCAATTGCGTTTACAAAACGGAGCATGGTACCGGAATTTGATTCCTCTTTCTCGTCAATCGCTTTGCAGTTCGGGCATTGGCAAAAATCAAAATTATCCTCTTGAGTGATAGACAGAAGGAAGCGTTTGCCGTTGAATTGCTTATTTCCCTTGGCGAGATGTTCGCGAACTTCAAGCAGCATTTGGTCAAAAACCTCGGGGTTGGTCAAGCAGAGCTGCTTGGGCACGCGTGCGTTCTGCTCCTCCCGATAGGCGAACCAATCCGGGTGGTCTGAAAAAAATTTCTCCGCGCTGACAAGCCAAGAGGTAATCGTGTGGCAGAAGGGACCGTAATACCCTATGGAGCCGCCCCATTGCGCAGGCAGATTGCGCGCTACGTTATCGTTCAGACGATTTGCCGCACTGTATGTATAGTCGTTGCGGGTCAGCCATTCCGTCTGACGGAATTCTATCGGAGGCACAAAACGCTCGGTTTCCACCTCCGGGATTTCTGCCGAAGCTGCAGGGATTAAGCGCAGTTCACGGGTATACCAACGGCATCCAAAGTATTTTTCAAGAAAATGGAAAACGCCGTAAATAGTACCGCGGGGATTCCCGCCGGTGATTATAATGTTTTCGCCTTCTGACTTGATGAGAAAGCCCTCTTCGCCTAAATCGGAAACGTCCTCGCCGCTAAATTGACCGACTATGATTTCTTTTGTGCCGGAGGGCTCCGCCTGCTTTGCGGCATAATCCAGTCCCGTAATTTCATTGAGATATTCCGCAAGAAGTCCGGCCGAATTGATTTCCACTGGGCTTGCTCCCTTAGCGTAAACAATATTATAGTCTGCTATGGAATATTTTGGCGGGGCGTCGGGTTCTTCTATCGGTGCAGAGGTGAATTTTATCTCCGGATAGATAATCGGGCGCAGGGCATATTTATAAGCTGCTGCACCAAGAGGAAAAGCAACTGAGGCACAGATAATCCCGATCAGCGTCGCCCGCAGAGCTTTCTTTTGGTCTGAGTAAACTGCAAAGGCTATAGGCAGTGCCGTTAAAACAAGAAGCAAGAGTGCATGGGGTTTCAGATATAAAAACCCCTGTTGGATTTCGTGTGTATCAAAACCCTTGTCAAAGCCGAAGGCAAGTACAAGGGTATAGCCGCACAAAATGCCCGTAAGCACGCACAAGGCAGTGTGAAGTCCGCGCAAAACAGAATTTTTGATTTTATCCTCAAAAAACAAAAATCCCAAATTCGCAGCGGCGCAAAAATACAGCACAGCGAACAGCGTTGGAAGAAAATTATCGCCAAGAGGATATTTTTCCTCTATCCAATAATACATCCTGTCCGCGCTGCGCAAAAGCATAAGCGCGATTATTGCGAGAGCGTAAAAAACATAGGCTCCCGTCCTCGTGTGAAATGAGTTTTCGATTCTTTTTAAAAAGCTCATAAAGATTATCGTCCTTGTATGTATTTTGAGATTGCCCGTGTTAAGTATAACCTAATTTTTTAAAAATTTCAAGGAATTCCTCAAGCGTGCTCTCTTTTTCCCTAAAATTTCCAGATGTTGGAGCATTACCATTTTTAACAGCATATCTTTTCGCCGTAACTGCCAATCTGCAAAAACGATTTTCAAGATAATTGATTTCAGTGGGATCAAAAGCATTATTAGATGTGGTTAATACGATCCTTTCCATCCAGTAGTCTTTATCAGGATTACGTTTATGCTTCTACAAGCGGTAAAGGATATCCTCGCCGTTCTTGCGAACTTCGGCTTACCGGATGTAAACAACGGCATCGCCTATTTCTTTGGGTGTGTCAAACAGGAAATATAGCAATTCCTGTATACATTTACAACATATCCACAATACTCAAACCAATTAGAAAAGAATTCTGAGTGCACAGAATCTAATGCGATATTTATAGCATATTCGAGCTTTTCGTGAGTTCGGGCTTTCAATTTTCTCAAAATTGATTTCATAAACGCCCACAATAATTCAATCGGGTTTAAATCAGGCGAATATGGCGGCAAAATATGTACTTATAGTCTCCTAAATTGAAAATCAACTGGTTTTTGCGGTCTATTTTCCGTCTGACTTCGTCAAAAATGCTCGTAATACGAAAGTATTACCGCGCTTTTTTCCTTGCCAGACGAAAAATATTCTCGCAAATCGCGAACCGACTTCCAAGTTAATCGACTATAATAAGAAACTGCTATTCTCTTCCTCCTCAATTTCGTACGCAGTTGAGGGGGAAGGGAGTGCTTAACTGCAATAATTCTTTGTGATATAATGGAAATGTTAGGAGTGAGAATTGGGATTAATCTTTGTAATCCCCAATAATCTTTTCCACGAAAATCCACCTTTATTTGCCATAACATTATCCTCCCGCACATTTTTTACAAGCAGTCAATCCCATGCGTTGAGCATCAGCCAATGTTGATGCACTATAACTTCCACGACCACAAGAATTGTCATAGTGATACCGCTTGCCAGTTGGAGTGACGTAAATCGTTCTGCTTTTTGTTTGTGCCTTTGTTGTGGTAGTAGTTGTTGGTGGTTTACTCGTAGTTGTCGTTGTTGTAGATGTTATTGTTGAGGTGGTTGATGAAGTATTTGTTTTAGACGTTATTCTTTCAGTTTTTGGCTCTATTGTACTTTCATTTTTTTCAATTTGAAGTTGAGAAGTTAAAAGAGCAACATCACCTATATCTGAATCATTCCCGCCACTTCCAATAATTACAAACAATAAAAAAATAGCAATAACTAAAAAAGTCCAAAACTCCCACCTCTTTAATAAATTTTTCTTCATGTTGAATCTCCCTCAATTTTATTTTGCATCGATTTTGTTATAATTCATTGTAATTTAGTTTTTGAATAAGTATCTCACATCAATTATCCGGCAAGTCTTAACTCCTGTGCCGACCCCATCTTTTCGCTGGAGCGTTTTAGCTCAATCGCACGTGCCATTAGAATAATTTTATCATCCTCAGAAATTTCCCGAAAAATATTTAATAATTTTTGCTCTTGTGCATCACTCATAGTATTTTCTGCCTCTTCTCCCGAAATTAACCATTGAACTGAAACACCGAGAAATTTGCAGATTTCGTCTAATTTGTCCGACTGTGGAGAGTAACCTCCAGTCTTCCATGAGCTAATCGTCCCCTTTTTAATTCCTGTTGCATTTGATAATTCTTGCTGAGTAATCCCTGTTTTTTGCAATTTATCAAAAATCCTTTGTGAAATATCCATAAAAATATTTATATCCTTTCAGCATTTTTATGAAATATTGAGAAGTTCGCCGACGGTCCAACAAATCGGTTGACAAGTCGGATTAATTGGACTATAATATACCCACACACGGCGAAAGCGTCTAAAAAACACTCAAACCGTGTGTAGTATTGTGTGGATTGTGGCGAATATTTCATAGACAGTTATATTTTATCACAATTCCCGCTAAAACGCAATACATTGACGAAAGGTTTTTAAAACATGAAAGAAGAATTTTTGACAGTTAAAGAGGTAGCAAAAATAATACGAAAATCAGCCAGATCAACCTACCGCTTTATCAGCGACGGCAAATTAAGAACACATCGTATTGGACGCGCTCACAGGATACGCAGAGATGACCTTGAACGATTCATCGAAAATTCAAGAGTTGAAAATCAACCGTCGAGCAGTCGGCAGAAAGGAAAAAATCATGAACGTACAAACTTACCCCACAGAGTGGAAACGAGGCTATAACGGAATGAGCCAGTATATTTGGATGCAGACGAGAGCCACCGAGCGTAGGTGAACCGATGCACAGCGGACTTCGCGAAACACGTGGCGAATATTTTGACACTCAAGAAGAGTGCAAGACTCGCATTGCTCAGTATTCAAATAAAACAGTCCCAATAAAAGTTAGTATTTGTAAGTGCTTGTACACTTCTAACATACATTTTTTGTTACTGCATTTATTCGCCACTATGTGCTGATATTATAGCATAATCAGACACTAAAATCAATTGACGCATAAAAAGGGAGTGGACAATAAAAAGGAGTTTATGATATAATATAAGCATGAAAAAGAAAACAATAAGTGAAGATAGACAGTGTCCTTATTGCGGGGACAAGACAGAGCAAACGAAACAGGGATTTACTGGTTCGGGTTCACAACGGTACAAATGCCACAAATGCGGCAAAAAATACACACTGAACCCAAAAACAAAAGCGTATTCAGAGGAGATACGCAATAACGCCATTAAAACCTATTTAGCGGGCGTCTCAGCGCGAAAAGTCGGTCAGATTTACGGTTTCAGCAAGGCAAATGTGTTAAATTGGATAAAAAAAACGACGAAAATCCTTGAAGGCGATTCCCATATATTCACAAAACTTGAGCTTGACGAGCTGTATTGGTTTGTCGAGCGTAAAGCCAAAACCAAAACCCGTGAGAACGTGTATATCATGACGATGATCAGCTCAGAACCTAGGCAGATACAGGCTTTTTGCGTTGCTCGCGACAAGTGTGCATGGCGCATTCAGGAGATGGTTGACAGTGCACCCAAGGCTAAAAAATACTGTTTAGACGGCTATCACGGCTATCTGGACGTGGACTGTTACGGCGCGGAGCATATTCGAAATTGCCGCGACAAATCCTACACCCACAACGTCGAGAGTATCAACGCCGATTTGCGGCACTATATTCCCATTTTAAGGCGGCGAAGTCGTTGTTTTCCCAGGAAGCTTGAAACTTTGCGAGCTGTATTAGAGGTTTTTGTGGACGCTTACAATGCTTTCGGCGTGGCAAAAATGAATTTTAGGCGTAACCGTGATAAGATTTCGCGTGAATTGCCTTTCTCTGTTTTGGACTTTTTATAATGTGCGCATTGTGTCCACACCTGCAATAAGAAAATGCTAGCTTTTTGTATAAAAATGTGATATACTTAACGAGAAATGCAAGCAACTTGGGGGATACAATGTCAGAACTAAACAAAATCCTGCGCGTAAAAATCGGCGGCATCAAACACGCGGTACATATCCGCACAGAGGACACAAATTTGCCAGTCCTGCTCTTTTTACATGGCGGGCCAGGCGTTCCCACGCGGCACTCCCTACAGCGCAGACCTGCCCTCGCCGACCACTTCACTGTTGTCCACTATGACCAACGCGGCGTTGGCGGCTCATATTGGGGCGCGCGAACCCGAGACATGACTATCGCCCGCCTCACCGATGACGCGGCGGAGCTTGTAGACTGGCTTTGCGGCAAGTTCCAAAAGGACAAAATCTTCATCATGGGCGGCAGTTGGGGGACTATGCTCGGTACTTTTTTGGTGTACCGCTACCCCGAAAAAATCGCCGCGTATTTGGGATACGGACAGATGGCAAACGGCGTTGAAAACGAGCGTTTGGGCTATGAATTCGCCCTTGAACAGGCGCAAAACGCGGGCGACAAGGAAAGCACGGACAAGCTCCTTGCAATCGGCGCGCCGGTGAACGGGGTCTATAAAGGCGGCGTACGTTCTATGCTGATTCAGCGGTCGATTATGACGAAATACGGCGGTATGTCACCCAGTAAAGACAAGAAAAAGCGCAGTCTCATAGAGAGCTTTGTCAAGCCGATTTTACGTTCCAAGGAGTACACCTTTACAGACATTATCGGGCTGCTTTTGGGCTATAGAATGGCGGCGGCAATGTACGTTGAGGTGACGGGGACAGATTTGGCGGCTGAGTGTCCGCAGTTCAAGGTGCCGTATTTTATCTTCGACGGGCGGTTGGATTATACCACTCCTGCCTCACTGATTGAGGACTATTTCGAGAAAATAAAAGCTCCTCGAAAGGAACTGCACTGGTTTGAGAATTCTGGTCACAGTCCTAGCAGCGATGAGCCGGAGAAGTTTCTCGCCCTGACGTTGGAAAAGTTTGGCGAGGTTTTTGAGGAAAATCGAAAAGCGGGGATTAGGGTTTAGGTGTCAGATTTCGGCGAGCACTCATCTACTCAACTCCGCCCCAAAAATCAAATTAACATTTACTTAACAAATAATGCATTGACACAAGCCCCTACATCCACTATAATGTACAGTGGCACAGCTATAGACAAAAACAAAACAAGGAAGTAAGCAATGGCATTTATTGAATTTGAGTCGGTCTACAAGCGTTATCAGATGGGAGATTTCACCATAAACGCCGCTGATAACGTGAGTTTTGGCATTGAGCAAGGGGAGTTCGCAATCATCGTGGGACCGTCCGGCGCGGGCAAAACCACGGTGCTGAATATGCTCGGCGGCATGGACGGCTGCAGCGACGGCAATATCCGCGTAGACAGCGAGGTCGTCAATGAGTTCACTCGCAAGCGTCTGATTGAATACAGGCGCTATGAGGTTGGTTTTGTGTTCCAGTTTTATAATCTGGTGCAAAACCTCACCGCCCTTGAAAACGTTGAACTGGCGACACAAATCGGCAAAAGGGCGCTGAATCCCAAAAAAGTTCTTGAGCGTGTGGGCTTGGGCGACCGCCTGAACAGCTTCCCGGCGCAGCTTTCCGGCGGTGAGCAGCAGCGTGTGTCCATCGCCCGCGCTTTGGCAAAGAATCCAAAACTTCTTCTCTGCGACGAGCCGACGGGGGCGTTGGACTACTCCACAGGCAAGCAGATACTTAAATTGCTTCAGGACACCTCACGGGAAACAGGAATGACCGTGGTGGTTATCACCCACAATCAGGCGATTACCCCTATGGCGAACAGGATTGTCACCATGCGTTCTGGGCGTATCCACCGCATCGCCATGAATACCCGCCCCATGTCGGTGGACAGGATTGAGTGGTAGATTAATTGGTATCTACAGCATCTAAAAATCTCCTTCTGCCAAACATAAGTAAAGGTAATTGAAAAAAATGACTAAGGCACTTTTAAAAGAAATATTGCGCACAATCTCGCGGACAAAGGCGAGGTTTTTGTCCATCATCGCCATTGTGGCGCTAGGGGTTGCGTTTTTTGTGGGGACAAACGTCACTCCCAACAACATGATAAAGACCGCTGACGATTATTTCCAAGGGGCGAACCTCATGGACATCTCCGTGGTGTCCACGGCGGGGTTGATGGACAGCGATGTGTACTCAATCATGACCCGCTACAACCGTGTGATTCACTCATTCATGCCCGTGAAAGCCGTTGATGGTTTGCTCTATATGGACGGCAAGGGGCTAGTTGATATTGACGGCTCCGCTTTCACCTGCCGCGCCATTTCCATGGATTTTTCAAAGATGGTAAAGAATTTCATGGAGGCAAATCCCGATTACCCCAACTACAAAGACGGCGTTGTGAAAGCTAATGATATGTCCTACATAAACCGCCTTACCCTCCTTGAGGGGCGCTTTCCCCAAAAAGAGGGGGAGTGCGTTGTGGACGAATCCGCTCTGTCCACCCCCGACGAGTTTGAAATCGGCAAAATCATTGAGCTGCGCGGGGACAATGAAGATTTGTCCCATTCACTGACCGCCGCGAAATTCGAGATTGTGGGCATAATACGCACTCCAACTTTCATCAACTTTGAGCGGGGACACACAACCATCGGCAGCGGCAAGTTGGGCACATTTATTTACGCCCCCCAGGAAATGTTCCTGGCGTCCCACTACTCCCAACTGTTTTTGCGCCTGCGCAACTCCGCCCCGGAAAACTTCTCCGAGAGAAGTACCTACAGCGAACGCTATTACGCCTATGTCAACGACGTAATCGCCCAATTGGAGGCGTTGTCTCAAGAACGTCTGCCCATACGCCGTACCAACCTGCGCAATGAGCTTGTTATGAAGCTCGCCGACGGGGATGAGTTGATTTCTGAAAAGGAGCGGGAGATGGAACAGTCTCTCGCGGCGGCGGCACAGCAGATGGAGGACGTCCGCAACTACGCTCTCAACGGTGACAACATAATCGCCCAAAAAAAAGCGGAATTTGAGCAGACATTTAACGAAGCACAGCGGGAGTGGTATAACTCCCAAAACGCCTTTAACGCCGCGGCGGAGGAGTACAACCAGAAAGCGGCGGAGTTTGCCGAAGCGCGGGTTGTCATGGACGCAAACCCCAATTACCGCACCGAGTTTGACGCGGCAGGACAGGAATTAGCCCGCTCGGCGGAAACAATCAAGAGCGCCGAGGCTCAAATTAAGCGCATGGAACAGGTTATCAGCACCATTCACAGCTTCATGGAGACCATGAACGAGAACAGCCCTTGGGAGGACATTATGTCCTCCCTCACAGAAGTGGGGATGGACAGAACTATCATTGACAAACTCAAAAGTGCCACGGTTTTGGGATTGTTCGAGGATGCGATAGGTGTCGCCGAGCCGTCTTTACAGCAATATACCAGGGAGCTTGATACACAGCGGCAACAGCTCAACGCCGCAAAGTTGGATTATATTCTGAAGTCTGCTGACTATCTCGCCAAAAAAGGACAGGTTGACCAGTTGGACAAACTTGCCGCCCTTGAGCGTGAGATGGCGCAGAAAAATGCTGAATTAACAGCTAACCAACAGGCATTAAACTTTGGGGAAGCCCAGTTGAGCCAAGCCCAAGCTCAAGCGCAGATGGATTTGCTCATCGCCCAACAACAGGTCGCCCAAGCAAAGGCGGCGTATCCAACGGTACAGCAGACCTATGACCAGAAAAAACGGGAAGCCGAGCAGGCGCTCGCCAACGCCCGAAAGGATCTTGAGCGGGCGCAAAAAACTCTTGACGGTCTTGATAAAACCCGTTGGATGGTTACAGGGCGTGAAGCCCTCCCCGGCAACACAAGCTATCAGCAAAACGCCGACAACATCCGTGTTTTGGCAATCATCTTCCCCCTCGTATTTTTTGCCGTCGCCGCTTTGGTTGTTCTAACTACTGTGGCGCGTATGGTTGATGAAGAGCGGGCACAGATGGGAACTCTCAAGGCGTTGGGCTATGAAGAAAAAAGTATTGCCCTCAAATATATAGTCTACGCCCTGCTCGCATCTTTTATCGGCGCGTGTTTGGGTTTTGCAATCGGCTTCACGGCGATTCCAATAGCCGTCGCCGCCGCTTTCGGTATCATGTTCGATATGCCGCCGATAGTCTTGAGCTTCAGTTGGTCCTTGGCGGCAATCGGCTTGGGCATTTCCCTTTTGTGTTCCGTGGGGGCGGCGTTTATCGCCAGTCGCCGCGAAATGCAAATCACCCCCGCAATGCTCCTGCGCTCCAAAGCGCCCAAAGCGGGGCGGAGGGTATTACTGGAAAGAATCCCCTTTATTTGGAATATGCTCAGTTTCACAGGTAAGGTCACAGTACGCAATTTGCTGCGCAATAAACGCCGGTTCATCACCACCATCATCGGCATCACAGGCACTACCGCCCTGCTCCTTGCCAGTTTTGGGCTTGGGGACTCCATCGGCGCGATTATCAACTACCAATACGGCGACGGAGGAATTTCACGCCAGGATTTGCAGATGGTTCTTGCCGACCCTGTTGACATCGTCAGCGAAAATGACCCTGTTATGACACGTCTTGGGACGGAAAACCGTCTGTCTAACGCCTTGCCTGTGGCTATGCAGGTGCTGCAAGCGGGCGGGGATCGCAATTCCTCCGAGCCGACACAGGAGGTCAATGTCCTTGTACCCGCTCAACCATCCCGCCTGAACGACTTCATCGACCTGCGGGCAAGGAACACAGGTGAACCGCTTTTCCTTAACGACTATGGGGTAATCGTCACCCAAATGTTCGCCGAGCGTGCCGATGTCAGCGCGGGGGACAGAATTTTCATCCAGAACAACGACGGCAGCTACATCGAAGAAGTTCGCGTTGTGGGCGTCGCGGAAAACTACACCTTCAACTATATATATATGAACCAAACGGTGTATGAGGCGCTGTTCAAGGTGCGTCCTGAATACAACATGGTTTTCGGACAACTGAGCGGGGATTTGACGAGCCTTAATGAGGGTGAGCTCAACGACGCGAAAGCCAAGCTCTCAACGGATCTCATGAACATCGCGGGTATCAATGCCGTGGTCTACACGACCCAAATTGTGGACAGCTTTGCCAACATTGTCCGCAGTCTTGACTACGTGATTTTGGTCTTTATTATCGCCGCGGCGGCACTTGCTTTCGTGGTGCTGTTCAACCTCTCCAACATCAATATCAATGAGCGTATGCGCGAAATCGCTACCGTCAAGGTGTTGGGTTTCTATGACGGCGAACTGTCGGCGTACATTTACCGTGAGAACATCATCCTGACGGTTTTGGGAATGATTACAGGGGTTGGCGCGGGGATTTTCCTCCACAGTATGCTAGCGGATATTGTGCGTATCAACGTGGTTATGCTGGGACAAAATCTTGAGTGGCAGAGCTATCTTTACGCTCTGCTGATTACCGCGGGCTTCACGGTTATTGTCAACATTCTCATGCATCGCAAGCTGAAGAAAGTTAGCATGGTGGAGAGCCTTAAGAGTGTAGAGTAGGTTCCCTAGCCCTAGACCATCGGCTCTGAATCCTCATCCTACCCCTTTCCCACGGGGAATGCGAATCACAAACTCCGCAAAATTATTGTCCTCACGCTTAAGGTATTCGGGGGCAAGCCCCGAGCGGCGCATTGTGTCCACC
>Ga0099364_10012264_pt1 | contig 11583 bp, 11 predicted proteins | sample TergutTh196P3_FD_73070 | JGI IMG/M metagenome (GOLD analysis project Ga0099364, IMG submission 73070) | Microcerotermes parvus P3 segment gut microbial communities from Pointe-Noire, Republic of the Congo - Th196 P3 | ecosystem: Host-associated > Arthropoda: Insects > Digestive system > Gut ...
GTATAGGCAGCACGATATATGCGTACAGAGGCAAGGACGGTTCGCTTATCATATATGACTGCGCAACTCAGAAAAAGAGCGAGAAAGCAATCAAGTATTCAAAGCGGGTCAAAGAGCAAATTAAGCCGGAAACTCAGAAAAGGTTAAGAAAAAACGCGGCTGAGTGCGAGGCCTCGGCACACTGTTATTACTATGAATCGGCTCATAGGTCGCTGGCTGACATTGCAGAGTACATCATAGACAATTATTGTTCAGAGCAAATATCGGCGCTTATGAACAGGCAGCTTGAAATACTGAATGGTATAATGAAAAACGCTGACGGAACGGCCGGGAAGGCTATATATGATCATTGTAAGAGGTCTCTGATTTGAAAGAATTATTTCATTTTAACGAGGATATATTTAATTACCCGAAAGTCATCATCTTCGGAGCGGGCGAGGCTGGCAAATGCGTTTTCTATAAGCTGCTGCAGCGCAACGTCAAAGTCGAATGCTTTGCCGATTCCGACCCCGAAAAATGCGGGAAACGGTTTATGAATATTCCGATCGTCCATATTGATAAGCTGACCGAAATGCGCAAGTCCGCAGCTTTCATTGTAAGCGGACGGTATGCGATAAGCGTTGCGGATGAGCTGGAAAAACGCGGATTCGAGCATCTTTTTCTGGATTATGGAAACGAGGTTCGCGTCATACACCTTGCAAGAAGCTCCGGACTTTTGTCTTTGGCTCCCGGGAAGGAATAGGGAATGGAAGGGTACATTTATGATTACCGGCTCGGTTACATTCGGGATGGTTGCGCACTAACAGGCTTTGACGTATATGGAGGCGACAACGCGCCTAACGGAAGGATAGTCGCGCTGGGCGGATATACGACGCCCGGACAGGTGCGCGGAGGCAAAACATGGGCGGAATGCCTGTATGATAAGCTATATGGCAAATATCAAATTCTTAGCGGCTGCACGGACGGGTATTCTTCTGCGCAAATATTAATAATGTTTTTAAGAGAGGCGATTCTGCTTAAGCCGAAGCTTGTTATCTGCCTCTCAGGATTTTATAACATAGCTTACAAGCTGGGGCTTATTCAGAACGAAGCCGATGCAGAGCTATTGAGGACGCACCCTTTTGCGACACCCGGGCATCTACATTTTTACAAAAAGATCATGTCACGTTTCTGGCTTGGGAATAATGAGATTTTTTACGGCTTAGAGAATCACTCTCCGGCATGGGAAACATGGCTGAGGCATATGGCGGAGATAAACTGTGTCTGCGACGAATTTGACATTATGTTCAGAGCGTTTTTGCAGCCAAGCATTTTCTCGGATCATTATGTGACCGGCGAACGTGAGACAGCTTTCCTGCGAGAGCATTATGTGATTTCAGATGAAGATATCGCGCGATATCGCGGCGCTTTTCGGCGCGAGTACGCGGAAGTCTCCGAACGTATAGGGGATATAGGGTACATAACTGACATTTCCGGCGTTTTTGACGCCTGTGAGGATGTTTACAAGGATGCATACCATGTCAAGGATGATTTTTTGCCGACGCTCACGGAGGGGATGATATTATGAGACCAAGCTTGGTTCTTGATTACCGGATGCTTGAGAGATTGACAAGCAAGCCGCAATATGAAAACATAATAATCGGAACCGGCGTCTTGGCGTGCGATATGCGGGAAAAGCTCCGGCTTCTTGGTTTAAACGCGACCTATCTTGTCGGGGAGTATAGCGACCCTGCGAACCAAATAATCCATTATGACGCTATAGCCAATCTGGGCGACCCGAAAAAATATCGGTTTATAGTGTGCTGCGACATCGACCAATGGACTCTGAGCGCTCCGGCACAGATAGCGGCATACAAGTTTTTAGGAAATGCGGCGCCGAACCATCCGCAAATGATAAGGTTAAGCAATGGCGTCGTTTCGCGTGCGGATGCGGGTAATGAAGTAGTCGACGCGGGAAATTGCAATATAGTTTTAAATAATGGCCTCCCATATTTATTATATGAAGGCGAAAAGGGCAGTGACACTTTTAGCATACATGTTTTGGGCAGCTGTCACGCGGGGGGAATAGTGCGTTACGACCGTGAAACGTATCCGGAAATACTTCAGCGAGAGTTGAAGCATTTAGGGTTTCACGCGGCGGTATATGCTTGGGGGCAGCCGGTAAGCCCCGTTTCAGATGCGGTTATCACCTTTATCCGTGACGCCGCCCTCTTCAGAGCGGATATGGTCATCCTCTATCATACGAATACATGGGATTCTATCAGGTTTTCAACAAAGAATATTCTCGCCACAAGAGCCGGAGGCGCAGCATATAATCATCCTTTTATTAAGCAGCTTGGAGCTACTTATCATGAGAAAATAAGTGATGGCATAGATCATGAAATTGATTCTCTGACGATAGTAGAATCTCTCGGCAGGATGTTTGCCGCTTATTCTCGATTGTACGGATTTGCCTTTTGGAACATCATACCGCCAACCAACTCTGTTTTGCCCGAAGAGCAGGCAATTGCACTTCACAAGCTCAGCTCGGGATATTTTTCCAGACAAAGGAAAAAGAAGGACGAAGTCCTTACTGTTTTGGGCAGCCGATACGCAAAAGACTACTCGGATACTTTCGCTAATATTGAGGATGTGTACTCAATGTTTGCGGATTACGGACATCTCTCGTCCGAGGGAAACAGACTGATTGCGCAGCGATGCGCAAAGGACATTTTGGCTGAATTCGGGAAATCCGGAAGATGAAACGAAGGATAACTACACATGGAAAAACTCATTGAAGCCATAACCCTTGCAAAGCCGGAAACGGATATCGAGGACATACTAAGCGCAACGAACTTGTATGGTCAGGGCCTTATTGATTCTCTTGACGTTATTGTGATCATAGACGAGATCAACACCGCGTTCGATATTGAGATCGGCGCCGCAGACATAAGCCGAGCGGATTTTATGACAGTTGAGAGCCTTTATGATTTGGTAAAAAGAAATGGAGGCGTCTGAAATTTGGTTTTTGCATACATAAAAATGGCATGGAAAGGCAGACGCGCCTGGCTGAAGCTGGATAAGGCTCACGCCCTCAGAGAAAAGTCAGCCATAGTCTTCATGCCGGACGACGACTCCGAGTTGAATTATTGCGCGCTGAAGCATTTAGACCAATATCTAAAGAAACACTATCTCGCGAGTTGCGCCCTTCTGATCGCCGACCACGGCGACAAATTTGAAAGCGAAAACATAGGCGAAGAGGTAAAGGTCATCTTTGTGCCGGCAGAAACTATGGAACTGATATTATGTTACTACAGATTAGTCAATTTCCGGGAGAGACTGAAGGTTATTTCGCTGAATGACCCATACGGAAGCAGGGGTTTGCTCAAGAAAGACGGCGTGGACATTGATTACATGGTCGTGAATTATATATATCGTTGAAAGGAAATATCAATGCGCTTAAAATCCTCAGAAAAAGTGTTGCCGGCTTTAAAAAAAGATATTTCAAAACTACATAGAAGGGGAGTATTATCCGGAAAAGAAATTGTCGTTTTCGGATGCTCCTTATGGTCGGTGCATATAAAAAAAGTGCTTGAAACTGCTGGGTATAAAATCACAGCCTTTGTTGACAATAACCCGCAGAAGGTCGGGATACGCTTTTTGGACACTGAGGTTTTTGCACCAATGGATTACCTTGTTGGGAAGGATAAAAACACTGTTGTTCTTGTTTGCAATGCATCGCATAAGGTTATTACTTCGCAGCTTATCACCTTTGGATACCAACCGGAAAAACATAGTTTCAAAGTGGGGTATCATGAAAGGACTCGACGCCAAAGGAGAGGCCTTTTCATACAGGACACAAGTTTTATATCATTTTTGATAAACAGCCTCAGGTTTTGCTCAGACTATTCATATTACCGCTCTTGGAGGAAGAAATACGGCGCAAGTTCGACTATTTTTGTCACACCGCACGGTGCGGGCGGTGAAGTTTATATATCCGGCCTTTTATTTCAGGAATATTTGAAATGCAATGGTATTGAAGAGTACGTGTTTATCGTTCCGGGAAAACTGGCGCAGAATACGGCGAAGATATTTCAAATCCAAAATAATATACTTATTAAAAAGGTTGAAATATATAGGCTTCTGCGTGTCGCGCAGATGCTTGGGTTTCTCAAAAGTAGTATTAAACCACTCTTTTACGGTGCGACACGTGTTACCAGCCTGATTCCCAGCAATACTCAGTGTGAACTAAGGCATACATTTTTAGACGCATATAAGTACGATGTATATGGACTGGACGCCGATCAGCGGCCGTCGAAGCCGATTTTTGCAAATGATACCGATTTGATTAAGCGTCTTTTTACGGAAAATAGTTTGGAGAAGGGAAAAACCGTTATTTTGTCCCCTTATGTCGGTACATTTGACTCTGGTATTCCAAAGGAGTTCTGGGAAAGGTTGGTTCAAAAGTTGCAGGAAGTTGGATTCTGCGTTTGCACAAACAGCGCCGGGGAGCACGAGCCTGCGATCCAGGGTACAACGTCTGTTTTTTTCGAGCTTATTCATGCAGTCCCAGTCATGGAATACGCAGGCTTTTTTGTTGGGCAGCGCAGCGGACTTTGTGACATCGTAAGCTCTGCAAAATGTAAAATGGTAGTTATATATGAAAGCGGGATCCGCACAAATCGTATGGATTATTTTGGCCTTAAGAACATGGGGCTAAATGGCACAGCAAATGAGTTGCTTTATTGTAACGCCAATAACAGAGATGTCATTGACTCGATTATGGATGGTTTTGAGGAAAAAAAAGAATAAGGAGGTAAACACTTATATGAAATGCGTACCAATCAGTGCATTGCCTAAGTTGATCGATGAAGTCTTGACCTGTATGAATTCGGGGAAATATGACGGGAAGACGATTATTTGGTTCGGATATACACCTCACCTCTCCACTCTTCAAAAAGCGTTGATGATGAATGGGAGACGTATCGACTTTGCAATAGACAATGACAAAAAAAAATGGGGACTCAATTCACTTGGCCTTATAGAGTGTCGGCCACCAGGGGTATTAACGGAACACATTGAAAATAGAGTGGTGTTCATTTCATCAGTCAGCAAGAAATCTATGATGAATCAACTGATAAACTATGGATATGAGGAAGAGCAAATTGTTTGTTTCAAATCGCCGCAAGAACACTTAGCGGAACTACGTTGCAAAGAATTTGGCGAGCTTGATGGTCTGAGAAGAATTGGACTTGAAGAATCTAAGGCGCTCATGCTTGAATTGATGAAGCATTATCGAGATTTTTGTGAAAATCATGGTTTGAGATACTATTTGGCAGAAGGGACGCTCCTCGGAGCTGTTAGGCATAAGGGCTTCATTCCCTGGGATAACGATGTTGATATATTTATGCCGGACACAGATTATCAAACGTTTCAAAGAATCTACCCTGTAGGCGGGCAGTATGAACTTTTGTCATGGAGAAGCGTTGAGGGTTTTGCCACCGTACTTAACAGACTCGCAGTTTCGGACACTTTGCTTCTAATGTCATCGCCTATCGATTATTTACCTATAGGCGTCTGCATCGATGTGGCGCCGCTTGGAGGATTTCATGCAGATAAGCAGAGCCGTGAAAAGAGGTTTCGGGAGATATATGAGCAGAACTGGAAATGGATGAGTATGCGGTATTATCTGGATTATTGCGATAACAAGACAGAGGTTTTTGAGGAAATGGAAAGGATCAAATTCTTAGACGCATATGACTCAAGCGACTATGTGGGAATGCTTCATTTTGTTTCAAAAAGGATTCCGCCGTGGGCAGTTCCCAGAACCTACTTCTCAGAAACAGTTGACCTTGAATTTGAGGGGGAGTTTTTTAAAGCGCCTGCAGGCTATGATGAATACTTAACGGAAAGATATGGAGATTATATGACGCTCCCACCGGAAAAAGAGCGATTCGTTCATGATTTCAGCTCATACTGGTTGGACGGGAAACCTTTGAAACTGTTAGGTGAGTAACGAAAGAATGATATTGGAGGAACCATGAGTATGGATAGGAAGAAAATACATTTACACCCTGTCGTCCCACACAGGTATGAGCTTGAGGATATGATGGCGTTTTGCAATAGATACGAACATCTTTATATTTGCGGAGCGTCGGTGGCTCAGGAGTATATACTAAAATACTTTGACAACTGCAATGTTGTTATAGACGGTTATGCAGTCTCTAATCCTGACGCCCAGAGACCTCTGCAGTATCGAGACTTGCCGATACTATGTATTGACGATGTCATAAAACAACCGGGCACGGGGGTTATTCTGGCGCTGCCCGACAAGTATTACCGTCATTTCATTCCGAAATTCCGCGCCGCAGAGTTTGGCGATTATTTTACAATGACGGAGCATAATAAACGCTCAATAACAGGCAAGGTAAAGCCGCGGTCTATTGATGAGATGATGTTTGAAATCAATATTGTGGATCACTGCAACATCAGCTGTCTGATGTGTGATCATTTTTCGCAATTATCAGAAGAGCAATTCGTAGATATCGAAACTTTTGAACGGGATATGAAACAGATGGGTAAACTCTTCAATCATAAGATTGCATGTGTTACTCTTCTTGGCGGGGAACCTACGCTGCATGAAAATCTCATTGGTTGCATGAAGATAGCGCGCCGTGAGTTCTCAGACGCGGAAATAATGATTTTAACAAATGGATTGCTTCTGCTCAAGCTGGAGGATGGCCCGCAGGGGAATTTCTGGCAGGCATGTAAGGATTACGAGATAAATATTGTTGTCACAGCTTATCCGCTGAATTTTGACTATACTGCTTTGGAGAAGAAAGCAGAAGAGTATGACGTGCAGATTTTCGTTTCGTCTGACACGCACTCAAAAGAGCAAAAGACGAGCGTAAAAACGACTAACAAAAAAGCGCTTGATTTATCTGGAAATGTCGGCAAAGAGTATTTTGCAAGCTGCGGATATTTCAACAAATGGAATGTATTAAAGGATGGCAGATACTATATGTGTCCAATTTCAGCCCATATTGATATATTCAACAAAGCGTTTGATCAAAATCTTGAGATAACTGACGCTGACTCGCTGGACATATATGAGGTCACTGACTGGCAGGAGTTTTCACAGTTTTCATCAAATAGGATACCTTTTTGCGACTATTGCGATTTGAAAAAATGGAATCCATTCTCGGAGTGGAAACCGAGTACAAATACTATTGAGGAATACCTGTAGTGAAGACGCAAGTGTCATATGATCTATAGCCGGAGAATTGATTTACTGATGGTGCGAAGTGAAAAAATTGTATAATAAAAAACTGGATATGGAACTTTCGCCGCTGGGATTTGGTGTTATGCGCCTTGCAAAGAATCAGGATGGAACATTTCCGGCTGAAGTTCACAAACTGCTCGCAGCGGCATATGAGCGAGGGATAAACTATTTCGACACGGCGTACCCGTATCTTGGCGGCAGTTCGGAAAGACTGATTCGTGATGCTCTAGTAGACCGTTATCCCAGGGAGTCTTTTTTAATAGCAGATAAACTGCCGGTGTGGGAATGCCGCAGCCGCGACGATATGGAACGCATATTTAATGTGCAGCTCGAGCGCTTGGGAGTTGAGTATATTGATTTCTATCTGCTTCATGCATTGCACAAAGCTCGATGGTTTGAGATGCGCGATATTGGAGCCCTTAGTTTTCTGGATGATAAACTCAAAGAGGGCAGCGTCAGAAAAGTTGGATTTTCGTTTCATGATACTGCCGATGTCTTAACGCTAATACTAGATGCATACGATTGGGATTTTGCGCAGTTGCAAATCAACTATTATGATTGGATTGCCCAGCATGCAAAGAATTGTTATGAAGAACTCGAAAAGCGTGGTATACCTTGTATTGTGATGGAGCCTGTCGGCGGGGGAAGGCTTGCAAAACTGCCGGATAGGGCGGAGATGATTCTTAAACGTGCGCGTCCCTGGGACTCCATTGCGTCTTGGGCTGTTAGGTTTGCAGTAGGCTTGCCAAACGTTGCGGTAACACTGTCCGGAATGAGCGACATGGAGCAGTTGATGGATAACTACGCAGCTTTAAACTCAAATCCGTCACTCACAGAAGAAGAACAGTCTGTATTATCTAATGTTGTCGAAATACTCCTTGACTTTAACACTATTCCATGCACTAACTGCGGATACTGTACTGAAGACTGTCCTAAAATCATTGATATACCGCAAATTCTCAAAAAGTATAATGACAACTCACTATTCGAAAACACAATGCGTTTTGACGTATACTACAACCATGCATTTCCAAAATCAAGGCAAGCGTCAAACTGTATCCATTGCGGAAAATGTGTGCTGAAATGTCCGCAGAACATAGATATACCAAAGGAACTGGAATTTATTCACAACTACGCAATTGAACTGACAATAGGCGTTAACATCCCGAAACTCAAAGAACGATTATCTTATGCTGCCGGCCTAGTCTGTTTCGGCGCCGGCGCGAAAGGGCGGCAAGCGCTCCAAATACTTCAAGAGTCCGGATGCGAGGCAAGCTATTTCTGCGATAACTCGGAGTCTCTCTGGGGCACTGCAGTGGAGGGAGTCGAGGTTATAAGTCCCGATCAACTGCAAAAACTATGCCGCGAGCAGGATATGTGCGTTCTGATAACGAGTATATATAAAAAAGAAATAAGAAAGCAGTTGGATGAAATGGGGATTGAGGTTTTTTGTTAGCAATTCTCAAGACGTAAAGAAATCAATTGGAACTTTTAAGCGGCGACTAAGGAACGAATATGACAGAAATTAAGCAATTCAGCGCGTTGGGGCAGTTGGTTGATGATATCGCAAGGCTTCTGGAACGCGGGGAATATGACGGCAAAACGCTTATCTGGTTCGGGTATGCGATGCACATAAACGCCGTGCAAAGGGAACTTATGAAAAGAGGCAGGGGTTTTAGTTTTGCTGTTGATAACGAGAAGTTCAAATGGGGCCTTGACCCATGTCAGATACTTGAATGCCGCCCGCCTTCGGCGCTTGGCAAATACGTGGAGACGGGTATAGTTTTTATCTCGTCGATCCATTATGGAGCGATGGCAGCGCAGGTCAAAAGCTACGAATACTCGGACGAGCAGATAATCTTTCTCAAATCACCGGTGGATTATATGAATGAAATAAAGCGCCGGCACTTCAGCGGTTTGCATAAGTTGAGAGAAATGAGCGTGAAAGAGTCGCAGCAATGCCTCTTGAAAATTCTGATAGACTTCAGAGACTACTGCGACAGAAATGATCTGCGATACTTCCTCGCGGAGGGGACTTTGCTCGGTGCCGTCCGCCACAAAGGTTTTATCCCCTGGGATAACGATGTTGACGTCTTCATGCCGGTAGAGGATTATAATATGCTTTTACAGTCGTACAGACACGGAGGCAAGTATGATCTGCTGCATTGGGGCATATCTTCCGAGTATAACTTGATGTTTGCAAAGATAGTCGATACGGGGACATTCGGGCTGGATGTCTGCGGGTTGCGCTATCTGTCTTCGGGATTTGGCATAGATATTTTCCCAATCGGAGGTTTTCCGGCGGACATACATGAGCGGGAAAAACGAATAAAAGAAATCTACACGCAAAATATTATATGGGACTGCCAAGGCTATAGTAAGGATGATCGAAGGGAGAGAGTAAGGATATATAACGATGTAGAGCGCAATAAGTATCGTGATGCTTTTGACGTCTGCGAATTTGTCGGTATGTATCATTTTGTATCAAAGAGGGTCGGGCCTTGGGCGGTTCCGCGAAAGTGCTTCTCCGAACAAATCGAAGTGGTCTTTGAAGGCGAGATATTTAAAGGGCCTAAGGGTTATGACGAATACCTCTCAGTTAGGTACGGAGACTATATGACGCCGCCGCCGGAATCAGAGCGCTTCACGCACCCGGCAATGGCATACCGATCGGATGATGTAGGGATTCGGAACTATTAAAGAAAAGGAGCGGACGCAAAATGATTCATCCAAAAGAGTTTGATATATTTTTGAGAGAAGAATTCGGAGTTGATTCATATTTCGGGGTGCCGGACTCCACCCTGCAGAACTTTTGCAGATACCTCGTGGATTCCTACGGCGTCTGCGGAAAGCATGTTGTCGGAGTCAACGAGGGAAATTGCGTCGCTTTGGGCGCCGGGAGACATCTCGCGACCGGCAAGCCGGCATGCGTCTATATGCAAAACAGCGGATTAGGCAATGCGGTAAACCCAATTTTATCGCTCACTTCCGGCGAGGTTTACAAAATACCTCTCGTTTTCATAGTCGGCTGGCGCGGGGCGCCAGGTGAGCCGGACGAGCCGCAGCATATCGCCCAAGGCAGCCGGACGGAGAAAATGCTTGAGCTTCTGGATTTAGACTATATCGTTTTGGATAGTAAAAGCACAGTAGGCGAAACAAGGCGGGCAGCCGCCGGCTTTAAAAAACGGCTGGACATCGGGGAAGGCGTCGCTTTTCTTGTTAGAAAGGGCGCGTTTGAGTCCGTGAACTACGCGCAAGCCAAAGAAAGCTCAGGCATTATTCGCGAGCAGGCGCTAGAGAAGATCATTTCAGCTTTCCCCGACGATACATTTTTCGGAACGACGGGTATGACCTCGCGGGAAGTTTTCGAGATCAGAGAGCGGATGGGGATGGCCCACGGGAATGATTTTCTGGCGGTCGGCTCTATGGGGCATGTTTCAGCTATTGCGTTGGGCGCCGCATCAGTATTGAGCAAAAAAAGGCGGATATGGTGCCTTGACGGAGACGGCGCCGCGCTCATGCATATGGGCGCGATGGCGACGATAGGTGCTGGCGAAACAGGAGGGTTTATACATGTTCTCCTAAATAACGCCAGTCATGAGTCCGTGGGGAAGATTCCCACATCGGCCGGACAGATAGATTTCAGCGGCATTGCGCGGGCATGTGGGTATGATATGGTTTTGAAAGTGCAAACGTATGAAGAACTGGCGCGCGCGCTGGATGAAATAAACAGCCCTTTGCCGGGTAAGGTCTTTATTGAGGTATTAATCGCTGTTTGCGCCCGCGGCGATTTGGGTCGGCCGACTATTGCCCCGCAGGACAGCAAAGTACAGTTCATGGACAATTTAAAGGAATACATGAAATGAAAGCATTAATCCTAAACTCCGGAGTCGGCAGCAGGATGTCGGATATGACGGCGGATAACCCAAAATGCATGGTTGAGCTTATCAGCGGTGAAACTATTTTAGCCAGACAGCTCAGGCAGTTGCAGAGCGCTGGCATAGAAGATGTGATAGTGACTACGGGGTACATGGCAGAGACTATCGAAAAAGCCTGCGAGCCTTTCGCCGCCGCCATGCGGTTTGAGTTTGTCCTAAACATGGACTACCTGATGACGAATTACATATTTTCAATATATCTCGCAAGAGAGCATCTGCGGGGATATACTCTCCTGCTCCACGGCGATCTGGTCTTCGACGACAGTCTGGTACCTGATGTATTAGCCGTTCCGCACAACTGCATGACGGTCAGCCGTGACAGACCACTTCCGGAAAAGGACTTCAAAGCTGTTGTCAAAGACGGAAAAATCAAAGCCGTCGGCG
>Ga0099364_10012265_pt1 | contig 11583 bp, 11 predicted proteins | sample TergutTh196P3_FD_73070 | JGI IMG/M metagenome (GOLD analysis project Ga0099364, IMG submission 73070) | Microcerotermes parvus P3 segment gut microbial communities from Pointe-Noire, Republic of the Congo - Th196 P3 | ecosystem: Host-associated > Arthropoda: Insects > Digestive system > Gut ...
ATGGCGGCCTCTGAGCCGCAATATGGTGAAAGCCCGGGTTTTTAACTTCAATGTTTAGGAAAATATAGAAAACCCTTAAGCAATACCGAGATTGCGGCTCGGAGGCCGCAATGACGGTGGGGTCTGACTTGTAACCAAGTTGCGCAGTTATGGCATTTAGGGATTAGTCTAATAATTGAAAACTAAATTAATGGGTTATTAATGGGTTATCGAAATTTCACTCCCGGATATCCAGTTCAAAGACGGACTCTATCTCCACGGACATTCCCATTGGCAGCTCATTTACGCCAATGGCGGATCTCGCGTGTCTGCCGCTTTCTCCGAATACTTCAATAAACAGTTCTGAGGCTGCGTTTATGACTAAGGGCTGATCATTGAATCCGTCCGCGCTTGCAACGAAGCCCAAAAGCTTCACCACGGATACTACTCTATTCAAGTCGCCAATATGTTCATGCAGAGTCGCAAGTATGTTGATCGCGGTCTGCCTTGCAGCCGCCTGCGCCTGTTCAACGGTAATATCTCTGCCCACTCTGCCGGTGTTGATGAGCTTGCCGTCGAGAAACGCGCCTTGGCCCGAAAGATGGGCTAAATTTCCCACAACCTTGACCGGAACATATGACGCCTTAGCCCCGGGCGCCTGCGGCAGATCAATATTCAGCTCTTTTAACTTCTCATAAATATCCATATACAAATCTCCTATGTATTATTAAAAACCAGGAAAATCGTTTCCCCGTCTACTGACCACTGACCACTAATCACTGACCACTGCGGCTTGTCCGCCTTAGTATTTGAGCCGCGCCAGCACTTCGTTGAAATAGTCCGGCAGTTCCGCCGTTATCTCCATGGGCTCATCTTTTGAAGGGTGGATAAAAGCCAGTTTACATGCATGCAGGCACTGGCCGGACAGCCCAAGTTCCGGTTTTTTCCGTCCGTATACGATATCGCCTAAAACCGGATATCCTATATGCGCCATGTGAACGCGTATCTGGTGTGTGCGGCCTGTTTCAAGGCGGCAGCGCACGTATGTGTATCCACTGTATCTGGCTGCGACCTCGTAATGCGTCACGGCGCGGCGCGAACTTTTTTCCGTTACCGCTTGACGCTTTCTGTCCGCAGGGTGACGTCCTATCGGCGCGTCTATTGTGCCGGAATCATTTTTCATAACGCCCCGGACAATCGCATCATACTCGCGTGTAAGCGTATGCGCGGAGAGCTGCGCCGCCAGCTTAAGGTGTGCGCGGTCATTTTTTGCGGCTATCACCAGCCCGGATGTGAGTCTGTCTATCCTGTGGACAATGCCGGGCCGCCTGACGCCGCCGATACCGGACAGACTGCCTCCGCAATGAGCAAGCAAAGCATTTACCAGTGTGCCGTCCGGATGACCAGGCGCCGGATGCACGACCATACCCCGAGGTTTGTTTACGACAATGATATCATTGTCTTCATAAGGAATATCCAGCGGGATATCCTGCGCTTTTGCGTTTGGCGCTTCCGGTTCCTCCCGCATGATCACAAAGACTTCGCCGGGCGAGGTCTTGTAGTTTTTTCTTACCACAACACCGCCCAGCGTCACGCGTCCCGCTCCTATAAGCTTCTGTGCCGCGCTTCTGGTGAGGTCCGGGATATTATCGGCTAGCAGCACGTCAAGGCGCTTGCCCCCCAAACCGCACTCAACTGTCGATGTTTTCAAAGCCGTACTCCCGAAGCAGTTTATCCATGTCTTGATCATCACTCTCGCTGGTTTGCGTCAAGTCCATTTCAAGAGTACCGAGTTCTTCAAGTAATGATGAAACGTCACTTTGGGGAGAGAGCTCCGGTAATGCGGAGGTTTTTGGCATGTTATCGGCGGATATCCCCGCAGCAGGGACGTCCTGCGGCGGTGAGCGGGCGGGTTCGGGCTCAGGCTCGGGCTCGGGCTCGGGGTGCAGGACAAGGACCGGTTTCATCTCCTTCGGTACGTCTTTTTCAGAAGGCATCATGTGTTCACGCTGTATTCCATGGTTACGATCTTCATACTCAATGATTTCCGGTTCAGTCGGCGCCGAAACGAGCTCGTTTTCTTCTTTTCTCGATTTAAAGGATGAGATAATAAAAAACAGTATAAATGTTACCGCGCCCAGTGTTATAAAAATATCCGCGATGTTGAAAATAGCAAAGGTTGTAAACTGCAGTTGAAACATGTCAACTACACTCCCTCCGCGAAAAACGCGGTCAATAAGGTTGCCGACCGCGCCGCCGAGAACCGCAGAAAGACCCAAAGTACCCCAAAAGCCTTCGTTATACCTGAGCAGAATAAACACCAGTATGATGACGCAGATGAATGTGACGCCCACAAGAGGCCATCTGATATTCCCAAAACCGTCAAATATGCCAAGAGCTATTCCGGAATTACGCCAATGAGTCAGTCTTATAACCCCCGGGACAAGCTCTCTGGTATCACCCAGATTTACAAGTGTGACCGTGATCCAGTGTTTGAAAAGTTGGTCTAACAAAGCGACAAGCGCTGCGAAAACGAAACTCAGCATGCCGGGTCCCCCCTGAGCGGGCTTTGCCCGCAGTGAATAGTGAGTAGTGAATAGTGGATAGTGAGTAGTGAGTAGTGAGTAGTGAATAGTATGCTTGAGAATTACTTGAATGCTTCCGATGTAACTACTTTAAGACATCTTGGGCAAAGTTCAGGGTGCGCGGGATCTTTGCCGACGCCGTTGTCGCGTGTCCAGCAACGCGCGCATTTAGGCGCTTCGCTCAGCCTGACGGATATCGTCGCACCCGGAAACTCAATCCCCTCATACCCGCTCCCGCTGCCTTTTATGATGTTAACGCCGGATACGATGAAGAGGACCCTAAGAAACTCGCACATCCGCGCCAAGCTGCCTGCATCATCTAATTCCGCATTCCGCATTCCGCATTCCGCATTCATAAGGAAGCCGTACACTTCCTCTTCGACGTACAGCGTCACATCAGCGTCCAGCGGTTTTCCGATCGTTTTCTCCGCGCGCGCGAGTTCCAGCGCCTTATTCACGTCAGTACGCAAACGCAACAGTTTATCCCAGGATTCCTCACACCCCGGCGTTAGCGCGTATTTATCGTCGGGTTTCGGCATGGCGTTATAAAGGACGCTGTCCAGTTCTGCGCCGGCACTGTGCGGCATTGCCGCCCATATCTCTTCCGCTGTGAACGCCAGAATCGGAGTAAGCACACGCACAAGCGCGTCAAGAACGAGATATATCGTAGTCTGCGCGGAGCGGCGTTTCAGCCCGTGCGTCTCATCGCAGTATAGCCTGTCCTTGATAACATCGAGATAAAAGTTTGACATATCTATGGTGCAAAAATTATGTATCGAGTGATATATAGTGTGATACTCGTACCTTTCATAAGACCCGGCTACACTTTCGACGAGTTTATTTAACCGTCCCAAAACCCAGCGATCGAGCTCAAGCATATCTTCGAGCGCAACCGGGTTATCGGGGTCGAAACCTTTCAGGTTGCCGAGGATAAACCGAGCGGTGTTGCGAATTTTAAGATAGATATCGGATAACTGCTTCAAAATGTCTTTTGAAATGCGGCTGTCGGCTCTGTAATCGGTAGATGCTACCCAGAGCCTGAGTATATCCGCGCCATAATCCTTTATGACTTCATCCGGCGCAACGGCATTTCCCAACGATTTATGCATCGCCTTACCCTCGCCATCGACAGTCCAGCCATGTGTAATGATCCTTTTATATGGAGCGACGCCGTTGACAGCGATGCTTGTGAGCATTGAGGACTGGAACCACCCGCGGTACTGATCGCCTCCCTCAAGATATATGTCGGCAGGGAAACTCAATGGCGGAAAATGACCGGAACTTAAAACTCCGGCATGCGTGGACCCTGAGTCAAACCAGCAGTCCAGTGAATCAGAACCCTTGGTAAAACGATTAAAACCGCATTGCGGGCAAACCGCGCTTTCAGACAGCAGCTTTTCAGTCTCCGTCTCATGCCATGAGTTTGAACCTTTTTCACCGAACAGTTTTGCTACGGTCTCAATGGTCTCAGGGGTGCAGTAAGGGGTCTCGCATTCGGCACAGTAGAAAACCGGTATCGGGAGCCCCCAGTGGCGCTGACGGGAAATGCACCAGTCGGAACGCTCCACAAGCATAGCTATCATGCGCTCTTTGCCCCACTTAGGTATCCATATAATGTCCTCGCATGCGCGAACCGCAGTTTCCTTGATCGCGTCTACAGACGCAAACCATTGCTCGGTGGCGCGGAAAATTACAGGATTTTTGCAGCGCCAGCAATGCGGATACGAGTGTACGATCTCCTCTGAAGCTAAAAGGGCGCCGCTCTCTTTCAAATCCCCAATAATTGCCGTGCTTGCTTTTGAATAATAGAGTCCCTCGTAATGCTGCGCCTCATCCGTCATGACCCCGCGGTAATCCACCGGCGTTATAACAGGCAATTGCGGGTAATTGCGGCAAACGTAAAAGTCGTCCGCGCCGTGACCGGGTGAAGTGTGGACACATCCTGTACCCGCATCGGTTGTGACATGGCTGCCGAGAATTATCAGCGACTCACGGTCAAAAAACGGGTGCTGAGCCGTCATAAGCTCTAATGCCGTACCCGGCAGCTTTTTAATAATCTCGTATTTTTCGATCCCGACTTTCTGAAATACGGCGTCGGCAAGCACGGAGGCGACGATGTAAACCTCGCTGCCGGCTTTGCATACCGCATACTCTATGTCCGGGCCGAGACATATGGCTAAATTGCCGGGCAGGGTCCAGGCTGTTGTTGTCCATATCAAAAAATATGCGTTATCCGCTCCGGGGACGTCGTCAAGATGTCCCTTTGCGTCCTTGACACGAAATTTTACATAAATCGCGGTGCAGGGAACTTCTGCATACTCGATTTCAGCCTCAGCCAGCGCGGTTTCGTCCTCCGGACACCAATAAACGGGTCTCAGCCCTTTGTAAATATAACCGCTTTCATACATTTTTCCGAAAACGCGGACTTCCTCAGCTTCAAACGAGTGCACCATAGTAAGATAGGGCTTGTCCCAGTCCCCAATAACGCCAAGCCGTTTGAACTGTTCGCGCTGGCGGTCTACATATGTTTCCGCGAACTCGCGGCAGGCGTCACGAAACTCCGGGATTGACATCTTTTTTCTGTCGAGTTTATTCTTTGTTATTATCGCGCTCTCGATAGGCATTCCGTGATTGTCCCAGCCGGGAACATACGGCGCGAAATTACCGGACATGTTTTTATACCTGATGATAATATCCTTCAGAACTTTGTTCATTGCAGTTCCGATATGGATATCACCGTTAGAGAATGGCGGGCCGTCATGCAGGATAAACGCGGGCTTACCCGCGTTTTTCTCCATTAGCGTCTCGTAAACTCTTTTTTCATAAAAGGTTTTCAGCATTTCCGGCTCCCGCTTCGGAAGACCTGCTCGCATGGGAAAATCCGTTTCCGGAAGGTTTAGCGTAGCGTTGTAATCTTGAGTCATAATCGTTAGTCCTCGCTGTTAAAATTGCTGCCGAATTTTAGATCGCCAAAGTCGAATCTGGGTCTGGGAGTGATCGACTCGTCACTATCGTCAACTACGTATGGCCTGGTTGGTTCGCCTTCGTCTTCGTAAGCGGGAACGTTTACGGGCGCAGACTCCGCCGGCGTCACAGGCGGGGCTAAAGGAGCAGGCGAGGGCGCGGGAGGTTGCGCGGACACGCCGGTCAGTCTTTCTAACGCGCTGTCTATTTGACCTGCGGTATCCGCTATCTGTTCTTCGCGCGTTGTTTGTGGCATGGCTGTCTGATCATCTTCAGCCGCAGACTGGGGCTGCACCACGCGGCGGGCGGTTTCCAGCTTAGTTAAAAACTCCGAGTGCTTACGGAGGATCATCTGTGAGACTTCGATGAACTTGGCCGTCTCCTTAGCGGCAACGTTGAGCCGCAGCTCTTCTTCCGCTTTTCGCTTGGCTACATCGGCCAGTATGTTCTTCGCTTGTAAGTCTGCGGTTCTGAGCATCTCGTCACGCTTTTTGTTAGCTTCGGATGTAATTTCATCGCCTGTGCGTTGTGCGGCCAACAGAGCCATTCTCATCGCGTCCTCTGTCGAGCGGTATTCCTCGACCTTTTCAACCAAAACTTTGAGTTTCCCTTTGAGTATAGCATTTTCTTTATAAAGCGCGGTGTAGTCGGTGACAACAGCTTCCAGAAAATCGTCCACTCCTGTCATGTCGTATCCGCCGAAAACGGCTTTGATAAATACTTTATCTGTGATATCCTGTGGTGTTAGCATATCTTTTTCATTCCTTTATCAGAAGTATAATCCGTTGTTTTCGAGTTCGTCGATCAGATCGCCTAAAAGGTCAACGTTATACGGCGTGATTATATATGTGTTGACCGCGACTTTTTTAATTTTACCGTCCTGAGCATATGCAACGCCGCTCAAAAAGTCTATAAGCCGCCTTGCGATATCTTTATTTGTTTGCTCAAGATTTAAAACCAAAGTGCGCCGTTCGCGCAGATGATCCGCAATTTCGGCGGCAACCTCAAAGCGCTCGGGCTTGACAAGGACTACCTGTAACTGCGCGGTTGCGTGTATATTGACGACTTTGTTGCTGGTTCGCCTCTCCTCAAAACCGCCGTAAGAACTTCTGGCTTGCGTGGTAGTTTTCGGCGTAGGCGGCAGGTCCTCAGCCGGTTTTGGCTGAAAGTCGTCAAAATCGTCCTCCTCGTCATATGGCTTGGTCAGTTTTTTCAGTTCACTAAACAACCCCAATTTATGTTTCCCCCTCTTTGTTGGCTCTTACTGCCAATAATCAATACAAAAATGAAAAAAGTTCGTACCCCTCGTCCGCTGACCACTGCGGCTTGTCCGCGTCAGGCTCTCGATCCGAATATGGCGGAACCAATTCGCACCATGTTGGATCCGGCCCAAATAGCCTCAGCGAAGCTGTCGCTCATACCCATCGACAAAAACCGCATGGAGACATTATCGTATTTTTTTCCTCCCATGTCAATAAAAAGCTTATAAATTAAGTCAAAATAGTAACAATTTCTATCATTTTTTTCATTTATTGGCGGAATAGCCATTAATCCGAGTAGGTTTATACCCGGTGTCCGTGACGCCGTCTCCAGGATTTCCGGCATCTGTTCAGGCAGAACGCCTGATTTTTGCGGCTCTCTTCCGATATTTACTTCGATTAATATATCCTGAACAATTCCCAGCGAAACGGCCTTTTTACCGATCAGTTCCAAAAGCGCCTTTGATCCGACCGACTCGATAAGGTCGCAGACGCCCACGACCTTTCCGACCTTGTTTGATTGCAAATGCCCTATAAAATGCAGCGGCGCATCTTGATAAGCGCCCCCGGCATTTTTCTCAGTCATCTCTTGAACGCGATTTTCACCCACGGCATCGACCCCGGCGGCAATGGCCTGACGTATAAAATCGACGGGCTGCGTCTTTGACGCCGCGACAAGCCTGATATCGCCCGGCTCACGCCCGGAACGAAGAGCCGCCTCCGCAATAGCCCCCCGCACCCGCTTGATATTTTCTGACACACCAGAACTCATAAAAAACTCTCCTCTCGCCCCACTTCGCTGCAGGATTACTCCGCATCTCCCGTCCCTTTTTCCGAATTCCGAATTCCGAATTCCGAATTAATTCTGCATTCCGAATTTATTAATTCGCCTCTCACAACGCCGCAAGCATATCTATCACATCCGTCGCCTTCGGCGGGCAGCCGCTCACGAAACTCTCAAACCCGCCGGCACAATTTCCTATCCCTATACCCGCGCCGCTTTTACCCTTAAAACCCTGTCCGATATGTATCTGCTTATTATAACTCGCTTTTCCAAGTCTGTGAAGGGCGTACACCAGTGACGAATAACAGGCGGAACAAGCCGAGTCCTCATTAATGATTCCCGAGTATCTGTCCGCGGGGCGATCTATATCGGGAAAATGTATGGGCTTTTTTTGTGAGTTGAGCTCAATCATCCCTGTTTTATTCGAAAAAAATTCTCCCAGCCCCAGGTTTTTTCCATAATCCAAATACCCTATCTCATCGGGGCGTCTGCCGATAAGCTGCGCGCAATATGAATCGACAGTCAGAGGATTACGTCCGGCAATGATCCTGTTTGCTTCTACGGGGGTTCCCCCCTCTTCAAATGACAGGTCTCCGCAGATACCGTCCACAATGCAGTAACCGGTTTTCAAAAGCAGGTTCAGAACCGCGATAGGCTTGTGGAGCCCGATAGAATGAAATCTCCTTTTTTCACTGTCCGGTATGCAGCCTTTCAGATTTTTCATAGCGCAGGTCAGGAGGGTTTGGCTGTGCGCTTTTAATACGGGAACATTTATCAAAAAATCCGTGCCGAGCGCCTGATCGTTTATACTTACTTTAATATCTCCGTGTCTGAGCGTTGTGTGGCTGTCGGACTTGAGGTCTACGAGCGGCACATCGTGTTTGTGGGACAATTCCTCAAATCCGCAGTATTTGAAAGCCTTTTTTGTGCAGTCCCCAACCCATGAACTTTCGATTATTTTTATCTCTTTTATACCAAAATCTTTGAGGAAACATATAATGGCGTCCACAATCTCGGGGTGTGTGGTCGCGCCGCTCCATGCCGGAGAAGGAACAACAAGATTCGGCTTGATGGCCACCGACATGCCTCGCTCAAGATAAGAGAGTATATCACAAGCATTCAAAGCTTCACAAGCGGTCAAAAAAACATCACTGCCGTAATTAACTACTATCATTTTCATGCACCTTAACTATTTAAACGAATAAAATCATATCGCAGTAAAATCGCGTATATCTTTTGGTTTTCTTTTACTTTATTTACATACTCCCTTGTCTCCGTAAAAGGTATGCGGTCAAGCGTCTCTCCGTCGCTGCTGTATTCGGGATCGCTCAGCCAATTGCCGACAGTTCCGCTTCCCGCGTTGTAAGCGCTCAGCGCGACGTCAAGATCGCCAAAACGCGCTATCAGCATACTGAGATAATAACTCCCCAAACGTATGTTGACTTCGGGTTCGAGTATCTGCCCGTAGTCAAAATCGTCCAACCCCGCCCGCGGCGCGATCCAGTATGCCGTATCCTCCATGATTTGCATCAGCCCGCTCGCTCCGGCGCGGGAAACCACGTTTGCCCTGAATCTGCTCTCCGCGTGTATGACGGCGCAAATGAGTTCAGGTTCCAAATCGAATTCTTCCGCGTATCTGTTTATCAGGTCCGCATACCTCAGCGGGTAATAGCGGTTTATGATCACCACAGCGCCAACGGCAGCGAGTATCAAAAGCGCCAGTAGTACGGTTATGACTATAACAACTTTACCGTTTTTTTTATTTCGCATATCATCTAACCCGAAGATATTACTTGATGGTAAAACATGACTGCCTCAAGGAACTGATCTTCGCGTATGCGCTCGTCATGCCCGTGAATACGTTTGCGGTCATCGCCGCTTAAATACATTGCGGAAAAACGCAAAACAACATCGCTGATCCTGCAAAAATGCCTTGAATCACTGGCCGCTATCATCAGATACGGAGATATGACAGCCTCCGGCCAAATTGCCCCGATCGCGCCGCATACGCGCCGATATCCTTCACTATCCGCATCTGAAAACGGCGACGGGTCTACGCCTCCGGAGCTTGTGATCTTTATGTTTTCGTCTTTTATCAGATTTCGCAGATCCGAAAGTACGCTCTTTTCTGTTTCCGGACTCATAATGCGTATATTTGCCGTTACACAGGCGGATGGCGGAATGACATTGTTTGCGGGGCTTCCGCGCATTTGCGTAAAAGCGCAGGTCGTACGGACAAGCGCGTTGAGTTCGCCTCCTTTTTTTTTGCACAGATTAAAAAACAAACCCTTAAAGCACCATAAATTGGCAAAAATCAATCTGTATAAAAAAGTGGAATGACGGCCCAATATGTCAAACATAGACTCCACAGGCTTGCATATATGTCCGGAAAAGGGATGTTCCTCTACCGCAATAACCGCGCGTGCCAGCACACCCACGGGAGTACGGGGCGGCGGAGCGGAAGCGTGGCCGCCCATACCGCTGACGCTGAACTCAACATTCATTTTCCCCTTTTCACCCATACCGATAAGCGCGACCGGCTCTTTTACGCCCGGGAAAATATTCTCGACCACCGCGCCGCCTTCATCCAGTACCAGCGCGGGACGAACACCGCGCGATCGGAGTAACTCCACTATTGCAGGCGCGTCGGTGCTTCTGTTTTCTTCGTCACCGCCAAAGGCGAAGTACACATCCCGCTCAGGTACAAAATCCCGGCCGAGCAGCGTTTCCGCAGCCTCCATCGCCGCGCATAGCGTACCTTTAGTGTCTAATGTGCCTCTGCCCCATATCTCTCCGTTTTCACGCGCCCCGGAAAACGGCGGCTTTTGCCATTTATCCTCCTCCGCCGGCACCACATCATAATGAGACATAAATACCGAAGGATTGTCGGATGATTTCCCTTTCCAGTGATACAAAAGCCCGCCTGTTCCAACCCGCTCAAAAACGCAATGCTGATGTATAAGCGGATAGAGCTGCGGCAGCAATGCGCGGAACTCCTCAAAATACTGCTCGTAGGGCTGTGCTGCCGAGTCGCAGCCGCCGTCCGGCGTGATCGTTTTTGCCCTTATCAGAGCTTGCAAACTGCTTATCGCCCGCTCACCGTCTATCTCAACGGTCACTTTTGGCGCTTTCTCTTTACCCGTTTTCGGCACAAACAGCATAGCGCGCGCGAATATGACAACCAAAAAAAGCAGCACAACAGCGATAAGCGCCCATATCCACATCATCTTACAACCAACCTTTCTTATACAATACCCGCGACACCCCAACGGCTATCACCACACCAACGGGTACCAGCACAGCCCCTACGTTGGCCAATTGCGGCACAATCAGGAACAACAGCAGCATAAACACTGTGGGCGCCAGCCCGACTTTCCAATTCCGGCTGAGAAGCACCACGCCCAATGCGCCAAACAATGCGGGCATAATACTTGCAAAAGCAGGTATGAGCACAGGGGCTTCCATCAACGGCCTGATACGGACAAGCAGCAATACCCCAATCGTAATTATCAGCGTCGTCACAATGGAACTCACCGCAATAGCTATGGTCGATATCACTTCGCCCTCTTCGCTGCCGGGCTTTGATTTAGCCAGCTCCATCGCATTTATGGCAACAGGCACTTTCAGATTCGTCATATTGCCGGTCACAAAACCCAGGTACGACCCCCCGGCCCCAAGCATCGGGACGTAGGTGAAAACCTCTATCACGCCAATGGTCCAGAATGTAGGGGCTACCCCCATCATCCCGATCATAAACACGCTAAATGCCGGCCATGCATCATAATACACTGAAATGCAGACAGGTACCGAAAGTATAAACAGAAGCGCTAATATCATCCAAATGCGCCCTGCAGTGTGTACGCTGTCAATATAATCTCTTTGCTTTTTCATATCTCACCTTCCTCTCTTCCAAGGGGGACTTCGTCCCCCCTGGATACGAACCGCTTTGCGGTTCGATACCCCCCTCGCCGTTTCTCCCCCAAACCCCGCCGCCGCGCGGGCGGTATGCTCT
>Ga0099364_10012266_pt1 | contig 11583 bp, 12 predicted proteins | sample TergutTh196P3_FD_73070 | JGI IMG/M metagenome (GOLD analysis project Ga0099364, IMG submission 73070) | Microcerotermes parvus P3 segment gut microbial communities from Pointe-Noire, Republic of the Congo - Th196 P3 | ecosystem: Host-associated > Arthropoda: Insects > Digestive system > Gut ...
AGTTGATTGGTTTGGTGGGGGGGCTGGGCGTTTTTTTCCCCCCCCGTTCCCCCTCCCCCCCCCCACACCCCTGCAACACCCGCACCCACCAAACTACCTGCAAACTTTACAACATAATCTCCCACAGTACCGCCAAACCTACAACCCTTTCAGCATATTCTCGCTGTTCCTGATAATGTTCAGGAGGGCGGCGGCTTGCTTGTTGTACTCCCTTTCGAGGGAGGCGGTGGTGATTTCCTCGGCGGCTGTAATGTCCGCTCCCCTGCCCTCTTTTGCGGCATCGAACGCCGCACTCTCGGCGAGCAACTCGCCCGCTGTGACCGAGCGGAACGCCGCGTCCTCGCTGATTATAAAGAAATTTTTGTCGTTTTTCGGATTGAGCTTGTAAACCAACCGAAAACATTTGTAAATGTTAAGGGACAGAATAGTCGAAATACTGCGGGTTAATTTCTTGTTCTTGGTTTTGTTGAGGATTGAGAAAATCACGTCAATACTGCTGATAATCAGCTTCTTCGCCAATGACGACGAGAACGAGAATCCGTCTGCCTTGCCGGTACCCTCGCCGTCGGGAATGTCGTTTTCGGTGAGGAACAGGCCGCTACTCACGGCTGACCGCCCCAATAGGTAATCGGTCGAGACGTTGTAATAATCGGCGGCCTTGACCAAAAACCCCAGCCCGCACTCCCGCTTGCCCTTTTCGTAATGCGACAGCAACGCCTGAGCAATCCCCAAATCCTCGGCGGCCTGCTTTTGGCTTATGTGCTTTTCACTTCTCAGTAACGCTAAAATGCGCGGGAAGTCGTTGTTCATCTCACAGTTCCTTTCAACCGATTATTCGCATTGTATATTTATTATACAAAAAAACCATGGGTATTGTAAAGTGGCATATTCGACAAAAAATGACGGCGAAATTCGGCGCAATTTTTCAGATAATTCTATTGACAAACTAATTTTTCTTGTAAACACCGATAGAAAGCGGGTATATCTGTATGCAAAAACTGCTCTTACACACATGTTGCGCGCCGTGCGGGAGTGCCGTACTCGAAAAAGTTTTAGATAATTTTGAAATTACCCTGTTTTTTTACAACCCGAACATCATGCCGTTCGATGAGTATAAAAAACGCCTTGTCGAAGTAAGGCGGTTGGCTTTGATATTCGGTGTGGGGTTAATTGAGGGGGATTACGATTGCGAGGCTTTTCTGCATAGCACTGCGGGTTTGGAGACCGAGCGGGAAGGCGGGCGGCGGTGCGAGATTTGCATGAGACTGCGGCTTCAAAAGACCGCGGAATTTGCTGTGGCGAATGGGTTTGACAGGTTCACGACCACCCTTTCGGTCAGCCCGCACAAGAATTTCGCGGTGATTAGCGGGATTATCGCCGAATTAGACCCTGAACGCGGGTTCTCGCAGGACTTCAAAAAACAGGACGGCTACAAACGCTCTGTTGAGTTGTCAAAGGAACATGGGTTTTATCGGCAGAATTATTGTGGGTGTAATTATTTTTAGCTTCGTGGGGAGATTCGGATAGTCGGGGTGGGGGTCTATGTCTGCTCTACCGCAAGAATCGCACGACCCGCTCTTGCACTTGTTCAAGCATAACTCTCTCGTCCCCAAGATTTTGTAGGTAGAAAAACCCTTTATGAGTGCAGACTTTCAACGTATGGCGAACCCATAAGTCGCCAAGGGGATAAGTCTCATATCGAGAAAGCGGGATATGAACGGCTTGTGTGGCGGGCATGCGATTCTCTGCGGTGGCGCAGACATAGACCCCCACCCCGACAAACCCAATAGCCGCTCTGCCCTTTGGCGTCATCCAAACCGCCCCGTAATATAATCATTAGTCCGCTGGTCTTCGGGGTTCTCGAAGATTGCGGTGCAGGGGCCTTCCTCAATTAGTTGCCCCATCAGCATGAACGCCACTCGGTCGGAAATTCTGCCCGCCTGTTGTATATTATGCGGCGAGAGGATAATCGTGAACTGCTTTTTGAGTACCGTCAAGGACTCCTCGATTTTGGAGGTGGAGATGGGGTCAAGGCCTGAGCAGGGGCGGTCTAACAGTATGACTTCGGGCTTCAACGCCAGCACCCGCGCCATGCAGAGCCGCTGTTGTTGCCCGCCCGAAAGGCTCATTGCGGGGGTGTGCAGTCGGGTTTTGACCTCGTCCCAGAGGGCGGCTTGTGTCAAGGCTAATTCCACCGTCTCGTCGAGGGCGGCTTTTTTGTTACGCTTACGTGCCAACCGCGGGCCGTAGGCGATGTTGTCGTAAATCGAGATGGGGAGCGGGGTCGGCACGTCGAACACTACGCCAACTCGGCGGCGTAACTCGGTGATATTGACGTCGGGCGCGTGAATATCCTGCCCGTCTAAGAGGATTCTGCCGCCGGTAATTCGCGCCTCGGGCGTGAGGTCGCTCAAGCGGTTCAGGGCACGCAACAGCGTGGTAATCCCGCTCCCCGCCGGCCCAAACACCGACAAAATTTTATTCGCGGGAATCTTCAAGTTCAAACCAAAAATCACCTGCTTCTCCCCAAAGCAAAAGTCTAAGTTTTCTATTACGATTTTATCACCCATATAATTACCATGAACCTTCCAAGTTTAACGCTACTGTAACGCCCGCTCCAATTGTCCATTATCCATTATCAATTGTCAATTGTTCGTCATCTTCCTTTTGCAATTAGGCGTTCAACCAACATATTCGCGACGACATTAATCAGGAAAATTAATATAATCAGCACCGCCGCCGTGCCGTATGCGTTCTCGATTGAGATGCCGTCAACCGCCAACAGATAAAAATGCACCGCCATGGTTCTGCCTTGTGAGAAAATCGAGTCGGGCATGCTTAGGTCGCCGCCTGTTGTGAGGATTACGGCGGCTGTTTCGGCTACACTTCGCCCTACGCTGAGGATTATGCCGTTGGTAATCCCGCGTATTGCCGACGGGAAGACCGCCTTGCGAATCGTCTGCCATTTAGTGCCGCCAAGCGAATAGCTGACCTCGCGATAGATATTCGGGACCGAGCGAATGGCTTCCTCGGAGGTGCGGATAATCGTAGGCAGAATCATGAACGCCAAGGTCAACCCGCCCGACAAAATCGACCAGCCTAAGTAATTCACGAAGAAAATAAACCCGAACAACCCGTAAACAATTGACGGTATGCCCGCCAAAGACTCGGCGCAGAAACGGATTATGCGGGTAATCACGCCGCCTTTTGTGTACTCGGCTAAGTAAAAAGCCGTGCCGATTCCGAAAGGCATTGCGATTATAACGGCAAGCGCAGTTACAGACAAAGTTCCCACGATTGTCGAGGAGATACCGCCTGCCCGCCCCGATTTGCGCGGGATTTCGGTGAGGAATCGCCAGTTGATGACCGGGATGCCTTTGTAGAGGATAAACGCGACGATGAACACAAGTATCCCTATGACCAACAGCGCGATTGACCATATGAAAATCTTGGCGATACGCTCGGATGTTTTTGGGGTTAAGCGGCGTTTTGATTTCATTTGCATTTTTACTGCCCTTTCTTTGAAAAATTAGCTTTATAAGTCGTCAGTCATCAGGGGCGGCGCGGTGTCGGCGCAGAGAATCGCCGGCCCGCCACAAAAAGCCGATTAAATCCCACTTCCTCGACATGAAACTTTGCTCCTCCCGACTTACGGGGTTATTGGACGTAAAATGTTTGTTCTCGCAAAACTTTTTCTTCTTCCTACAAAGTCTTGAGGACGAGAAGTTTAAGCTTAAACAGTTGCAAAAAGCGGGCTTGCGATTCTCTGCGCCGACACCGCGCCGCCCCTGATGACTGACGACGTTCGAGGTTGCCTACTTCTTAACCTTCTTTCGGGTTATATACTGCGCCGTAATGTTTAGTATCATGATTACCGCGAACAGCACAATGCCTGTTGCGAACAGGGCTTGGCGGTGTTCGCCCGAGGCGTAGCCCATCTCTAAGCCGATGTTAGTCGTGAGGGTTCGCACCGGGTCTAAGATACTGCGCGGGAGTGCGGGCGAGTTGCCGAGCACCATTATTACTGCCATTGTCTCGCCGATTGCCCGCCCCAAACCGAGGATTACCGCGGCGACAATCCCCGACTTTGCCGCAGGGAGCTGAACCGAGCGGATTGTCTGCCAATGGGTCATGCCGAGCGCCAACGCACCCTCTTTGTATTGGCGCGGTAACGCGATTAGCGACACTTCCGATATGCTTATAATCGTCGGCAAAACCATAATCGCCAGCACCACCGAAGCCGCCAGAATGCTCAGTCCCAACCCGCCGAGATACTTGCTTATGAACGGCACTATGAAGGTCAGCCCCCAGAATCCGTAGACCACCGAGGGTATTCCCGCCAACAGCTGAATGGCAGGGCGAAAGACTTTTTTCATCCATGAGGGCGCGAATTCCGCCATAAAAATACTGCAACAAAGCCCAATCGGTACGCCGAGGATTGCCGCGCCGAGAGTTACCGACGCCGTGCCGACAATCATGGGCGTAATGCCGTACATGCCGCGGTCGGGCGACCAGTCCATGCCGAAAAAGTTCGACAGGCCGGCACTCGCGATGAGCGGTATGCCTTGCACAAAAATGAACACGGTAATCAGCACCAACGCCGACACCGACGAAAGCGCGAGTGCAAAAAATACAATTCCGGAGAAGTTTTCTTTGATTTTTTTAACCATCGTTAAGCCTTTCCTGATGTAGGGGCGCGCATTGCGCGTCCGTGACTTCGCAACCGTTCATATGTTCGTAATATATGCACGTTCATATGTCTGCATTATGTGAATGTTCGTACGTTTGCATTATGTGAATATCGGTATAAGCCCCTCGCCCTTTAGCAGATTCTGCCCGTCTTCGGATAGCACGAAGTCTATGAATAGGCGGGTGGGCGAGTCGCCGAGTGGTTCTTCGGCGGCTACGAACAGGAACGGCCTGTAGAGGTTATACTCGCCTGCAAGGACGTTCTCTTGGGTCGGCGCGACGCCCTCTAATTCGAGTGCTTTGACCGGTTCAAGCCCCTCGTAGTCCACCAAGCCAAGCGAGATGAACCCGATTGCGTTGCTGTTCCCTGCCACGATTTGCCTGATTGCGCCGTTTGAGTTCAGTACTACCGCACGCTTGTCGATAAGCTCGTCAGCCATCACCATCTCCTCGAACGCGCTTCGTGTCCCCGAACCCGCTTCACGAGTGATTCTGTGAATGGGGGCGTTGTCGCCGCCGACCATGCTCCAGTTGGTGATTCTGCCTGTGTAAATGCCGCGAACCTGCTCTAAAGTCAGGTGGGTAACGGGGTTGTCCGGGTGGGTAATCAGCGCGAGGGCGTCTTTGGCGATTTCGACCGCCCACAAGTCCAACTCGCTCCCTGTCAGAGAACGCGACGACATGCCGATGTCTGCAATGCCGCTTTCGACGGCGCGGATTCCCGCCGACGAACCGCCGCCTTGCACGTTGACCGCGCGTTCGGGGTAGAGATGCTTGTACTCCTCCGCCAAAAGCTCGGCGTAGGGCTGAACCGAAGTCGAACCCGCGACTATCACGTGGGTGTCAGCCTGCGAACCGCAAGCCGTAGTCAGCCCGAATACCAACAAAACTATAGTTAACCCAATATATTTACACAACTTCATACTCTACAGCTTCCTCCAAAATCATCACTGTCCACTAACCACTATCCACTATCCGAATCGCCCCGTAATATAGTCCTCGGTGCGCTTGTCCTGCGGGTTTGAGAACATTTCGGTCGTGCGGGAAAACTCAACCAACCGCCCCGTTTTGTTCTCGTCAATCATCAAAAACGCCGACATATCCGAGATTCGCACCGCCTGCTCCATGTTGTGGGTGACAATCAGGATTGTGTACTTTTTGGCGAGGGTCAGCATTAGCTCCTCGATTTTCATGGTCGATTCGGGGTCCAATGCGCTGCACGACTCGTCGAACAGGATTACCTCGGGGTCAACCGCCAACGCCCGCGCAATGCAGAGCCGCTGCTGTTGCCCTGCCGGTAATTCCAACGCCGACTTCCCCAAAATATCCTTGACCTCGCCCCAGAGTGACACCTGCTCCAAACACCGCTCGGTAATCTCGTCCAAAGCCGCACGGTTCCTGATTCCGTGGTGCTTAGGGCCTATCATGATATTTTCTTTGATACTCATCGGGAATACGTTCGGCTTTTGAAATACCAAGCCGATTTTCTTGCGGATTTCGGCTACGTCGGTGTTTTTGTCGTAAATCGAGGTGCTGTCAAGGAGGACATCGCCCTCGACCCGCGCAATCGGAATCAGGTCGTTCATGCGGTTGAAAAGCCGCAACAACGACGACTTCCCGCACCCCGAAGGCCCGATGATTGCCGTGATTGAGCAACTCGGTATGTCCATATTCACGTCCCTAAGCGCGTGTACAGAGCCGTAAAAAAGGTTTATATCCTTGGTTTTAAGTTTGACTTTATTGGATTTCTTCATATTTTTGAATCCCGCCGTAATTTATTTACATAAATTTATTTACATACATCTCACAGTATATCAAAAAAAAAGTTATTTTGCAATAGGTATAACCCAAAAAAATAATTTACGTGATTTTTACAAAAACTTATCAATAGTTAGGCTTTATTATGGTTAAATTAACTGTGAAATTATCTTGACACACGGCTTGTTTTGTGTTAGAATGTAAGTAAAAGCAACCTAAAACAGATAAAATTTAAGGAAAGGCGTGTCCCATGCCGCAAGATTTTGTTGAGTCTCTGCGGGTATGGGCGGCATGGTATTGAAATTATGGTTTATAGGGAATTTGGTAACACGGGAATTAAACTTTCGGCGTTGGGGTTTGGGGCTATGCGGCTTCCGATGACACAGCAGGACGGTAAGAACCTTGTCAACTACGAGTTGGCTACGCCGCTTATGCAAAGGGCGTTCGAGCTTGGCGTGAATTACGTTGACACTGCGCCGTATTACTGCGACAGCGACAGCGAAGTCGCGGTTGGGAAGGCTTTGAAAGGTTGGCGCGATAAGGTCTATCTCTCGACGAAGAACCCGATTGAGAACGCATCGGGTGCGGATTGGCGCAAACGCCTTGAGGCTTCGCTGAAAAAGCTTGACACCGATTACATAGATTTTTACCACCTATGGGGGATTAGTTTGAACGCCTACCGTGATAATATTGACGTCAAGGATGGGCCGCTTGAAGCGGCGCGAAAGGCCAAGGAAGAAGGCCTAATCAAGTACTTGTCGTTCTCGTTCCACGATGCGGCGGAGAATATGCCTGCACTGATTGACACCGGGGTATTCAGCTCGGTGCTGTTGCAGTATAACTTGCTTGACCGCTCGAACGAGGCGAATATTGATTACGCGGTTGAAAAAGGCCTCGGCGTGGTGGTAATGGGGCCTGTGGGGGGTGGGCGGCTCGGCGCGCCTTCTAAGGTCATTAAAAGCCTTATCAATCGTGAAGTTAAAAGCTCTGCCGAGATGGCTATGCGGTTTGTAATCGCGAACAAGAACGTGCATGTCGCGCTTTCGGGTATGCAGAATTTGCAAATGCTTGAGGAAAATGTGAAGATTGCTTCGATTGAGGGGGCGTTGAGCGAGGCGGAAATTGAGCAGGTCAACGCAATTATGCTCGAGAACAAGAAACTCTCCGACCTCTACTGCACCAATTGCCGCTATTGCCTGCCCTGCCCCGTGAAAATTAATATCCCGCATATCTTTGCGTTGATGAATTACCACCGGATTTACGAGCTGACCGAGTATTCACGCGGCGAGTATACTAATCTTTATAAGCCGATGGAAGAACGCAAGGCGCAGTGGGAAATCGACTGGGGGGTTGACGCGTCGAATTGCGTCGAGTGTGGGCAGTGCGAGGGGAAATGCCCGCAGAAGTTGGAGATTATTAGGCAGTTGAAGGAGACGCATGAGGTTTTGAAGAAGTAGGTGAAAACCGCCGCTTTCAAAGCGGCGGTTTTTGATGTTGTTGGTAAATTTCATTGTAGGGACGACCGCCCTCGGTCGTCCGTTTCAAATTACCGCGTTGTTGGTAAGTTTTGTTGTAGGGAACGGTTCTAAACCGTTCCGTTTACAAGGTCGCGCAAATTTGGCGGAACGGTTATGAACCGTTCCCTACATTTGATTTCCTGCGCCGCGAATACACCCACGCCCCAACCGACATTACCGCAAACACACCCGCCGCGATTGCCAAAGCCGTAACAGTAGGTAGGCTTGTTTGGGGGGCTTCTTTCGGTGCCCAATACTCGCCGAGGTAAGGTACGCCGCTGTCGTCAACTCTCCACAAGCGGTAATACTTCATGGCTTCTTCGATGTCGTTTTCCACGTCCAAATCCGCCAAAATCCACAAGTTCCCTGTCTGTGGTGTGTCGTCGTTGAGTAAGCTGTAAACGTCAAGGTCGAGTGCGGCTTGTGCTGTGGCAAAAGCAAAATTATTTACCTCTAAATGAGCGTCGTCTACGTTTACAAGTTCGCCGAAAGGCTCTTCGGCACTATCGCCTATAAACACGTTGCTCACGACATTATCATTATCAACATACCCGGCGATACCGCCTTTGAAAATCCCGTACAGGCCCGTATATAAGCCGTCGCCGTTGCTGGCTTCTATGTCGGGGTGAACGTAAATTCGGGCGATTGCGAGATTGTTGAGCAGGCAGGAGTTATGCGCGTCTACGTTGGTCTTGCCGCCCAAAACCACTTCGTTAATATCGGTTGTATACCCTGCAATACCGCCGACACAAAGCAACGTTATCGGGGCTTCCGGGCCGTCTGCCCACGGATTGTCGCCGCCAAAAACCTCTGTGTTTCTTACTTGGCTGTTCCCGATTAAAGCGTAGCGGTGCGCGCCCGCAATCCCGCCTACATAGGCTATGCTCCCGGGGTTCTCACCCTCTGTTCCGTAGGCGAAGCCGGGAACACCGACCCAACCGCCACTAACAGTGCAACTTGCAACCTTTGCGTATTCCGGCTTATCTATATCACCGTGCGAAAAGCCGACAATGCCGCCGACAAATGCCGTTTTAGAAACATTCGCTTGTATATTCGGCTGTTCAACCTTTACGCCCAATATTACGCTGTTGAACGATTGCCCTGCTACCGCGCCGACATAAGAATCAGTCGCGACATAAACCCAAGCCTCAGCCTCGTTATCCCAATAGGCATATTCATTCACGGTGATTCCCGGTTTGTCTATGGTAAAATTTTGCACCCAACAATTCGTCAGTTTGCCGAACAAGCCGACGTTTGAATCGCTCTTGGCATCTAAATTAATCCACATAAATTCAATTTTGTGGCCTTTGCCGTCAAAATCCGTGTCGGTTAAATCCACGGGCCACCAGTTAACAACCGACGAACCAATGCGAAAATCAATGTCAGCTTCAAGAGTTATGGTTTTGCCGGCAAAGAAAGAATCATCGTCTTTCAAAATCGCCCGCAAGTTCCAAAACTGCTCTTTGGTGCTGATTGCATAATCGCCGACATGGCCACATTCACAGCAGAAATACACGCACTCGTCGCACACTTCGCAAAGCACGTTGCCGCTTGTTTCGCAGTCGCCGCCACAGTCTTGAATGGGTGTACAGCCATCGCACAACGAGCAATCCCAACAAAAGCAGTCACCGTATGTACAGCCGACAGTCTCACACGCACATTCCTCCGGCTCACAGGCGCTATCCCAGAAGTAACACCCGCATGTGCATAGCCGTTCGCATTCATCGCACAAATTGCAATTATAACACTGGCAGGTGTCATATCGGCAGCCGTTTTCATCGCACCAACAGAGGGTGGACGTGCATTTGCTGTAAGGAGCATATCTGCACCCACATTCGGTACAGCGGTAATCTCCGCCGCCGGCTACAGCCGTCAAACTGCCGGCGAGCAGGGCAAATACGAGCGAAAACACAAGTGTAAAGGTAATTGCGCGGGACAGGAATTTTAGAGTTTTCATGTTAATTACTCCTTCAAAAAATTTGAAAATTTGATAATTTGATAGCATAATTATAACATATTTTTGCGACTATTAATATTAGCTAATTGCACAATATATGTGTATATATATTGGTTGTTTTGCACAAAAACGCCGGGCACTCAAAAATATTTCCAAATCCCTGTAACGAACCCCCGATTTTTCGGATATATAGATGAAGCTTCAAAAAACACCATAGGAGGTGAAAAGTGTGCAGGAAATCGAAAAAGCCTACATACTTCACGCAAAAGATGTCTACCGATACCTGCTTAGTCTGTCGCACAGTGAAGACTTGGCGGAGGAGTTGACGCAGGAGACCTTTTTCCGTGCGATGAAGACTATTGATAACTATGACGGCAGTTGTAAGTTGTCTGTGTGGCTTTGTCAAATTTCCAAGCACCTTTGGTATCAGTGGGCGGCGAAAAACTCGCGCCGTAAGCGGGAAAGTCTCACTGACGAATTACCGGGTGGGCAGTCGCCCGAGGCTTCGGCGGTTTTGCGGGGTGAGAAAACAGCGTTGTACAAAGCGATTCACGCATTGCCCGAACCCATGCGGGAGTTGGTACACATGCGGCTCACGGGCGAGTTTTCGTTCGCCGAAATCGGCGGAATATTAGGTGTAAGTGAAACTTGGGCACGCACGACCTTCTACCGCGCTAAACAAAAGATTATTGAGAGTATGGAGGAAAAATCATGAGTTGTAATGCTATAAAAGACCTGTTGCCGGGGTACATTGACGGGGTTGTCAGTGCGGAGACGGGCGAGGAAATACAGGCGCATTTGGACGATTGCGCCGAGTGCAGGGCGGTCTATTGGCAGATGACTGCGGAAATTGCGAATACTGCGGGTGTACAAAAGCCCGAAAACACCGACTTCTTGAAGAATTTGCGCGGGTTAATCAAGCGCAAGGTCACGAGGGCAGTCGTCGTCACTTGCGGCGTTGTTGCGGTCTGCGTGGTCGGCTTGGTGATTTTCGCTCATGTTTACAGGATACCGATTCCGTATGACTTGCACCGTATGTTGGTCGAGGAAGTGCGGGCGGAAATATTTGTCGAGGAAGACGGCAAAAGCTACTGGTCGCCTATAACCCACGGCTTAACCCACGACAGCGAAAACGTCGGCTACGAAGGCCCGCCGCGGCAATACATCGGCGAACGTGAGATTTTGGCGATGAGTTATCACAGCTTTGCACAGGCGTACCTCCAAGGAATCGGCAGGAATATCAACAGGGACGGCGAGGAAATTAGGCTTGTTTTCTTTAACATGAGCAAGTCGCCTTGGACGAGTTTGTTCGTTGACTACGACCTTAGCGAGATACGCACGAGCGGCTCTATGACGGGCAGTGTAATTTACGGCGATAGTGTAGACCGGCTTGATTACGAGCCGCAGACGATTGAGATTTATTACTTGCAGGAGACTAATCTGCATAGGCTCGAACGCCTTTCGGACGACGCGTTTAACGCGAAAAGGCTTGAGGGGCGATTGATGTGGCAGGGGGTTAGTTAGTGGGTGGTGGGTAGTTTTGGGACTTAAAAAAACCCGTTGCTTGAAGCCGACCCGACATAAGAATACAACGACAAACCCAGTAATCATCAACATTTTTATGTGCAAACGGACGAACGGAAAAATAAAAAAGGCTTGATA
>Ga0099364_10012267_pt1 | contig 11583 bp, 7 predicted proteins | sample TergutTh196P3_FD_73070 | JGI IMG/M metagenome (GOLD analysis project Ga0099364, IMG submission 73070) | Microcerotermes parvus P3 segment gut microbial communities from Pointe-Noire, Republic of the Congo - Th196 P3 | ecosystem: Host-associated > Arthropoda: Insects > Digestive system > Gut ...
GTAGCATCAGCCCAATTTCCGCCGCCGCGTGAGGACTCAACGAATCCGTCCATACCCAAATGGCGTGCCCATACGGCGTAGCCACCAAAGCCATCGGTTGTTCGCCCGACTCGCCATCGGGTGTTTCCTGTGCGGCGAATTCCCCCGACACCTGGGCGGCCAACATCGGATTCGGCGATGCCATCGCAAAGGGCGGTATCATCGGGTTAATCATCGCCGGTCCCATCGGAGTCATCGTCATCATTGGCTGTATCATCGGCATCTGGGTCATCATCGGTTGCATCATCGGCATCATCTGCGGTTGCTGCGAAACTTGCATAAAGGGAGTCATTCCGCCGTGCATCATCGCATGCTGTATCATTCCGTCGTGCATCATCGCATTCGGCATCATGGTATTCGGCATCATCGCATGTTGCATCATCCCGCCGTGCATCATGGCTTGTTCCATCGGCGTCGGCCCGTGCATCATAGGCCCGTTTATCATCGGTCCATTCATCCCCATCGGCTGCTGGAAATGTCCGGCGGGCGGCAACAAGACCGTGCGGGGCATACAACTTGATCGGCAACGAAGTAAGCCGCAATTATGATGTGTCGGCGGCATCGTCAAGAGGATCATACCGTTGGGCAACACTTGGGTTTGCGGACTGAATTGTTCTCCAACTCCGCGTCCGGCATATCCCGTTGCGTAAGGCATTCCTTGCATATTCATTCCTTGCATATTGGGGGCACCCGGCATCATCCCCGGCTGCATTCCCATCGACTGCTCCATTCCGGGATACATACCGCCGCTGGGCATGAATCCGACCTGTTGGCCGCTGCCTCTTGGACTATGGTGTACAATACCGCCCGTTTGTCCGCCCCAGCCAGCCGGTGCCGACGCCACTTTGAACAGCGGAGAACTAAACGCCCAGGCCGAAGGCGGTGTGGCCGGCTTCTGACAAAATATCCCCGTCTGAACAATCGTGCTCTCGTCCGCAACTTCCCGCTTCGGTAAAGCCGGTATGATCTCTTGCTCTTCGGACGCAAGGCGAATCGGCTCGCTCATCCGCAGACCGCTTGCCGCTACCTCTTGGGTTGCCGATTCTTGTACGGGTTCCTGCAGCGGCATGATGGCCGGCGGCGGAACTTGCGGCGAAATCGGATAAACGATTTGCCCGACTGTTCGGAATGTTGCCGAGTAAGGAACTTGATACGACGGAAAAGCGGTGTACGTCCCGACATAAGGCGACACCGTCGTGTACCGCGTTCCCGGCTGACTCTTGAGAACTTTGTTATATTGAATTGTATCCGGCAGTACGACATGCGGAACCATTTCATGCAATAAACTGGCTTCCCGTTGCGGTACGTTGGGTTTGCAATGCTTGTTTTTACATTCGGAAGCGTTTGCAACGCCGATGCCGAGTACGAGTAATCCGCTCAATCCTGCGCGGAGTGCGTTGGCTTTCCAATTGTTTCGTCGAAATATTTTCAGCATTTGATTCCCTTTTTTATCGTTGCTGTCCGAACGTTTCTTCCGAACGGATACAAGTTCTGTCTTTGGGAGTATCGTCTTATCGCCGGGGGAAAATTGACTGATGTGCCGGATTTAAGGAATTTCCTTGTAGTCGGGTTACAGTCCTGCCGAATAGTCCGGTTAGGTAAGATTTTATGAGGGTGTGCAGGAATCAGAGAGCGGACGGGAACTGCCGACCAGCGTCGCCCCAGGAACAAACCCCAAATCGTCGCAATCAACATTGTCGCAATCAATATGTGGTGCTATCAACATGCTGGCGATACCGGCTCAAAAGGACGCCATCATCTGAAAGGCTTCGAGCCGTTCGTCTATGTCGGCACGGCTAATTTCCCGGAGACGGTCAAGGCTAAACCCCTCTATCAGAAAACTGGCAACGATCGTCCCGTAGGCTAATGCCTTTTTAATGGTATTGCCGTCAAGATTGCCCTGTTGGGAAACGCCCTGCTGTGAAACAATGTAGCCCATCATCCCGCCAGCGAAGGAGTCGCCAGCCCCCGTCGGGTCAGCAACTGTTTCCATCGGATAGGCCGGCACAACGTATATCTCGTATTCGCTAACGAAAACAGCACCATGCTCGCCCTTCTTGACGATGACAAATTTAGGCCCCATTGTTAAAATTTTTCGCGATGCCGTGATGAGATTGGACTCGCCTGTCAACATCTTCGCTTCGCTGTCGTTGAGAATAAGGCCGTCTATGCGTTTGATCAGAGCATCCAAGTCCGGTCGGGTATGCTCTATCCAAAGATTCATTGTGTCGGCAACCACCAAGTCGGCACCTTGCGTTTGGTCAAGCGTGGCGATGCCGACGGACGGCAATCCGTTTGCGATAAAAACAAACTGTGCCCTGCGAAAGTTTTCAGGTAACTTCGGGTCAAATGTTTCCAGAACGCCAAGTTGAGTATCCAGAGTATCCCGATCATTCATATTGGCGTGATATTTGCCTGCCCATCGGAACGTTTTACCGTCAGGTACGATCTCTATGCCAGTGGTATCGATATTTTGCTTTTGGAGCATTTCGGTATGTGCCGGAAGCCAGTCGGCTCCGACAACGCCGACCATTTGGACAGGGCAGAAAAAACCAGCAGCGTAGGCAAAATAGGAAGCCGAACCGCCAAGCAGGCCGGTTCGGGTTGCCGTCGGGGTTTCTATATCATCGTAAGCAATCGAACCAACGACTAATAGTGACATTATTATACTATGGGAAAGGAAAAGGCAAAACGTACATAATTTATAGCATAAACGTGTATCGTTGGCAACTAGACAAAATGTTGTTTTTAACCATGTTGTTTTAACTCGCTGGATTATTATGCTCTGCATTTTCCCGAGCGATAATCCTTTCCGCCGTCTTGCGTCCGAACGTCCAAAATAGTGCAGGCCGAACGAAAAATTCAACGAACGTCGACGCAATCAAACCGCCGACGATAACCGTCGCAATCGGGTATAAAATTTCACGGCCCGGCATGTCCGGGGCTAACGTGATCGGAGTCAAAGCAAAGATCGTCGTCAAAAGCGTCATCAAGACCGGTGCCGCCCGGTTACGGCCTGCACGAACAAGCATCTCCTTCGTAAATTGTTCCCCTTCATGCCGGACGAGATGAAAATAATGATCAATAATCAAAATTCCATTACGCGTTACAATACCGCAAAGAGAAATCATGCCGATCAAACCAAGTATAGACCGATCTTGCCCCGTCAAAACGATTGCAGCGACAGCACCTACTAACGCCAGAGGAACGGCCAGCATGACCTGGAGCGTTATATTGACAGAACCAAATTGTCTATAAAGCACAATAAAAATACAAAAAAGCGATACCATGCTCAACAGCACCAATCTACGGGTCGACTCTTGCTCGCTTTGAAATAGACCCGTAATTTCAAGATAGACACCGCCTGCGGTCAATGTTTCCAAATGCGGTGCGAGAACGCTGTCGATGTCGTTTTTCACATCAACGGAACCGCGAGTCTGCGGATTCATTTGAATCGTAATCTGCGTTTGACCCGCCTCGTGATCTATGCGGCTCGGCCCCGTGGCATGTGAATCGATAGAAGCAAGAACGGAAAGCGGAATCAGTTGCCCCGTCGGTGTTTGAATCGGCATCTGGGCTAGTGCTTCCAAATTTTCACGATAGTTGTCCGACGCACGAAGAACAACATCAATCGTCCGCTTGCCCTCTAATATCTGTGTCGTAACTATTCCTTGCATCGCCGTTTCAATCGTTGCATTGACCTCTTCGGGTATCAACCCGTATGTTGCCAACTCATCCCGTTTAAGAACAAATCGAACCTGCGGTATGTCAACTTGAATAGGGTCTATGCGAGGATTGCCGATGTCGGGTATTTCGGAAATCAACTGTTGAATCAAGGCTGCCGGACGCCGCAACATCATGGGATCTTCTGCACGAATTTTAATGGTGATTTTCGAACGCGTACCCGTCTGTAAATGTGCAATCAAATGTTGAAGAGGTTGATCGTAGTAGGCGACTGCTCCGGGAATGTTTTCGGGATCAATCACTTTTTCAATATCCGCAAAAATATCGTTTATGCTTCGCCCTGATTGCAAATCAACCGTACACATCATTTCCGACAAACTGACCGGCATCACATGCTCATCAAGTTCCGCACGCCCCGTCCTGCGGACGACTGCGGATATGCCGTCGATCAAAAGCAATTGTTCAGCGACACGTGAACTAAATGCTTCGCTGGTTTTGAGAGAAGTACCGGGAGTCAACGCAACGTTAACCTGCGGGGCACCCTCATTAAAAGGCGGCATAAAGTCCCTTTGCAATGAAAAAAATGCGATGACGGCAACAAACAAAGAAACGGCGGCTCCAAATAAAACCGTCTTGGGGAAAACCAAACTGATACGGATGGATTTCTCGGCACCCCATTTAACTATCTTCATCGCACGCGTTTCCTTATCGCGATGCCGTTCGGCTTTATTCGGCAATAACATATATGCTAATACCGGAGTAAGTGATAACGAAACAAAAAGCGACGCAAGAAGAGAAACGACGTACGCTATGCCTAACGGAGTAAACATTCGGCCTTCCATTCCCTCAAGAAAAAATATCGGAAAAACGACAATCGTTGTAGTAAATAATGCACTAACATTCGCACTGCATACTTCCTTACAAGCCTGATAGATGACACGGCTATTCGGCAAACGGTCTTCTAATGCTTTCCTGAAATTTTCCCGTAACCTCCGGTAAATGTTTTCGACATTGACGATAGCACTATCAACAAGTTCCCCAACGGCAAGAGTTAATCCGCCAAGTGTCATCGTGTTGATCGAAAAACCAAACCAGGCAAATACTAAACAAGTAGTAAAAATGGCAAGCGGAATGGCTAATACCGTTATGAATGTTGTGCGTATATCCATCAAAAATAAGAAAAGCATGAAGGTAACGAGAAATGCACCGATATAGAGTGCCTCTTCAACGTTTGCTACGGCCAAATCGATAAACGTTCTCTGCTGATAGAGCGGAGCAATGCGGACATTCGGATACTCCGCATTGATCGCATGTTGTATATCTTCGGCAATACGTAATATCCGTTCGGTCATTTCCCTGGTGTCGCTGCCGACTTGTTTTTCAACAATCAATACGACACTTGGCCGGCTGATTGTAGTACCATCGGGATTTTTGAGATACACCCCGCTAGAACCAACCTTCGGAGCAGGAGCAGCAGTAATATCAGCAACTTGATGCAGCAAAATAGGCGGATTTGCCCCGCCTTTAACAACCAGATGTTTTAGTTCATCCAGTTCTTCAACACGCCCGATAGAACGCACTAAAATTTCTTGCGGCCCTTGATCAGTAAGAAACCCGCCGGTAACATTACGGTTGCTTCCCGAAAGAGCAATTTCAATATCATCGAATGTTACACTATGCCGAAACATATCATCGATACGCACAAGAACTTGATATTGTTTCAGATCTCCGCCGATGACAAGAACTTCCGAAACACCGCCCGATGAAAGAATTCTTCTACGCACCGTCCAGTCGGCAAGCGAACGAATATCCATCGGCGACAGTTCGTCGGCTTCATCCCAAATCGTCAGATACATAATTTGCCCCATCATTGAACCCATCGGAGCAATGCGAGGAACAATGCCGAACGGCAACTGATCGGCTGCAAGACGTAATCGTTCATCGATTATTTGACGACAGCGGTTTGCATCCATATCCCAACCGAACTCAATAGTTACAACAACAAGTCCGGCTGTTGTACTACTACGAAGAGCAGTAACTCCGGCTGCGCCGTTTAGGTATGTTTCGATGGGCGTTGTAACGAGCGAAACAATTTCTTCCGGCGCCATACCCGGACATTCGACCATGACTACGACGCGAGGCCGATTTAAGTCGGGAAGCACATCGACCGGCAATTGATTGGCTTGGTAGATGCCAACAATCATTAAAACCGCAGCAAGGGCTAAAACGAGAACTCGATTGTTAAGAGCAATTTGTATAATGTGATTAAACATTGGCAGGATATTTGGAGTGTCAGGGTTAGAGGGTATAGGTTTGGCTATAGAGGATAGTCTTTGTGTTTTAAGCAGTGAACTCTATCGGCTACAGCCCAAATCATTTAGTTTAGAGTCTTTAGTTTAGAGCGTGTTTAACATTATTTTGGACGCAAGTAGTTGTCATTCCGGCGCACGCCGGAATCAATACGCAAGATGTTCTGCTTGTCGCTCTGGTTTACAGTCTATTTTTTAATGAACATGACTCGGATCACCGCAGCCGAGTGAACCTCCTGCGGCTAAAGCACGCTGGTTGGCCGCATCTAGTGCTGCTAATATGAAACCTGCTCCACGTGTTGCAACTTTTGCACCAGGAAACAGAGAGCCGTCATTCGCAATTACTACTACGTCTTTAGTTCGGTGAATAACATGGACAGGCGTTTTGCGCCAAATCGTTTTATCGTCTTCGTTGCCGACCCATTCGAACACAATCATTTCGTTAATGTCTCTCGCCACTGCATCAACAGGAAGGACAATACAATTCGGCAATGATTCGGCTTCGATGTGCAGTTCACATCGTTGCCCCGGCTTGAAATGCCATTTGATATAACGCCGGGGATGACTTTCGCCTTTGACTTCGTAGTCGGTAAAACGGTTTTTCAAATCGACATAACAAAACAACGTACCGCTTGCCATGTCGATTTTATTGTCAATCGATCGTATCACCAGATTATCAACGACTTCTCGTTGTCCGTTACCTTCAAAAGTTGCAGTTACCCGGCTTTGTGTTTTCAATGCTTCTACAATCATTTGTTCATTGACGGCAAAAACTTTTCCTTTGATCGCAAGTTTGCAATAGTCGGTCAACAGGCAGAGTGCGTCACCGACGGCGATGTTTTGTCCTACGGAAACAAAAAGTTCATCGATCGAAAAAAAGTGTTCAGTATCATCCGCGTGGGCTTGCGATGCAACCTGATCTTTATTCTTGAAAGGCGGTGCATAGACTGTAATTGTACGGATGATCGTTTTGTTATTTCTTAAGGATTCCGAAATATCCATTTCGCTTATCCCTTGGAGTCGCAGTAAATTTTCCTGGATATCGATTTCCGAAGCGATTTGGATTTTTTCGTATTCTAATTCCCTACGCTGCCTTGGAAGAAAGAGCGGATCATGTGCCGCTCTATCCAGTTCGGCAGCGTTGATATTTTGTTTTTGCAACAACACGAGGAATTCCGTTTGAGATTTAACCGATTCCTGTTGGTTTAGCAGCACATCGAAGAGCGGTTCATCCGGCCCGACGGCGACGCCGGCTTCGTGGTAGATGTGTGTGATGACTCCTGATACCGGTGAAGGAACGGTAAGCCGGGAAAAGCCGGGGCGTTCGACGACCGTAGCCGGAATGGTAAATGATTTATAGAAGTTTGTAACTTCTACTTTTGCGATTGCCGAATCATCTAGTCCGATATTTCGGGCAGCGGTCTGCGAGATGGCAACGTCGGTTATTTCGCCGTGTGTTTCGTGGTCATGATCACAGTCGTGGTGGTCGTGATCACAGTCGTGGTGATCATCGTGTGCATGTTTGTTATGCGAAGAGATTTCGAGTGAAATTCCTGGTGTAACAAAAATTGCTGCTACGGTCAGCATGCTGATCAATGTAACGGCAACGACGGCGTGGGATAGTTTTTTGATTTTTGTTTTCATTGGTTGATGAAGTGTTGAATTGGTTTTAGTTAGAGACAAAGGCGTGACGAAACGCAAGCGTAGACGCTCTTTTGTCTCTTTATGGAAAAAAGCATAGGTGATTGGATCGATCAAAAATCAATTTAACAACACGCCATAGAGAAGATGCAACCGCAAAGAGGGCGAAGGCGAATAAAACGTTGTAGCATAACGGCCAATCATTGGATTTGGCGCACATGCCTGCGTAGCAGGGATGCCGCAATCGGCAAGGGATTTATCCAAGACTTTTGCGAGTTCATTGGAAGCACACCGAACGACGATGGCGGGCAAATCATTGCCGGGGCAGAAGAGTTTCCCGTTGTCAAAATTACTCAAACAGCATGTGTCCGAGTGTAGGGCCGAGTGTACGCTGGGCGTTACATTTCTTCCGGTATTTAGGAGATGTTTGCATTTTTCGGGTAGTTCGCAATCGTGTCCAGCGTGGTGAGACGTATCAGATGCAAGGCAAGGGGCACAGAGCATGTGTCCGTCTGCCGTAGCACATACAGCAACCAGGTAAATGACAAGATACCGGATAATCCCAGGATAGCGTTCCATTGGAGCATATTTTAATCATTTCGGACATGTATGTCAAGATGACTTTATTTAGCAGGCAGTAAGCAGTCTAACTCTAGAGAGTTTAGAAAGCCGTTAAAAACCTCAAATTGGTTTATTTGCAGAATGCGGAGTTGCCAAAATATGTAGATTTCATAACATTTTCCCGCATTGGCCAAAATGGGTTTTGACGAGTCTTATTTAGAGTTTCAAGCGGATCGGACAGTTGAAAAATTTTTGTTTATAGTTTACAATGGTTGATGATTTCTAAATTGCCCTAACCATACTGAATCGGATAGACATTCGACTTGGAGATTGCCGTGGTGTGTTAAAAACAATCACCGACAATTCGGTTGATTTGGTGTTTACGTCTCCGCCCTATGCCGATCAACGTAAGGCAACTTACGGTGGTGTATTCCGAAACGATTTTTCACTTGAGGGAGAGGTAAAATATGAGAAACACAGACGATAAATTTCAAACAGTTATACAGAAAAACACGTTTTTCTTTTTCAACTATCAGTTTGAGGAGCGATACGAGTCGCATATAACGTCGTTGCAAGGAACGCTTAATGTCGTTAGAAACAAAGTCAAAACAGAGGGAATACGAAAAGAAATTTTTGAATGGCTATTGAAAGAAAAAGAAAATGGACTGGAAGCATTGTTGACACTAACCGGTTTTTCTAGGGAATATCTCAAACGGTTGACAACAGTGTTGCGTATCGTTGACGATCCGGAATTAGCGAGGCTTGTGCATAAAAACAGGTGGTGTACGGAAGATGATTCCAGCAATATTGAGGAGTGGGGAACTGAAAAAATTGCCCGTTTAGTGCGTAGTAACGAATATTTTCGCAAAGGCATAGTGAATTTATTTTTTGAGGGTGCTTCCATTCCTTTTTTGGCGAACGCTATGCCGCTTTTTGAGTTGAAAAAGTTGGACATTTCAAAATTGAGTTTTGAGATAGCCCCGCTTCTTGACACATTGATCCGATATAAAGAAAAAGGAAGTCGTGCGGGCAAAAAGGAAAATAATCCAGAATATGTTGTCAACAATTTAATTCGAGAATTCGGCTTAACATCTGAAAATGGGGATTTGCGTGAATTGATCCGTACATCTCCTGATCAGAAACGCACGATGGACTTTATTATTCCGAACAAAAAGAATCCGCAAATTATCGCTGAAAGTTCTTTTCTTGTAACTACATCTTCGGTACAAGGTGACAAATCGAAAGCGTTGCTTGCCGTTAGTCAGTTACTTAAAACACTACCCGACTGCCAAATTTGTTGGATTCATTGATGGTATCGGTTGGTACGTCCGTAAACAAGACTTACAGCGCATGGTAGGTGCGTATGACGACGTTTTTACTTTTCATAAAGACGAATTGCGACGATTCGAAACACTTTAATAGAGACTTTTCGGAAATGATAGACAAATATGTAAATCAAATTTTGCTGGGCGATTGTTTGAAATTATTCAACAATATTCCCGACAATTCCATTGACATGACGTTTGCCGACCCGCCGTTTAACTTGCAAAAAAAATACGCAAGTTATAAGGATAATCTTGCGTTTCAGGAGTATTTAGATTGGTGCGAAATGTGGATTTCGGAAATGGTTCGAGTCACCAAACCGACGGGTTCAATTTTCGTACATAACATTCCTAAATGGCTGACTTTTTATGCTGGATACTTGAACAAATTTGCCCATTTCAAACATTGGATATCTTGGGATGCTCCAACTGCCCCTATGGGGAAATCCCTACAGCCCGCACATTACGGAATCTTATTTTACACAAAAGAAGCAAAGGGTGCAAAGATTTACGAATTACGTCACCCGCATAAACGCGATAGAAAGCAAGGTTATTTGTGGAAAGATTACGGAGGAAAGAAGTATTTATTACACTCTTTCGGTCCGTTGGTTTCCGATGTTTGGACAGATATACACCGCGTAAAACATAATACGAAACGCGATCCACATCCTTGTCAGTTACCAGTCCATTTGCTAGACAGACTAATTCTGATGACAACAGATGAAAACGATGTTGTTTTAGACCCATTTTCAGGAACTGGAACAACCGCAATTTCTGCAAAGCGGTTAGGGCGAAATTTTATCGGCTTTGAACTAGACGGCGAATATAAAAAAGTTTCTGAACAAAAGTTATCTCTTGTTCAGCCGAACTACAAGGTGGGAAACTGCTGGGTAAGTTTTTTTAGAGATGAAATTATCTCTCTTCGCAATGACGATTGGGATGAACTTTCAATATATTTCAGTTTGCCGGAATCCGCTATGGCGGTTGATTATCAGAAAGCAAAATTGAAAAGTAAAACGTCGATGCTGAAAAACATGGATTGGCGACCCACGCAAAGTCTGTCACATGAAACAGTTACAACGAAAAACTGTACGACTTTGCCATTTAGAAAAAATGATGAAACAAAAGAAAAATGTTACACGGAATCCATTGCCTCACTAAAAATAATGGCAGAAACAAAGGTTGAGGAATAGCCGTTTCAAGAGAAGGCAATTACCGAGATGAACGTTTAACTTGTAACGACTAAACACATATCTAACCTTGATTTCCATGAAAACACAAACCTGCTATCGTGCCATTTTTAATGTCGGCAACACAGATGTTTGGTCGTCAGAAATGTATCTTGACAAAGATGCAATTTTTGACGAATTAGAAGAGGCAAAAGACGAAATCGCCGGGGCGTTGCGGATGGTAACGGAGATTGGTATTCCGCTGGTGTTATTCGATAATTCCCGATTGCCGTAAATCTTCGTCCGTTAAGTCATCGCTGTAAAATCCATAAACTCCCTTCGCAGCCAAGCGTTTTGCATCGTTGATAGAGTTAATGGTATGCGTGTATGACCGGACATTCCTTGCACGTAACTTCTCGCAAAACACTGACGAAGCCCGTCCCGGTGGGAACGTCCCCCCCCACTTCAGGGTGCCGGTCAATCAGATTCAAAATTCGTCTCTCCCAGGTATTTCTCTTGTATGTAGTTTTATCCCCATCCTGTTTCGTTTTCCCTTTTATTTATTTTCGTAGAGATGAAATTATTCTTTGAGCATTGAGCGCAATTCTTCCTTGTACTTCTTCCGGCATCGAAAGGAGCCTTTGCATGCCTCCACAAAGTCTGCATACTTTTCATAATACTGATTGTACAATATTTTCTTCTTGAAAAACTTCCACAACCGCTCTATCAAATTCAAGTTCGGAGAATAAGAAGGCAAATAATGGATGACGATCCTCGAACCCTTTAACTTCTCTTTCAACCAACTAGAGGTATAATAAGAAACACCATCAAGCCATATATGTATGGACTTTGATAATG
>Ga0099364_10012268_pt1 | contig 11582 bp, 7 predicted proteins | sample TergutTh196P3_FD_73070 | JGI IMG/M metagenome (GOLD analysis project Ga0099364, IMG submission 73070) | Microcerotermes parvus P3 segment gut microbial communities from Pointe-Noire, Republic of the Congo - Th196 P3 | ecosystem: Host-associated > Arthropoda: Insects > Digestive system > Gut ...
TTGTTTGACACGGTAATTTCCTTTTGGTTAGAATTATCGTTATTATAACACATCGAGCGGGGGGTGACACCCCCCGCTCGCATGACAATGCTCGCTTTGCGGTATATCGCAAACTACCCCGTAACATCCACCCATCGGCATTCGGCGGCGGAGCGGAGCACCGAATCAATCAGGCGGTCAACGGCAATTCCCTGCCGTAAGTCCGGTGTTGTCTGTCGATTGTCCACAACGGCGTGCAAGAAATTCGAGAGGCAAGCAACATGGGCCCGCATCCACCCGATTCCTGCTTTCGGCGACGGAAAATCGGTGTCCGGCAATTCATAACGCCCGCCGCAGTGTATCCTCTTCCAACCGGCATCGCCGCCAAGAGGTTGATCTGTAACGGACGCATCGAAAAATTCCAGATAATGCGGTTGCATCAATCGAAATCGGAGTGCTCCCTGTTCGCCGTAGATTTCGAGAACCATTTCATCTTCGTTACCCGTCGCAAGTTTTGTCGCTTCAATCACACCCGAAGCACCTGATTTCATATTTACAAGCATCGACACGGCATCCTCTGCTTCGATGGCGTGTAGTGTTCCTGTCGAGTCAGTTCGTTGCGAAAACGCCAATGTTGTGTCAGCAAGCACCGATTCAAACGGACCAAGAAGATGGAGCGTCAAATCAAGGATATGTGAACCGAGGTCACGTACCGCCCCGCCATATTTCGAATGTTTCCACTTGAACGGGATTAAAGCCGACGCATTACTCGAATGAAAGTATCCCAGCCGGAATTGCAGTATCCGTCCCAGCGTTCCGGCATCAAGCATTTTTTTGGCACGAATCAATGCGGGAAAGAACCGATTATGAAATGTCATCTGATTGGTTTCCGCATAGTTTGATTCTGTCAAAGCGGCAAGCACACTTTCCGCTTCTTCCCGAGATGTTGTCAGAGGTTTATCGCAATAAATTTTCTTTCGATTTCGAATGGCGGAAAGCAGCGGTTCGATGTGTAAATTGTTTGGCGTACAAATATGAACGATGTCGATTTCAGGATTTTCTGTAATGTCTCGGTAATCGGTCGTTGCAACATCTGCATTGCATACAACCTTTGCTCGTTCGGCAGTTTCTTGTCGCGATGTTGCAACGTGAGTGATTCGGAATGCTGCATCCATCGGTTCGCTGTAAAAAGGCATTGCGGCATAAGCGTAGGCGTGAACCTTGCCGATCATTCCGAAACCGAGAATGCCGACGCAGTAAGTTCTATTATCCGGTGCTTGTTCTTCGTTTATGTTGTCATTTATCATTGCTTGTTTTTATATTTGGTTTATGATTTTTGTCAACAACGGTTTATAGGCTGAACACGCAAAGTTGCGTACAAAGAAATTGGTTTTGTTTTAATCGTCATAGCGTTAACCGCCGCGGCGACAACCCGTTTCTCACATCGCGCTTCGCAGCGGTCGGCTCATTGGCCTTGTTCCTGACATTTCGCAAAGCAAACGATGCCAATTTGCAATCGAACCTTGCGTTATTCGTCCCAATGGTTTCGCTGTTTCGCTTCCCGTCAAGTGCGGTAAGTTGCCCGGAATGTGATCTACCGAAAGCAAACCCAACATTGCTGTACACAGCGCATCGAACGTATCGCCTGGTATGCCGAGTTGTGCAATCGGTATCATCGTGCGGCGTTGAAGTTGCGTGTTCAACGAGTTCATCAACAAACCATGTTGCTGTCCGGTCCCTTGTATCAACAGTTCCGCTTCTCGGGAATCCTCCGTATTCATTATGTTTACGACTTGTCCTGCAACTGCTTCGGCGATGAAACAACTAACCGTGCACAGTATATCTTGCGATGCCAACCCATCTTGGGAGGCTTTATCTGCAATTTGCAGATACCGATTCGGCTTGAGTCCTGTTGGTGTCCAATGTTCCTTGGCGGGTACAGCGGCTCGCAAAGCCGACATAAGTTTCAGGTTTTGACAACCTTGCACTGCAAAACGCCCGCCGGTATCGACAGTTGTTTTTCCTCCGGTTAATTGCCAGACCAGCGTATCCAATAATGATCCGCATGGGATCACTTCAATTTGTTGAATTTTTTTATACGAAAAGGCGTTTTCGTCTTTTGGCAAAAACGTCAGTCTCGCGGTTCGGCCTATATCAATGAGTATTCTCGGCTTGGTTTCCGATTTAAGAGATATCCAACTTGGCAAGGGAAAGAGCGGCCCGCCGCTACCGCGTACTGCGATGTCCTGCGCCGAAAAAGAATCGATAATGTTCATGCCGGTACGTTCCGCAAGGGCTGGCGCGTCGCACAAACCATGATAAAAATTGCCGTGCGGTGTTACGAATCGCAGACCGGGATCATAGACTCCGACGGCCAACACATCCGTTGCGGTAAGTTTCGATTCGCTAATTAATTCTTGCACGGCTTCCTCTTCAATGCTCGCGAGTTCTTGGGCAACGTGCAGCGAAAGACCGGCGGGGATTGCAATGCCTGCATTCGTGTTGCCTTCGCTCAGGCCTGAAAGGCAATCTTGCTCTTGCTTCGCAACGCAACTTTGCAGTTCGTTGAAAGAATCGACAATTTCACGAGGCACATCAAAGGAAATTGTTTTCCGTATTTCGACGGGAGCTCCGCTGCCTCGGCCATGAAGTCCAATCATTGCAGATTCAATGCGTTGGCAGGATGTTGTAATACAGACGCCGGCGAACCAACGCACGCTATTTTCTGATTTTCGGACGCCTCGGGAAAAAAGGGTTGGAAACATCATTGTTAAAAGTTAGAACATGAAAATCAACATTTCAACGTCGATGATATTGATTTCGGATAAGCGAGTCCAGAGCAATTACAGCGTCGGCAAAAAAACTCCGGTGCTTGCCGCTGCGGGTTCTGTGAACCTAACGTTGGGAAGTTGTCGATGGTCATTCTATTCCAATACGAAAAACGGCGTGATCGGCGTCGTTGGAATTTCCTTGCGGATTTCGTCAACATACAATCCCATCGACTCCATCGGGATTGGCGGGATGTCCCATAATTGGTACAACGGCGAGTTCATTGGGATAGAGAGTCGTCTTCGGATTTCCCGGGCATCCGCTGGGACCCGTTGCGTCCCCCCCATTGTCATTCCTCGAGTTTCTGTGAACAATTCCGGCATCCACGGAATCATGATATTGCTCAACATCACATTCCTGCGGCTGTTATTGGCAAGCGTATCAACGGCTATCGCTGCGTTTCTTGTTACAAAGTTGCGATCGGCATTTAATTCTAGTTCGGCAAAGTCTGGGTACTTGGCTTTGTAAATTTCCGAGTCGGGATCGAACCCTTGTTGCCGGCTCTGCGTAGCGAAAAAGCCATCAAGTTGTTCCAGCCAACGCCTTTGCCCCCAGGGACTAAAACTGACAGCATATTTGCAGTCGATCATCAGGTTGCCGTCCACGATATTGTCCTTTCCGCCGTGAATTTGCACACCGCCGAACTGTCCGCCGCTTGCCCGGAGAAAAACGTTTCCGTACATTAATACGCTGCTAATCATATCATCCAGCCGGATACCCGCCTGCCCGGCAACATCTCTACCGGACCCGATGTGATGCCAATAATTGTACCGATACACCATTCCTCGTATGAAAGGGTTTCCCCAAATGTCGATTCCCGACTGATCGTCCGATTCATAGACGATACTATGCACTTCGTTGAATTCTACGATGTGTTCCATTCCCCCGATGCGTATAGCGTGTCCTGGCGAGTCACAGAACAAATTGTACGCAACTCGGTTCCCGACCCCGGCGATGTCGATGGCCGGGGCATAACATCGGTCAATTCGGCTGAAATCATTGACGAATGTATTTTCGACGAGGTTGTTGCCCGGAGTCAACATTTGAATATTTCCTCCGTTTAGGGCGATTCCTCCGCCCCCGAGCGTTATAAAGTTGCATGCCAGCACTTTATGGTTTTTCCCGGAGATTCCGAGTCCCCAGTTACCGAATCGTTTGATGGAGCATCCGACGATATTAAAGTTTTCTCCCCCTTCGATTCGGATTGCCGTGCCGGTTCCTTCCTCGAAGTGCAAACCGGCCAGCGAGACGTACGAAACTTCCCGGGCAACAACGAACCGATCCGAAAATTGGGACAGCCGCACCTTGGCGGTGTTCAGGTCAATCCCGTCCGGCGGATAGACGTACAGTTTTTCATTTTTCCGGTCGAGATACCATTCTCCGGGTTCATCAATTTCTTCGAGCAAATTGAAGGCGTAGTACGGCATATTTTCTCGGTATCCGTAGTGATTGTTGGTTGCGAGTACAACCTGTTTTGTTTCTGTGTCAATTTTTTCGATTACTCCGCTCGTAATTCCCCAAAGATGTCCCCAGTACCCGAAGAGCATTGCATCTTCGGCGTCCGTCCAACGTTCATGCCTTGCGTCGGAGTATTCGAATATACCTGGCTGATCTTTTTCGGGTGTATTGAAGAATCCGCGATGCACTTTGCCGGTTTGCATGAACGCATTTTCTGATTCTTTAAGGACATTTTCTGCTCCGGGCTTGGGCGCATTGGGGTATCTGGCGATTTGCAACGGCTTGTCATCGACAAAAAGTTCGACTGCCGGCGCCGCTCCGAGTCCATTTTTTCCAAAGCCTCGCGGAGCGATGGGCGGGAAAACTGTACCGGGTGGGATCGTTGCCGTCCAAACGTTGCCATTCCCTTCTTCGGGGAGTCGGTTGAGTATGGTATTTTCTTCGACCTTTGTGAACTGGGATACGGAGACCCCGCCGGAGAATATAGGAGTTTCGCCGGTCGCCGCCGTGTAAATGATGGGAACATTTTCTGTCCCGGAGTCTTGTGTTTCCAATACGAATGTTTCCGTAACGGGATACAGTCCGCCGCGTACGATGACTCGGATTTCGCCGGTTGTTGGAAATGTCCGCTCTGCTTTCAATTTTCGTATTGCATCCCTCGCTTGCATGAGTGTACTGAACGGTTCTTCGACCGTGCCTGGATTGTCCGCCTTGCCGTCCGGAGCGACGAAGAGAAAATGCGTTGGAATAAAGAGAAACCGGAGGTTCGAGTCAACATACTTGGAAACATCTGTTTTCGGCGGGACGGCGGGTGTTACGGTTTCCCGGTATTGTTTATACAACTCGGTGTATTCCGCAGACAGTTCCTGCCGGGCAAGGTCTTCGCGACTGAACTCCCGATCCCTTTCGTAGAGTCCGGCGAGCAATTTTGCGGCTTCGGCAGTATTCTTTTCGTCGAGGGGATTTTCGACAAATCGGGCTGTTGCATAACCTCGTTCCATCGCAAATTGTTGCCGGGGGTTGAGATTGAAAGAAGAGTCATCTAGTATTTTTCGATAGACGGCACTTGGCGCAACGGCGATCGGGTTGAGACTATCCGCCGGAATGAGACGGCGCATTAACCCATCGGCAAAGTTCGGCGGCAGGTCGGGTTCGTTCAGCAACAACGCTGAAAGCCGAAGCGTTTGCGATACATTGCCTGACATCGCAGCGAGTTCCGCTTGAAACCGCCGCATGGAATACCGATAAGGGGCAGGCATTTCGCGTGCGAGCAATTCTTTAATCCGTACTTCGGCAACCGTATAATCTTGTTGCCGGATTGCATCGATTGCCGAGTGAAGCAAAGCGGTATGCTCTTCGGGTAATTTTGGCAACAGGAGGGTATGTGCAAGAATTTCTTCGGGTGACAGCGCCGCTTTATAGACGGCAACTTCGGCGACATCCATCTTAACGGAGCCGACGCCGGCTCCATTGTATCCGATACGGAATCCCCAGTGCGGTTCCGTGAGTATGCCGTCGAAGTCGATGATTGTACAGAGTATTCCGTCGACGTAAATCCGCATTGTTTCGCCGTCCCATGTGTTGGCGATGTGCAGCCAACTGCCGTAGGGTACGGGCAGGGCGAGGAATGCGTTTCTTGATTTTGCGTCTTCGGGTCTGCCGATGCTGAATGTCAGTGTTTGCCGGATGCAGTCGGTTGTCAATCGGATACCTTGGTCCCAGCCGTTGCCGAGGCCGTAGAGTGTGCCGTTGTCGGAGTTGTTGTTTCCTTTCCGTGTGCCGGCACCGAGAAGCCGGACTCGCATTTCGACGCTGAAAGGTCTTTCGAGAGCGAGTTTGGGGCCTTCGAAGAAACCGGCGTCGAGCCGCACGGCTTTGGAGTCTGCAAAGGGGCCGGCAACGGCTTCGAGATGATGTTCTGTCCGATAGACGAGTCCGGAGTCTTCGACATCTTTTGAGGGAGCGAGGTTCGGCGAAGTCTGCGCCCCATCGAAAAGATGATATCGGATCAGCGAGGGCTGGGCAAGCACGGTTTGGCGATGGAAGTCCCAAGTCTGGGCGGCAAGGGGTGTTGCGAGAAAGATGAACGCTAAAAAGAGAAAAATGATTTTTTGCATAACGGCGAACAAGAAGTTTCAGACAGATTCCATTATACACACAATTTTTCAACAACGGTTGCTCAATGAAAGGCGTGTAAAATGTGTTGATTGTATTCAAAGAGCGTGGACGGAGCGCAGCGTAATCTTCGGGATTATCCGTTAATAAAAAGAAGAAACGCCTCCGCCTGTTTTTTCAATAAGGGCGCACCGGACGAAAGAGTCAACCGGCCAGCCTCTGTTTGCTGCATCGCATTGGGTATCGTAAGACGCGGTTGATTCATGACCTTCATATTGAGCAAACTGATCAATGTAACAAGATGGTCCTGCGCAACTCCTGTTCCCGACATACCCGGCGTAATACCGCTGACAGCCGCCGGTTTACCGCGAAGGACTTGAGGTTCCTCGTCGCTTATCGGCCGGGAAAGCCAATCGATGAGATTTTTCAGCACACCGGAAAAAAAATGATTGTATTCCGGCGAAAAAAACCAAACTCCATCGGAGGATTGAATAATCCCGCGAACCCGCTTGACGGCATCTGGAGCCGGATATTCGATATCCTGATTGAACAACGGCACATCGCTGTAATCCAGCAGTTCAAATTCAGCCGAGTTTCCGAGTATTTTTCCGGCCTCTATAGCCAATTGCCGGTTATAGGAGTCATGTTTCAGTGATCCTACGATGGCCGCAATTTTAGGTTTGTTCATAATATCGTACCCCATTGTATCTTGCTGTTGATTATCCTAACAATGGAGTCCATTGTCAATAACCCTCCAAAGAGCCGCTCTCCCGCCGAGCCGCCGACTTTGTCAGCGGGGCTTGACTTTCTCCCTTCCTTTGTCTATAAACGGGCATCGGTCTTACTTCTTTGTGTTTCCAGATGCTCTCACGCCGATTGTGTTTCGGTACACTTATCATCGTTGCCGTTCTCGCACTGTCTTGGCTCGATGTTTCCATTTACCGATACGGACTGACCCGAGACATCGTTTGGCTGCCGAAAGGAATCATCCTGCTCCCCCCCTATCTGCTCTGCCTTGCCTTCATGACCCGGGAAGTGCTCCGACTCCTTAACGCCGCCGGTCTGAAACCGCACACCCCGTCCGTTTATCTCGGGACACTTTTTATAGCCATCAGTTGCTGGGTTGCCAACGTCATTCAGCAATACAACCTCGAAGTGCTGGAAATCGCGACTTCACGCGGCGGTTGGGATTGGTCGGCAACCGCCAGTTTCACCGCACTGCTTGCCGTTGCCGGCGGAGTCATTCTCGCCTTCGCTGCCGAAATGAGGCGGTATTCGCATCCCGGAGGCGTGACCATCAACCTTGCAGGGGCCGTCTTTACGTTCGCCTATCTCGGGTTGCTGTCATGCTTTATGATTCAACTTCACATGGCATACGGCATCGAAGCCATTCTTTCGTTAGTTATCGTTACGAAAATGTGCGATACCGGAGCATACACCTTTGGCAAACTGTATGGCCGACTCAAGATAACCCCCGGCTTGAGTCCGGGGAAAACTCTCGAAGGTGCCATCGGCGGACTCGTCTTTGCATGTGCAGGTTCATGTCTTTGGTTTTATACGGTGCTTGCCTATTCCGATCAATCTCCAACCCTATTTTTATTCGTTGGTTGGATGTTGTTTGGCCTCACGGTAGGCCTTGCCGGTATGGTCGGCGACTTGGCAGGTTCGTTGATAAAGCGGGACAGTCAGATGAAGGATTCCGGCCGGGCTGTGCCGGGCTTCGGCGGCGTGCTGGATATATTCGATTCTATCCTCTTGGCCGCTCCGGTCGCGTATGTTTTTTGGGTATTCGGATTCGTTACACCGGGATAGAGCGGGGCAGCGTTAGTTGATACCCCCAAGCACACAGGCCTTGATACGGTATAATTTTGCCGTACAATAATCACTAAACGGCAAACAACACGTTAACGAACGTTTATTATGATAAAAAGTAATCTCTGGCACATTCTCGCAACCGCCGCCGTTTTTCTAATCGCCGCAACGACATTCACCGGGTGTCAACGGGGAAACGACGGAGATGTCCGCCTCCTCAACGTTTCCTACGACCCGACCAGAGAATTCTACCGAGAGTTCAATGAGGCCTTTGCCGAACACTATAAACAAGAAAAAGGTATCACCGTAACCATCGACATGTCGCATGACGGCAGCAGCAAACAGGCTCGAGCCGTCGCCGCGGGGCTCCCCGCCGACGTCGTTACATTGGCACTCGCATACGACATCGACAGCATCAGCAGAGTGTCTCGGTTAATTAAGCCCGACTGGCAACAACAATTTCCCGAAAACAGCACTCCCTACACTTCGACCATTGTCTTTCTTGTTCGAAAAGGGAATCCCCAAAATATCCTAACTTGGGATGATTTAGTTCGTCCGGGTATTCAGGTGATTACACCGAATCCCAAAACTTCCGGGGCGGCCCGATGGAGTTACCTTGCCGGCTGGGGACACATTTTGCAAAAAGAATTGGGAGACTTGGACAAAATTAACGACCCCCAATACGCGGCGGAAACCGAAGCCGCTCATCAGGCGGCATTCGAATACACGAAGGCACTCTTTCAGAACGTTCCTGTACTCGATACGGGGGCCCGCGGTTCGACGATGACGTTCGTGCAACGTGAAATCGGCGACGTTTTGCTCGCTTGGGAAAACGAAGCGATCCTTTCGATTCAAGAGTTCGGTACGGACAAGTTTGACATAGTTTTTCCGCCAATTAGCATTTTAGCGGAACCGCCGGTTGCTATCGTTGATAGAGTGGTTGACCGGCGTAAAACGCGGGAGGTTGCCGAAGCCTATTTGCAATTTTTGTACACGAAAACAGGACAGGAATTGGCCGCCAAGCACCATTATCGTCCCCGTGATGCGGAGATTGCCGAAAAGTATGCCGATAAGTTCCCGCCGTTGCATTTGTTCGTACTCGACGATGTGTTTGGAAGTTGGCAACAGGCACAGGAAAAACATTTCGTCGACGGCGGAATGTTCGATAAAATTTATCAACCATGAAAACAATCGCCATCACGATGGGAGATGCCGCCGGGATAGGGCCGGAAATCATCGCCGCCGCCTGGGAAAAACTCAAAACAATACCCAACTGCCGAACCGTCGTTTACGGACATCCCCATATCATACGCCGGGCAGCAACGCTCCGAAATACCAACACCGAAATCGAATGTTGGCCCTGTTGCCGAAACGATGTACTCGATGTCCAGCCCGGGACAATCGATGCCCGAGCCGGAGAAGCAGCATACCAATCCATCTGCCGAGCGATTGACGATGCCAAAAACAACACCGTTGACGCAATCGTTACCGCACCGATCAACAAAGCCGCTCTCCATCTGGCAGGACATCATTATCCCGGACACACAGAAATTTTTGCAGAACAGTGCGGCATCGATAATTACGCGATGATGCTCTACCTCGGTCCGCAAGAACACATGAGTCGGGATGGTAAGCCTTCGATGGTAGGACACCATGGTCTTGCCGTCGTTCATGTTACGCTTCACTCGGCCATGCGGACTATATTCGAGCAAATCACGGTCGACTCGGTATTCGCCAAAATCCGCCTAGCCGACGGTTTTATGCAGAGGATGATAGGGCCGACGGGAAAACCACGAATCGGTGTGTGTGCGCTCAATCCGCATGCGGGAGAAGGGGGACTCTTCGGCGATGAAGAAGTCCGAATCATCGAACCTGCTGTTCATCGAGCCGTCGCGGAAGGTATCCACGCCGCAGGCCCTAAACCCGCAGACACGATTATGATTGATGCTCAGGCAGGAAAATATGATGCGGTTGTCGCGATGTTCCATGATCAGGGGCACATCGCTTTCAAACTTTTGGGGATGTATCGGGCTGTGAACATCACGTTGGGTTTGCCGATTATTCGGACAAGTGTTGCCCACGGCACTGCATTCGACAAGGCTTGGCAGGGCATTGCGGAGTCGGGAAGTTTGACCGAAGCTGTGCGAGTTGCATTAAGAATGTGTTAACATCGCGGTAAAACCGATAAAAATCGCAAAAACGATAAAAAAGTAAATATCTTCGTCCGATTATGCCGACAAAGACGGTAAGCGCTACGTTGCCCCCTCGGTTTCAGTAGGATAATTCAATGCAGGATGCGAAAAAAACCGGTTGCCTTCGGCACTGTTTAGGAGTCCCGACCGCCGTGCTTTCGGCGATGCTCTTCGTTTGCACACTCTGCGTACAGAATCCAACCGCACAGGGGCAACATCCGCCCAGTCAAGGTGAACAGGCTTATTCCGTCCGACACCTGGGATCGCGTCCAGTTGCCGTTCGGCCTTTGGGACAGCCGGCGAATGTTGCCCAAACAACCCCAACAACCCCGACAGTTCGTGCAATACCGAGTTCTTCGTCTGGCAATTCTTCTGTGTCCTCCGTTTTTGCACCGGCTCCAGAGCAACCTTTGGTTTCGGCGGTTAGTGGGTTGCCCCACGAATCGCCGCCGGCTTCTCCGCTCATCCGTGTCTTGCCCAATGTCGCCGAACCAACCGAGTCCGGCGGCGCGTTCAGTCCGACGCGGCGTATTCCGCACAACGAAGAGCAACCGTCCGAACCTCTCGGTGCTGTTGCGGTCATTGCGAAATTATCCGGCGATACGGTCGGTGCAACCGTCGCGGAGAGCAAGCCGATCCCTCGGATTTCGGGGCCTCGGATTAACTTGGAGCATCGGCCTGCTTCGGCCTTTCATCAACCGGAGCAGCAGGCGGCGTCGGCGAATTTGACGTCGGCAAATGGGGCGTCGGCAAATTTGACGGCGAATGGGGGAAACGTTCAAACTGCCCGAACACCGTTGCCTATTCGAGAAACGACAACAGATGCCGGCATGGAATCGGCGGCTCGATCGTCTGCCCCTTCAACGTCTCATGAGTCGCGGCTCGTTGGGAATGTGTCGAACACACCCCGCGTGACTTCTCGCTTGCCCATCTTGGACGATAATGTTCCTGCGAATAATGTTGTGAATAATTCTTCTGTCCCTAATTTTCCCCAACCTGTTGCCGAGGATAGTGCGCGGCCGGCGCGGACGGAATCGGTCAGGGCAAATACGGAGTCGATTCAAATTGTTCCGAACAGCCGTCATTTTGTGCTGTCGAGCAGTCCCCGGGTATTGCAGTTTGGTACGTTGGAGTCCGAGGTGCAGGAAAAGTTGGCAGACGGCAGTCGGCAGACTGCAGCAGACGAGCGAGGCGGCG
>Ga0099364_10012269_pt1 | contig 11582 bp, 5 predicted proteins | sample TergutTh196P3_FD_73070 | JGI IMG/M metagenome (GOLD analysis project Ga0099364, IMG submission 73070) | Microcerotermes parvus P3 segment gut microbial communities from Pointe-Noire, Republic of the Congo - Th196 P3 | ecosystem: Host-associated > Arthropoda: Insects > Digestive system > Gut ...
CTTCCGATCTAGATAAATCAGTCCCCTACGGATTGGCGATCGGAGATCGCCGCTACGGATTTGTGGCGATCGGAGATCGCCGCTACGGAAAGGAGCCCTATGTTATATGCGATAATAACAATCTTAACAATCCAAACCATCGCTATCATACTGTTATTTATCAAAATCAAACAAATATCTAACAACGACATACTTCAAAAACTTGATAAATACGAAAGCAATCTCCGTGATGAATTTGCCAGAAATCGCGAGGAAACCAACAAATCTGCAAGAGAATCGCGTGACGAGCTATCCAAAAACATGTCTAACTTCAGTGATATTGTTGATAATAAAATGAAAACGATACGTGATTTTTTGGAAACAGGACTTAAAAACAATCGTGAAGAGCAAGTAACTTCGTTAAAATCTTTTGAAGATAATTTTACCTCTAAAATAACAATACTAACAAAAGAAACCCAAGAAAGTCTTGAAAAGAATAGAATGTCAGTAGAAAGAAAACTTTCCGAAATCCAAGAAAGCAATGAAAAGAAACTTGAAAAAATGCGTGAAACTGTTGACGAAAAACTGCAAAAGACCTTAGAAGTACGTCTTGGAGAATCATTTAAATTAGTCAGCGAAAGGCTTGAACTTGTTCAAAAAGGTCTTGGCGAAATGCAAAGCCTTGCTTCTGATGTTGGCGACCTTAAAAAAGTAATGTCAAATGTAAAAACTAAAGGTATTTTAGGCGAGTATCAACTCGAAAGTATTCTTGAACAATTCCTTAGTCCAACCCAATACGATAAAAACGTTGCCACAAAATCTGGTAGCAACGACAGAGTAGAATTTGCCATAAAAATACCAAGCAAAGAAGACTCCGATAGCGTAATATGGTTGCCAATTGACGCGAAACTGCCAACAGTTGATTACGAATTACTCTTAGAGGCATACGACAAAGGAGATAAAGATAACATAGAAGAAGCCAGAAAAGTGTTCTTTAGAACAATTAGAACATTTGCCAAAAAAATAAATGAAAAATATATAGACACTCCAAATACTACAAATTTTGCGATTCTATTTCTGCCTTTTGAAGGTGCCTATGCTGAAGTGGTACGTGACCCTGGCTTCTACGACAGTATACAAAAAGAAAACAAGATAATCATAACAGGACCTTCAACAATTGCAGCATTCTTAAACGCTTTGCAAATTGGTTTCAAAAGTTTAGCTGTTGAAAAAGGTACTGCACAAATTTTATCCACCTTAAGTGCTGCTAAAAAAGAATTTAGTAAATATGAAAGTATTTTAGTTAAAGTTAAAGAACAAATTGAAAAGGCTAGCCTTACCCTTGATGAAGCTGTGGGAAGAAGAACAAGAGCTATTAACAGAGCTCTAAAAAATATAGAATCCTCGAATGACGACCTTCTAGTAGAAAAATTAATTGAAGACGCTACCTTAGAAGATGACGACAATCCGTAGCGGCGATCTCCGATCGCCATCGTAGCGGTGATCTCCGATCGCCACAAATCCGTAGGGAACGCATTTATCCGTTCCTCATATTGTGGCGAACGGAGTTCGCCGTTACGGAACGAATAAATGCGTTCCCTACAGACATAACAAAAAAACAAAGGAGACAAAAAATATGAAAAAACATCTATCAATCGCGTTAATAATTTTTTTCGCAATTTCATCGTTGTTATCAGACATCCAAGGCGATTTTTTCCCGGGTCAGATAATCATCAACATTAGCCATCAAGCACTTGGGAACACTCGCGGCAACCTCGAAATTTCCACAGAAAATGGGATTATTCATACCAGTTTAGACTGGCTAAATAATCTCGCAACAGAGTACGAAATTACTCATTTAGAACGTATGTTCTACGTTAAAAATGCCGATTGGCACAACGAAGGTAGATACCCCATGAACACATTTCGTTTGATCACCGGTAACCTATCACGTACAAACGACCTTATAACAAGGTTATCTGCACAGAACGAAATAACTTATGCAGAACCAGAAGCAATTAACAGATTGTTTTTTGACCCACCAGACGACCCCCAAATTTCTTCCCAATGGCATCTTGAAAAAATTAATGCTTTTGAAGCATGGGCATTATCGACAGGTGAAAATATAATTGTAGGAGTCGCAGATTCTGGAACAAAATGGAATCATTCTGATCTACGCGATAATATCTATATTAACTTAGACAAAATGGAAGGTATGGATATTAACTGGACAATGGGATCGATTTCTGGCGATTATGGCATGTCTGGGAATAACATTGGCGGTGGTGTTGAGTTTTGGGGTGACATTATGGGCTGGGATTTCCATAGTGAAGGTAGTGGATTAACACCTCCGCAGACGCCTCCGAATAACACCTCAAATAATCCATTTCAAACACGTTTAGGACAAAATCATGGAACTCATGTTGCTGGTACTATAGGGGCAGTAGCTTACAATAATAACGCCGGTGTGGGAGTGGCTTTTGGTTCTAAATTATTAACAACCAAACATTCACCTTTTGATACTTCAACAACAACAGTTTATAACGCTTATCACGGAATATATTATCTTGTGGACGCAGGTGTTAAGGTTATCAATTGTTCTTGGGGTGGTGTCGGTTTTGGTGGTACGACAACTGCACATGATGCTATAGCTTATGCCATGTATCACGGTGTTTTAGTAGTTGCTGCTGCCGGAAATAGTAACAGCGACCTTGCGGTAAGACATTATTTACCTGCTTCTGCACCCGGTGTTGTTTGCGTTGCTGCTACTGATATTTCAGATTTAAGATCATTATTTACTGGCAATCAAGCCTCTAATTATGGAGTTCGTGTTGATGTTTCGGCGCCCGGTTCGGCAATTTGGGCTTCTGCTTTTTCAGCACCCGGTAACGATATTTACACGTTTATGAGCGGAACATCAATGGCTTCTCCTGTAGTGGCTGCAGTTGCAGCTCTTGTTTTTTCAAGAAATCCGGGGTTAACACCAGCTGAAGTTAGAGATATTTTAAGAGCTGCTACTGACCCGATAGACCACTTAAACCCGGGATACGAGGGTATGCTCGGAACAGGTCGTATAAACGCTCACACGGCTGTATTAATGGCTGTTCAGCACAATTATGATCTTGTGATACGCGACTTAAAAGGACCAGAAATGGTTTACGAAGCTGATGATATAATCTTTAATGTATATGTTCGTAATAATGGTTTTGAGTTTGCTTCAGGTTACACTATAAATCTTTTCCGAGAAGGCGATAATGTTCCTATAGCGACAACCACAGGAAGCATGTTAGAATTTACAGAACATAAAATATATGAAATGACATGGAAAGCTGATGTTATTGGCTGGTCAAGCCTGTACGCTACATTAGTTTGGAACGATGACCAAGACCTAAATAACAACATCACAGAAATTCATAAATTAATTGTACTACCCAATGGAATGGAAAACATACAACAGGGCAATCCTCATACAGCATTTAGCGACAATACTGCTATGTTTAATTTTACACAAAACAGAAGCATCACACAAACCATCTATCATGAGGAAGATTTGATGCCGGGGACTATCTATAGAATGCGTTTTAGATATACCGGTGCTCAAGAGCTTGTAACATCGGAACCAGAAATTAAATTCTATCTAGCAATTACTGACAAAAATTTCTTTGAAAACACGAATGATTGGTTACCTTATTCTGAGTTTACTGAAGTTTATTCTGGCACCTGGCAACCAACAGTGATTGGAGCTCAAACTGTTGAATTTATTTTAGATAATCCTTATGTGTATAAAACAGGAAATTTGGTGTTACTCGCAATTAAAGACGATGAGGCAACTTTCGGAAGCGGAAATGTTTTCACCTTTACCCCTTTTGCTGATCAAATTAGAAGTATCTTCTGGGCTTCAAATGCACAACCTATTTCTACACAACCTTTTCCACCTGCTTCTGACATAAAAGGCGGATATACTAATGTGATTTTTTCGATTTTACCTCATAAATTTGATATACCGAGAGACCTATCCGCTAACGTTTTGATTGACAGCATTTATCTTGAATGGTTAGCACCAATAATAACAGATGATTTTGGTGTATTTACAGGATATTTCTTATATCGTGATGACCAAATAATAACAGGATTAACGGTGAATAGCTATTTAGACCAAAATGTAGAAATAGACACCCAATATGTTTATTCGGTTAGAGCGATTTACGATTTAGGAGTTTCTGACCCTATTTCAGTTACTGTCGTTTTCCCAGCACATTATCCGCCAACTAATTTACATCAAGTTGATGATGCCAATAAAATTGGTATTGCTTGGGATGCACCAATTACAGCTAATTATGACACTTTGATATCATATATTATCATTAGAGACGATGATTTTTATGCTGAACTAGAACCTGATGTTTTAGAGTTTTCTGATACTAATGTTGAATTTTATGTTGTTTATACTTACACTATAGAAGCTATATATGAATCGGGTTCATCTTACTCAAATTCTATTGAAGCAATGGCGATATCTGTTTCTATCGAAGATGACCCAACAATTGTGTATACTACTGCATTACAAGCTAACTACCCCAATCCTTTCAACCCTGAAACAAGTATCAGATTTTCCTTAGAAAATGATAGTAATGTTGTTATTGAACTGTTTAACATAAGAGGACAGAAAGTTACAACCCTGGTGGATGATTACAAAGAAAAAGGGAACCACGTTATTAACTGGAACGCTGAAAATATGGCAAGTGGTGTATACTTTTATCGCATGTCAACAGAAAACTATACTAACATTAGAAGAATGGTACTTATGAAGTAGGGAACTGATTTATCTGTTCCGCATCCGTAGGGAACGCATTTATCCGTTCCTCAAATTGTGGCGAACGGAGTTCGCCGTTACGGAACGAATAAATGCGTTCCCTACGATTTCCGTAGCGGCGATCTCCGATCGCCATATCAACAGCGGGACGCCGTTGGTACAAGAGGGAAAAAATGAAAAAATCCTTTTTCATACTAATATCTTTTTTTTGTCTACTCAACGCATGGGCAACTCAAGAGAAAATGGTTATTAACATACCCTATGTTTCTCAAGAAAGGGTAATGCAGTATATCGAAAGCGGTTATGATGTTGCGCAGGTTTTTCCACATAAAAATGAAGTCCACATAGTTGTAAACGAAATTCAAAAACAGTATTTTGAAGAAAAATACGGCAACGTAGGAGTCAGCTTTACAGAATCACAAATGCGTGAGAATTTAAACCAAAAACATCGCGGCATCTACGGTTACAACACTTATACTCAAATTGTTGAAAAAATGAGAGAGTTTTCTGAATTATTCCCAACATTATGCGAATTAATTGAATTTGGTCCTACACAGGGCAAGTTATATTTTGACGAAGGCAACATTAATTACGCAAATTTTAACCATAATGTTTATGGAGTTAAATTATCAGATAACGTTGAGATTTTCCAAGATAAACCGAATTATTATTTTATGGGTTCTATACATGCACGCGAACCTTTAGCTGCTGAAGTTTGTTTAACTATTCTTGATGATTTACTTTGGTCTTATGATCCATCTAACAGCAATCATCCCTTGAATCAATCACAAATTTGGATTATTCCTGTTTTAAATCCTGATGGACATGAAATTGTTATATCGCAACTTGATATCTGGCATCGAAAAACGATATATGACAATAACCAAAATGGGATTCTTGATCTTGATCACCTATTCTATATAGGTCAAAGTATAGATGGAATAGACGGAAATAGAAATTTCGATTATAAATTTGGTACTTCAGGTGTTGTCCATGAATTTGAGGCACAAACTTACCCCGGTGCCCATCCTTTCTCTGCAATAGAGACAACATATGTTAGAGATTTAGCAAAAGAAGTTCCTTTTATTGCTGGCATTAATTATCACACATGGGGTAATATGGTATTGTATCCCTATGGTCACGGATTCGGAGCGAAATCACATAATCACGAAGCAGTAAAAAACCTTGCTGAAGAAATCGCCTCGCGTATGCCAAAATACTACGATTGGGTTCTAGAAGAATACTATGACCCAATGCCTGCATGGGAATTATATCCAACATCTGGTACAAGTCAAGATTATATGCATTACACATATAATACAATAGAATTTATTGTTGAACTTGCAGATATGTTTATCCCGTCTCCGATACAAGTTGATTTCCATAAACAAAATCAATTAGAAGCTGCTTATTATCTATTGGACAGGCATAAAAATCAATTCCTTACTGGAATAGTGAAAGATGCCCTTACCGGAAATCCTTTAAAAGCAGAAATTAGAGTTTTCCCTATAGACAATTTTCAACCAGAACGGGCAAATATATATAGCGATTCACGTTTTGGCAGATTTAATTATCCCCTAATACAAGGAAATTATCAGCTTTCGGTACGTGCCGAAAATTATCATCCATTTCTCACCGATTTTGTAATAACATATCATGGACAAACCGTTGTTAATGTGTCGTTACAACCAGCTACTATGTTTGAAAAAAGTTTTATTTTATCTCATAGTACAAATCCTGAGATATTTCATAATGCAAAAGTTATTCTTGAACACACTCGAACTGATACTTTGTTTACCAATAATGCCGGGCAAATTAATGTATCAAATTTAAGTCCCGGTGAACTCAGAATTATTGTTAAAGGCAACGGCAGCCCTCCTGTAAATCAGAATAATGACATTGCCACTTTTATTACCGAAATTTTCCTTACGGAACAATCATTAAGACAAGACCCCAAATTACCTATCGTAATTACTTTTGATGATTTCGTTTATTTCGATGAGTTTACTTCATTTGCGAATAATTGGACAGCCATAAATTGGACAATTTCAACTAATCAACCATATTCTGGCAATTCGTCAGCATATGTAACTAACTTTGTAAGTGGTGGAACTTTAACATCAATTAACCCTATTCTAATACCTTCTGGCGAGAGAATTTACATTAGTTTTATGGCTAATAAAATCAATCCGACATTTCTTCCTAACGAATATATAGAAGTTTTTATATCTAACAATAGAACAAGCTGGCAATCTGTTAAACAAATTAGACAAACCGATGGCTGGGAATACTTCTATTTTATGATTCCAGAAAATATGTATGAACGAGTATATATCCAATTCGTTGCACAATATTATTGGTTGAATGTTGGTGAAAGTTCTACATTTTTCCTTGATATGTTTACCGTTAGCAAGGGAAATGTTATTGTGTCTAATACCGATTTCGTTGAGATTAGAAAAGACTATTTTTCCATAAACCTCTACCCTACTCCTTTTAATCCTGAAACTACAATTCAACTCGATATTACTACAGATGCTAATGTAAGTATTAACATTTACAATATTAGAGGGCAACTAGTTAAATCTGTATTCAACGATTTTGTATTAAGGGGAACTCATCATTTTAAATGGAACGGTATTGATAATAATAACCTTGATGTAGCCTCAGGTGTGTATTTTTATCAAGCCATTGTGAATAATCAAACAAAATTTGGCAAAATGGTGTTGATGAAGTAGGGAACGCATTTATCCGTTCCGTTTTCGTAGGGAACTGATTTATCTGTTCCGTATAAATATGTGTAAACACATTATATTACGGAACAGATAAATCAGTTCCCTACGGATGGCGGAACGAATAAATGCGTTCCCTACGATTGATATTCATCATAATACATCAAATCCCAGCCGTGATAGACAATAATAATCTTTTTCAAAACAACATTACCAAAAGGTTCAATACTGTATATTTTTCTTGATTTTTGGTCGGTTGAATACTGATCAAGTTGCTCTTTAGCCTCGGTAATTTTCTTTTCCACTTCAGGTTCTATATTATCTTTTTGCACTTTTCTGGAAATATATTTAAACTCTATAAGATAGGCATACTTAATATCCGAATATTTTTGATAAAACGGGAATAACACTATATCTGCAAAGCCTTTATTCATTTCGTGTTCTGTGTATGTTTCATAAAGGTCGTTCATGCCAAGATATATATTAAAATGTGCTTTTACAATGTTTTCACCTTCTTTGAAATCACGGATTGTGGTTTGCATATTAAGCAACTCGTTTATATACTCGATTATTGGTTTAAACTCACCTCTAAATGCAAGTGCGCTAGTTAGTTTTCTTAATCTGTAAAGCCAGTTTATATTGTCGTAGGCATCTTCTAAAATAGTGCTAAAATAGTCATATACAAGTCGCTTGATGGTTTCGTTAGGAATGCAAAGAAAAGGTTCGCCTTCAACTAATTCACTTGAATGTGTTAAAAAACCAAAGAAATATAACAAAGATATGTAGTTGCTTTCTCGTTTTATCAAGTCATAAGGGAAACTAGGATTCACTTCACAGGCAATTCCGCCATTATTAATTATGTCTGATAAAACATTGATATTGCCGTTTAGTTTTGTTCCATGATAAACTAAATCTTTTAATTTGGTGTAGTCCATGCGAAGATTATCATCGATGAGAAAGCGTGGAACTTTATTTGATGATATAATAGTTCTGATAAAATACCAGGAACCTGTTGTATTAAAAACAGGTTCTGTAGCTTCAGTAGCAGAAATCTCCGATTTCTTAATTTCAGAAAAAAGATAGTTGTTATACCATTTTCTCATAGTTTCTAACAAATGTGGTTGTAATTTTGACTCTTCATCATCTGTAAAATAACTAAACACTTCATGAATTTCTTTTTCTGTAAAACCCATAACAGAGTTAAATTCAGGATATAATGATATATTCGTTCCTATATTAAACCCACTAGTGACATCATCCATTGTAACCGGAGAAACGCCCGTGATATAAAGCCTTTTAAGCATTGAGTCTGTACCCGAAGTCATACCTTTTAAATTAGTGAAGAACTGTTTAAAAAAGCCGTCAGTATGGGTTATTTGATGATACACCTCTTTACCATGAGTTACAAGCAAGGTGTTGGTGAAATGATCATACTCATCAATAAAAATGTAAAGTTTGTAGTCATTTAAGAACATGGCTTCTTCAAGAATCAAAAATTGTTCGTGAACTGATTTAGCATTCTTTAGTTTCATAATAACTTCTTCTGATAAATAATCTTTGTAAACTATTGTAAAAATGTTAAAACAGTGCATGCAATATTTGTTAAAAGCAATTTGTGAACTGTCTTCTTCTTTAGAGATTCTTGAAAAATCAAAAGCAAGTATCATGTACTTGCCTCGTTCTTCGGTGGGGTTGTTAAGTATCCAAGTATTTTTAAAATAGGTTTCAAATTTGTCTACTTTAGTCACATCATAATAGTATTGTAACATTGTAGAAAATAGTGATTTTCCGAAGCGGCGTGGACGGATTATAAAATTGTACTTAGTTTTTTCTACTTCTGGGATATAATGAGTTTTGTCAACATAATAGGTGTTAAACTCACTTATTTCTCCAAAATCAGAAATACCATAAGGGATTAGTTTTTTCTTTTCCATAATATTCTCCTTGAAGTACAATAAAATAATTTGTTGTTATTATGTCAAGAAAAAATTTTGCCAACCGTAGGGAACGCATTTATCCGTTCCACTTCCGTAGCGGCGATCTCCGATCGCCACCCAAACGTAGGGAACGCATTTAACCGTTCCGCTTCCGTAGGGAACTGATTTATCTGTTCCGTATATAATCTGTGTAACACCATATTGTGCTGCGCAGATTTTATACGGAACAGATAAATCAGTTCCCTACGGATGGGTGACGAACGGAGTTCGTCGGTACAAAAAGTTAATTTGTGGGTAACACATCACCAAATATAATCAAATTCACTGTTTTCTTTTGAAAATCTAAAAGCGGTTGAATAACCCCTATTTTGATTAAAGAATTAAAAATATAAAAAATCATATCAGAGGAATCAAGTGCCATATTATAATAGTCAGATGCAAAATCTTGTAAGTGAGGTGGGTATTGTGATTTGCATAGATTAAATAAATCAAGTGCCAAATCATAATTTAAACGATAAAAACTATCAGGCATATTAGGTAGGTTATGTAACATTTCATCAATAGTTATTTTTGAAACTAAAATATTCACATAGATATTTGTTTTAGATAAATCTGGTTTTTTATTTTTTACTAAAAAGCCTTTGTTTAGTAATCTTTCAATGGTGGTATTATCAACTTGATAATTTTTCATATACTCATATGTTTCTTTAAACTCACGAGCTAATGTTGAAAAACCGTCATAAAATCTATCATCATATTTTGTATTATAGACCCATAATAAAGGAGAGTTATCATATCTATTAATTCTAATTTGATTTTCACCCCTAATTCTAAAACTATTGATTACACCATGAAGGTTTACCTGAAGAGGATCTTCAGCTTCAATTATAGCAGAAGAAATATAGTTTCCACCATCATTTCTTCTTATGTAATGTTGTTTTAAATTATTTAATGTATCTTGAAAAAACACTTTCTTTTTATAGGTAAATGTTATCATTGTCCATAAATAGTAATTTATATCTTGTTCCGGAATATAGATTTTATTGTTTTTTAGATATAAAGCAGAATCAATTATTGATGGAATATATTCTTCACATATAATACTGGAATATTTTTTATATAGAGATTGCATTTTTTTACGGATATCTATTGTTATATCATGTAATAACATACATGTTATATATTTTTTTTGTGCTGTTTCTTTTACTAATGCATTAGCCTCAAGGTAGTCAATAACCTCTTTAGCAAGGTAGTGAGGTATGTCTAAATTAAGTGCAATTTCTTCAATCGATTGAGGTTTTGTATAAGCAGAAAATAAAACATTTTGTACCAGAAGTTTAGATAGATAGTATTCTGTTGAACTAATGTCAATACCAGTATCTCCAAAATGCTCTATACTTGAAAACGAAATGGGTTTTAAACCTAATATCATGTTATCTTTCAAGATTACTCCTTATATACAAAACCGTAGCGGCGATCTCCGATCGCCACCATATAAGGTGCTACGCAGATTTATACGGAATGGCGATCGGAGATCGCCGCTACGGTCGACGGCGTCTCGCCGTCGGTACGGAGGGTGGCGATCGGAGATCGCCGCTACGTACCGGCGATCTCCGATCGCCACATTCTGTACCGAATAATATATTCTATATAACATATAAATTACAAAATATTACATATTATATTTATAACACCATTTCTTTTATTTTTTTCTTGACAAGATTTTAATAAATAATATATTGAACCATCTTCGTAGGGAACTGATTTATCTGTTCCGTATAAATCTGCGTAGCACAATATGGTGTTTCACAGATTATATACGGAACAGATAAATCAGTTCCCTACGGTTTGAGTTTTTTGAGGAGCGCACAAATGGAGAAAGCCTATGTAGATGAGATCATAACAGAGTATTTACATAAAATATATGGTTTTGCATTATCAAAAACGAAAAACATTGATATAGCAGAAGAATTAGCTTCAAGAATAACGTATGAAGTATACATTTCATTACTAAAAGCAGATGATGTTCATAATATAAATGGTTATATTTATAGAATTTCGAGTAATATACATGCACGATATTTAATTGAAGAAAATAGGAGTAATCCTGTTTTGTTTACGGAA